>CEUS01248665.1_pt1 | contig 16014 bp, 14 predicted proteins | sample 427031 | NCBI WGS metagenome assembly CEUS01 (sample SAMEA2622837, study PRJEB7988) | marine metagenome | biome: marine biome (ENVO:00000447); feature: marine epipelagic mixed layer (ENVO:xxxxxxxxx); material: "saline water (ENVO:00002010), including plankton (ENVO:xxxxxxxx)" | depth 140 m | reverse complement strand
TAGAGAGAATCTTTCACCGCAGCTGCCTTCGCTAAAGCTACGGCAAGCCAAGGAGAGCGCGGAGAGCGCTGAGAAAGGCAAGAGGGTTCGGGTTGACGGACTGTGCCTACTCACCCAGGCGCCCTGGTCCCCGAGTACAGGCATGTTCTCCAAGCCCGATTAACCGTGTTCTCCCACGTCAGTGACACCATCATCTGATCTCAACGGACTTACCTGTCCTGGCCGATTCGTGCATCGCGGCGACGACGCGAAGCGCACGTAATCCGTCGTCACTGTGGCGATCCGCGTACGGATCGTTTGGTTTGGGTTCTCGACCTTGGATCTTATCGATGAAGTGGTCGGTTGAATTACCGTAGTCTGAAAGATCCGTTGCCAATTTCCAGCCGTCGCGCCGTGTGGGGGTGTAGAGTCTCTCCCGTTCGAGGCGATAGCTGGAGTCGGCTCCGTAGATATTGACTTCGTCCTGGTATTCCTCGCTGTGTTTAATGCCGAGAAAGGTGGCGCGAAGACCACCCTGGAGTTCAAGGCGAGCTTCGATGAAGGTTTCTTCGCGTTCTCCCTCTTCGTAGTCGATGACGGCGCTGACCGAGAGGACGGGCCTACCTGTGAGCCACGGAAGTAGGTCCGTAATGTGGACGGTTCGTCGATGGAGCATACCCCCGTCTGTCGGCCCGTGACGGTCGGGGCTCCGGCGCTGGATTGCAGTGAGCGCCTGCAATTCGAGCTCTCCTGACGAGATCTTTCGGCGGACATATTCGGTGCTGGACATAAAATGGCGTGTGAACGCGGTCTGAAGAAGAACATCGCTGGACTTGCTTAAAGTGACAAGCTTTTCGGCGTGCTCGACGGTGACCGTGATGGGTTTGTCGACGAGCACGGGCACGTCGTGCTCGAGAGCCGCTTTACAGACGTCGAAGTGCGCGGCATTCGAGGTGCTGACGATGAGCCCGTCGATCAGATTGGCGTGGAGCAGAGCATGGACATTCGAGAACGTGCGGCTGACGGACAATCCTTCAGGGCGAGCCTCCAGCGCATCCTGTGAGACGTCACAGACAGCAGTGACGTCGATGTCCGATCGTTGAAGGAGATTTGGGATGTGATAGTTTCGGCAAAAGGAGCCGAGACCGATTACACCGATTCGTGTCTTGCCCATCTGCGTCTCGCTGTGAAAAGGGGAAAGTGCAAAATACGAAAGAGGAGGCGTGCGCGCTTGAGTTTTTCACTTGATGACCCGGACGGATGGGCTATGACCAGTGCGTTGCAGGGCACCTCCTGTCCGCGGCAAGGGCCGAGCCCACCTGCCCCTCGCAGTATCCATACTGGGTTGCCTCTTTCTCCCGACCACGAGTGGATATCGGGAACCTTCAATGGAAGGGGGCTGCCATGCCTTCGTTGTTATCTCCCAATCCGTCCATCGATCAGCTCAGGCGCGGTGCCAAGGAGCTTCGCCGTGCCTAAGAGGCATGTGAATCCGATGCGGTCGAGCTGGTTTCCACCCTACACCCTACCTACTCGAAAAGTTCCTCGCAACTTGGCGCAGTGCCCCTCCGCGATGCCAGCTTGTGGTTGCGCGGGATCATTACTTCGACGATTGGACGAGGCTCAAGGAGTATTGTGATTGGGATCTGGCCGTGGTCGAGCAGAACCTTCCGTGGATGAAAGCACTTCTGGACGAGAAGCCGGAGCGAGCGCGTCAGGCCATCATGCGATTCCGTCGCTCTTGCAAACAACAACATTCCCCTGGTCGAATTATTGATGACACAGGGTGCCACGCTCGATACGAAGACTCAGGCTGTGCTCAGCCCCGATAGTTCTCCGGCGTTTATAGATTTCGCGATCGAACACGGCACCGATCTGGAGCGCAACTTCTACAACGGAACGGTTTTGTCGATCGCTGCCTACTTTGGGGCTGCCATGTCCGTAGCCCACTACATCAAACGGGGTGCGGATGTGAACGTTCGGTGCGAGACCCAAGACAACAAGTCCGGCGAAACGCCGCTCCATCGCGCTTCGCTTTGCGATCCGCGACTTCGCGGTCATTCTTATGATTCGTTGGATTCTGATCGAGACTTTCCCGGGACGGTCACGGCCTTGATCGAGGGTGGCGCCGATGTGAACGCACGGACCAATGTCGGGGAGCGATCTGACATTGGGCCGGGTGTCATCTCACAGGCGCAAACGCCACTGCACTACGCGGCAGCTGCAGGTATGGATGCGGTAGTGGATCTTCTGTTGGAGGCAGGTGCGGATGTTGGTGCGGAAACGGCTGATGGAGAGAAGCCCGTTGACTACGCGCGGAAGTACGAGCGAGAGAGCGTGATTCGGAGATTAGGAAATTCAGCAATTGCTGCGAGGGATATCGCGAGGCGCCCCCGGACATTGTCCGGGGGCGTTCTCATTCTGGGTCTACTGCTGGAGCCTGGAAAAATGAGCGCAGTCTGCTGCCTCGGAGGAGGGATCTCTCACGTCGTCGGTGGCTTCGCTCTCTGACGTTCGAGATGACTGTTGCTGCGATGCTGGGAGGGCCCCTCTTGTCGATCACGTTAGCCTGTCGGCCCTCTGGGCATAGCTGTGAGGAGATCACTGCACGAGGTTCTTTTAGACGGACTACCTGCCGAAGGTCAGAGCCACACCCGATCTCCTGCTCTCCGTGCTCCCGCTCAGCTCCTCCCGCTCCACCCCCAACACTTCGCGCGCTTTCCTCGTACTGATCACACTGGCGTTTCCGTCAAGGTTGCCACGAATCTGGACCTCGTCGCCGAAGTTGGCCTCGATCAGGTCGACAGTCGGTTCTGCGAAGCGCGTGTCCGGTTGGGCGAGGAGGAACGCGTCGTGACCTTCCATTTCGAGATCGAGGGCGCGGATGTGCGCCTGGACGACGACGTCGGGGTCGGCGTAGGCCCACATCACGAGCGTTCTCGGGTTTTCACGGCTGGGTTGCAGGGAGCGGGAATCCCGCCTGTCCGTCGGCGTTCTGCACATTCGTGAAACGGAGACTGACGACGGAGGTCTCACTGCTGCGGGCAATCATCTCGCCGAAACACTCACCGATCTGCTTGGACATGCCATACGGTTCGAACGGCATGAGCGGGTGGTCTTCGTCGAGTGGGAGATACTTCGGGACGAACCAGGAGGCATCGGGCGCCCATCCGACGGCGAATGCGCTGGAGGAGAAGACGACACGGCGAAGACCACGCTCCGAAGCGGCCATGATGATATTGAAGGTACTCTGACCGTTTTTGCGATAAATCTCGTAGGGTTCGCTTTGCCGAGGACCTGGAATGGCGCCCGTGTGGATTACCGCGTCTGCCTGGGCGACAAGATCCGTGACACGGACGGTGTCGCAGAGATCGGTTTGAACGAAGCGCGACGGTGTATCGTCTAGCGCTCGCGCATCTGTCCCAACGACGTTGTCCCCACGATCGACAAGTCGTTGCACGACACGTTGGCCGAGTCGGCCCGCTGCGCCTGTAACGAGGATCATAAGATGACCTCAGGAAGTGCCATGTTGACTGAACGTGCTGGAAGCTGCGATGCGAAACTCCGCGATGAGTGCCTTTACGCGATTCCCAGCCCGATCAACCGATCTGCATTTCGCCACAAAAGCTTGTCGAGTATCTCGTCACTAATGTGGCCGTCCGCGTTCTGTGCCTTCAGCCACTCGATGTGCTGGAAATCGATTTCCTCGTCTGTATGATCAAGCCCCATCATCAGGCGATCCTGAAATTCATCGATGAACTCGTAGGTGAATGACGGATCGCGGGTGAGGAGGTTGTAGCCGGATCCAGCGGACAAGTCTCCACACAGGTTCGGATATTCACGAAAGAGACGAACGAGCGTTCCACCTGGTTTCACAGGGGTTGTAGGGTACGTCGGCTTCGTCTCCACAGTGACGTCGCCGCTGATCTCGCTCCAGAAAGATTCGCTGTGGCCGAAGAAGTTCACGCCAGGAAACTGTTGGAGGGTTTTCTCGAAACGCGGGAGACCGACGGTATCGATGACGCCATAGGTGTTCGTTTTTTCAGGGGGTGAGGTGTGGAAGGTGACGGGAATACCGTGATGCTGGACGGCGGCAAGGAGACCCCAGAGTCGTTGGTCGTCCCAGTAGACACGTGCGGTTACTTCGCCAAGGCCTCTGGCCCCGTGTTCGACGTACTGCTCGAGGACGTGACGGAACTCCTTCTCGGTTCCGAGGTCGGATCGCCTGGGTTCGATGACGCAGAAGGGGATGAACCGATCTGGGTGCATCCGGACGATCTCGAAGACTTCGCCCATGCTCTGATGTTCTGCGGCGACTTCCGCAGAGCAAAGGGGAAGGATCACCATCTTGTCTACCCCTTTCTCCTCCATGCGCCGGATCTGCGTGTCTGGATCCATGAAGGTTAGCGGGTTTGTACCCCGCTTGATGATGGGCCATCGGAGTACGTGTCCGTGAACGTCGATGATCATGTGTTGTCCTTTGCGAGTGGAAGACAATCTACGAGGCTCTCATTGGCGAGCAGGCGACCGCCTCCGGCGAGGAGAGCCTGCCGGCGCGGCAGGCAGGAGTGGCGTAGAGAGAAACACCCAATCACAGTTCGCGAATAGCAACATCGGCCTGTAATTCCGAAAACGGACCCTTTCTTCATTCTTCATAGAATTCGTATGTTTGCGTGTCGGGTAAAAGGACACCGCTTATTTGGTCGGTATTCGGGGGCGTGTATGAGAAGCAACATGCTGGTTTAATGTTAGTCCTGACGGCATGCGGCGAGGCCACGACCGAAGGATTGCTTGCATCCGGTCCGTTGAGCAAGCCTATCCGAACGGGTGGTATGGTCATTCGTCATCCGCAGGACGGAGCTACTGTCAAGGCCCGAGGGTTCACGTTCAACGCGCAGTTGCCAAGTCCAATTGGTCAGGCGATCGTCGTGACTCTTACGATTCGAGATCAGCTGACCGGGGACGTACTCTCCACAAAGTCTATCGTGGTGAATGGTCCCGCAGCTAATCAATCTGTTTTCCAGATCGTCGTCCGCCATCCCAAGGACGGTGGATCTGTGAACGGCGACACCTTCAGCCACATCGCACACATCAAGGACCTACCGCCGGGCCGCGCTGTCACGCTCGCGACAACCGTACGTGACAGAGAGACAGGAGACGAACTCGCGGCCTTTGTGATCACAGTCAATCCAAGGTAACCAGCGAACACCAAGCTCTTCTAAAGTGCCCCCAGCATACGCTGAGGGGCACTTCTTTGTCACAGATCTGGCTGCTAAACCTCTTCCGCCAAAGCATCTACCATGGAAACCGGTACGTCGGATCGTTCATACATCGCTCGATCCCGATGTCCATCTGAATCTGCATTCCGGGCGGAAGCTCCACTCGGAACGACGCATCGTTGACCGACTCAGTCCGGTTCTCCGTCTCAGCCGGGTCGGCGGCATAGGTGGTGGGCTCCCCGGGATACGTACTTGCCAGTCGGTCGTATTGAACCGTGGTGAACCGGTGTTCCGCGAGCGTTCCTGCTTGAACGATGACGGCTCGTGGGTCGACGGCGTTCAGATTTACGAGATGAAGACCTAGGCAATTGCGTTCGACACGGGTGACGAGAGCGCCAATGTCTGGCGGTAGACCCGGTCGCTTGTGGTTCGCGTCGAAGTATCTGAGAGGTGCGTGGAGCAGTCCGCCGTTGTATAGCAATTGGGGGGCACCGAGGGTCAGTTGGATGAGCGCCTCGGTCGTGACGGGATTGTGCTCCTGCCACCAGTGGATGTGGTTGTCACGTGGATCGGTCTCGTCGCATCGGATCATATCCATTCGACGATAGACCTGGGCGAGGCTGGCCTGCAGGATTTCGACGGGATAGTTGGGGTTCTCGCCCTGAAGAAAGGCGATCCAGGGTTGCTCGTGACCGCCGTCTTCTTTGGTGTGGGAAGGGACCACCTTCCGCCAGTCGTAGCTTTCCTTTTCGCGAATGCTCTGGATCGTGTCCCAGTCTTCATCGTCGGCGGTGACGTTCCACAGCGATGCGGGATAGACGACGCCCATGGGTTGGTAGTCGAACCAGCCAGTGTCGGTAAAGCGATAGGGAACGACCCAACTCACGCTGTCGTCGTCGAGTGCCTCAAACTGCCCGATCCAGTGATGTCGCAGACTCATCTGCTCTGCGAGCTCGTGCAGATCGGCCATCTTGCCTTGTTCCATGATTTTCCGGATCTGCGCCCGAGGGAGTTCGAGATACTTCGTGTCGCGGGTCAGCAGATAGCACTGCGTCCCCGCGAGGATGGCGGCCATACCGATGTTGTAAAACCCGTGCGGCCAGGCCCAGCCGTACATGCTGCCATACCACTTTCCGCTCATATACTGGCCGACTTCACCGTCGAGACCGACGTTGTCCGGAAGCAGGCCGTCGTTGGCCTCCGCACGGTCAATCCACGCATCGATGTACTCGAGGAGCCAATCGCGGTACTTCGCATCGTGGGTGAGGAGGTAGGCATTGGTGATGAGGGAGCAGACGTGGATGTTCGTGGCGACGTCACCCTTGCTCATTCGCTCCTTCATCGCGTCACCCATGCGCCGTGCCAGCACAGGATCCTTCAGGTCCTCGATGCGTTCGATGCCTTCGAGGTCGTGAAAGGGCATGCCGTATACGGCCATGCCAGGGGAGTAGCCGTACGAGACCTCCTCGTGTTCCTCGTACAGCCACCGGGGTCCTTTGCTGCCGTTGTGCGCACACCGAATGATCTTGTGCTCGGGATCGTAGTTCTGAGCGTCGGGGTCTTCGTTCAGGTAGAAACCGGCAAACCGTCGAGCGCGGTCGAGATTCGTTGGGTGGTCCGGATCGGCCATGCACAGGAGGTAGAAGTAGATGTAACTCTCGCTCTGATGGAACTGGTCGTAGCCGATTTCATACTCTTTGTGAATGTGACCGATCTCTTCCATCAGTTGGGTCGTGGCGTCCCACTGGCGCTGGCCCAGTTCCAGAAGCCGATCTTCGCCGCCCAGTAGATACAGAAGAGGCCAGTTGTAGAAGCTCTCGTAAAAATCGTCAGCGCCGTCGCGGCTGTCGTGGATGCCTTCCTTCCAGATGATCCGGCCATCCGGATGCGTGTACTTTTGCAGGAAGGGATGGACCGCCTCTTCCATGACCTTTATGAGATTTCGTTCGAGGACGGCCCATTCGGGAGCCTTCTCCAGTGGAACTGTCGCCGTCACTTTCATCCGGTCGCTCCTTTAACGCTCCACACCGAGCCGGTGGTGTAGGTGTTCCGTTCAGAGCAGAGAAACTCGATCACTTCAGCGACTTCCTCCGGGTCGGAGTAACGACCGATCGGGTTGCCGGGATCCTTCAGGAATTCCTCGCTAAACCGAGGGACGACCATATCCGTCAGGGCGCGGCCGGGTTCGACGCCGTTGACGAAGACGTTCTCCTTGGGCCAGGCGTTGCCCAGGGCGCCGACGAAGGAATAAACCGCTCCTTTTGAGACGCCGTAGGGCACCTGATTCGTAGATCCGCGACGGGCGCCCGACGTGATGGTCACACAACGTCCCCAGCCGTTTTCCAGCATTTTGGGTATTGCCGCCTGGTGCGCGTAATAGACGCCGTGCACGTTGATCTGCATGACTTTGGCGAACTGCTCGGCGGTCTGCTCGAGGAACGGTTTCTCCCAGCCGAGGATTCCGGCGCAGCAGATGAGGATGTCGAGCCGCCCAAATCGATCGACCGCCGTTTCAACGGCGGCGTGAACGGCCGCTTCGTCTGTGACGTCCGTTTCCACGAAGATCGCATCCTGGCCGAGAGCCTCGATGTCGGCGACAGTCTGGGCGGCTTCTTCTTCCAGGACATCCGTGATTGCGATGTCGCGGCCCTCTGCGGCAATTCGAAGAGCGGCTGCGCGGCCGATTCCGCGCGCGCCTCCAGTGACCAGAGCGGCACGACGTTCCTTGGGGGCTGCGAAGCGAAGGTTGGGCATGGTGGCTCCGGGATGTGAAGCGACTGCGAGCGAGTGGGAACCACAGATGCACACAGATGGACACGGATGTCAAGCTCCGGAGTCTGCCGTGAATTCGGAGGTAATGCTGATGATCTCCAGAAGTGAGCGATCGATATGTGCTTCTCCCTTCCCCCATTCGGAAATCGCGGAATTCTTGATTGGAAATATGCCTCGCCCTCATTCGGAAGCTGGCTTGTTCCCCGATCCCGAATACGCTTCCTGTTGTGTCGTTCTTTTTCTGCCCCGACATTGATCGGCGACGACCTCACTTGAACGGGAGAATCTTCAATGAAGATCGACAAGATCGAATCGATGCTGATCGGCGGCGGATTCGTCGTGCGCATCACGACGGACACAGGCCTTACGGGAATCGGCCAGACGGCTTGCTGGGGCTACCCGACAGCGGTGGAAAGCATTGTGGACGTCTACAAGAAATATCTGATCGGCCAGGACCCGCTGCGGATCGAGCATCACTGGAACCATCTTTACAGAATGTCTCCCTTTCGTGGGACGGCAATCATGGGATCGGTCGCGGCGATCGACATTGCGCTTTACGACATCAAGGGTAAGCACTTTGAAGTTCCGACGTGGGAGCTGCTGGGTGGAAACGTGCGTGACCGAATCCGGTTGCACCTTCTGGGAGGGGGGCCGTCGCCTGATGAGAACGCCAAGGCAGCAAAGGCGGCGGTGAAAGAGGGGTTCACTGCGATGAAATTCGACCCTGTGGTCGGAGCCTATTACGACAAGGGCCAGGCACGGATGATCCAGGATGCCGTGGATATCACAGCGGCTGCGCGTGAGGCAGGAGGGCCGGACCTCGATCTGATTATCGAAGTCCACCGGAAGCTGACGCCGATGGTTTCGATTGACCTGGCTGAAGCCCTGAAGCCGTTTCACGTGCTGTTCATCGAGGACCCGATCCAGATCGATAGCATTTCGTCACAGGCACACATCGCAGCCAAGTCGACGGTACCCTTCGGGAATGGTGAACGTTTCGTATCGATCTGGGAATTTCGAGAGTTGCTCGAGCAGGGAGGACCGCAATACGTTAGGCCTGATGTGGCGCTGGCCGGCGGGCTGACGCATTGTAAGAAGATCGCGGCGATCGCGGAGAGTTATCACTGTGCGGTCGTGACGCACAACTTCCTGGGCCCGATCATCACGGCCGCGTCGCTCCATCTGGACGCGACGATACCTAATTTCATCACGCAGGAATACACGCTGCGTGATGAATCAGAACAACACGTGGTGTTCAAGACGACCTACGAGCGAGACGGCGGCTACATCCCGATCCCCGACACGCCGGGCCTCGGGGTCGAGCTGGACGATGCCCTGATCGAGAAAACGCCGTTCACTCCGATGAACCAGGCCCAGACGCCGCTGCGGAAGGACGGATCGGTAGCTTACGCAGTATAGGAAGGCAGAGCGGGGATCCCACCTACGCTGCTACCGCAGCTTCGGCGTGGCAGGGGAGCAGGTGTGGCGATCTTGCAACTGTCAGTCTTCAGCATCACTCTTTCTTCCTGCGATGGTAGGTGAGGGCCATCGAGATGCAGTCGCACAGCTCCGGGGCCGGAATCTCATCGTCAATCGTGAACAGAATGCTTCGGTTTCCATCATAGTCGAACGTCGTAGGATACTTCGCCCTGAAGGTCTCGATCAGATTCGTCGTGCAGATGAAGTGCACGGCGTATTCATCTTCTTCCGTGCCACGCTGGTGGATTCTGACGGTGCTCCCGCTACGGGTTGCCGTCGTGAGATAGCTCGGCTCCCCCCATTTGAGTGTTTCCTCCAGTTCTCCAACCCCCTCCGTCGCCGCGGCCGTCTAGAGGATCAGACGTCGAAGGAACATTAACTTCTCTCTGATCGCCTTCGGGTACGCGCGAAAAACGGCGGCTACTTCGGGATTGTCGATTTTGCTTTTCGAGATAGCTACCTTGCCCACGTTCGCTCCTCAGGTTGCCGAGCAGGCGTTGGACCGAGCACGCCTACGCGGAAGCTTCGGCGCTACAGGCAGGTGTGACGATTGCTTCTTCCGCAAGACCGTCGCACAGTGAGATCGCGAATCGGTGGCCACCCCTGCTCTCCTGCTCCTCATCCCTTCTCTCCGCTTCCCGCCAGGTACTGCAATCGATGCAGTCTGTGGTAAATGCCCTCCGCTTCAATGAGTTCCTCGTGTGAACCCACTTCCCTGATCTCTCCTTTGTGCAGAACGATGATCCGATCCGAGTTTCGGATTGTCGAGATCCGGTGAGCGATGACGATCGAGGTGCGGTCGGACATCATTCGCTCGACGGCTTCCTGAATCCATTGCTCGGTTTCGGTGTCAACGCTGGAGGTGGCTTCGTCCAGAACGAGGATGTCCGGCTTTCGGGCAAGGGCGCGGGCGAACGCGATGAGCTGGCGCTGTCCGGCGGAAAACGTTGATCCCCGTTCCGTGACTGGATGGGCGAAGCCGTCGTCTAGGCGGTCGATGAAACGGTTTGCGTTCACATCCGTGGCGGCCTGGACGAGTGCGTCTCGCGGGATCTCCTCGTTTCCTAGCCGGATGTTTCGCTCAATATCTCCCGAGAACAGGAACACGTCCTGCTGGACGATCGCGACCTTGGCGCGCAGATCCTCGATTTTCCATTCACAGATGTCGACACCGTCCAGGCGAATCGTCCCGCGCTGAATCTCGTAGAAGCGGTTGAGCAGGCTAATGATGGTTGTCTTGCCAGAGCCCGTGGCGCCGACGACAGCCACCCGTTCGCCCGCCGAGATCTTGAAGGAGACATCCTTGAGGACCCAATCCGGATCGCGATCGTCATCAGCTGGATCCTGGTAGGTGAACCAGACGTGATCGAACTCGATCTCACCCGCTGAGGAAGGCTGAGTGTGGTCGCCCCCTTCGCTCTCTGGCTCGGTGTCGAGGAGCTCGAAGATGCGCTCCGAGGAGGCCATCGCGGACTGGAGGATGGTGTAGCGTTCGGAAATTTCGAGGATCGGTCGGAAGAATCGAGGGATGTATTGAAGCATAGCGACGAGGACGCCCCACTGTATCCGCCCGTCGAGGACCTGACCGCCTCCGTACCAAATGACAAGAGCGATCGCCGCGGCACTGAACATCTCCATCAGAGGATAGTAGATAGAAAAGTAGAGTGTCGATTCGAGACCGGCTTCGCGGTACCGTCCGTTGATTTCGCTGAAACGATCGTGATTCCGCTTTTCGCGATTGAAGAGCTGGACAACTTCCATGCCGGAGATGTTTTCCTGCAGGTAGGCATTCAGTCGGGCCAGGCGGGTGCGCGCGCGGCGGAATGCCCGCAGCATCCGGCTCTGGAACCAGAAAGTGGCAACGAACATGAAGGGTAGAACGAGGCAGGTGACGATGGCCAGCTCCACATCCATCATCGCCATGAAAACGACAATGGCGATGAGGGTGAAGATGTCGCTGAAGACGACAACGATCCCATCGGTAAACAGCTCGTTCAGCGCGTCTACGTCGTTCGTATTGCGGGTCATGAGACGGCCGATGGGAGTTCGGTCGAAGTACTTCAGCGGTAGTCTTTGCAGGTGTGAGAAGATGTGGTGGCGGACGTCGACCATCGCCCATTGCCCGGTCATCTGCGCGACGTAGCTCTGCAGGAAGTTGCCCGTGAACTGAAGGACAAGCAGACCCACGTAAATGAGGACGAGTGTGTGCAGTCCGGCGTAGTCGCCGACGAGGATGTGATCGTCCACTGCGATCTTGGTGAGAAACGGCCCTGCCTGACGAATCACCGATGTGATGAGAATCAGGACGAACGCCAGCACCACCCACGCCGCGTACGGTTTGAGGTAGCGAAGAAGACGCAGCATCAGCCGCATCTCGAAAGGCTTCTCGCCGATCTCTTCCTCGTGGATGTCTAGGTAGTCGTTTGACATAGGGTCAGAAAAAGCAGTGGATCGGGAGAGCAGGGGAGCAGGAGTGGCAAGGGATATGTAAGGCTTCTGACGAGATCGTCACGGGGATTGGTGGCGTCTTTGTTGTGACCACACCTGCTCTCCCCCAACGCCGATCTTCAGATTTCATCAAGTTCGGTCCTCAGCTGCTGCCTGACGTACATCTCGGCGTAGATTCCTCCCGCTTCAACGAGGGCCTGATGCGTGCCCTGCTCGGCGATCCCGCCGTCTTCGAGGACGATGATCTGGTCCGCAGCCTGCACGGTGGAGATGCGGTGGGAGATGAGGATGGTAGTGCGATTCTGCATGACCTCACGGAGACCGCTGAGGATTTCTTCCTCCGTGTGTGTGTCGACGCTGGACATCGCGTCGTCGAGAATGAGGATCATGGGTTCGCGGATGACGGCTCTTGCCAGTGCGGTTCGCTGTTTCTGGCCACCTGAGAGCGTGACACCGCGTTCCCCGCCGACGGTCTCGTAGCCGTGTGGGAAATCTTCCAGGTCCTGATTGAGACGTGAGATGTCGGATGCCCATTCGACCTGGTCGGTGTCATTCACGCCCAGGGCGATGTTGTTCTCGAGCGTGTCCGAGAAGAGGAAGGAATCCTGGGGCACGAACCCGATTTGCGCACGGAGGTCGTGCAAGGGCCAGTAGCTCACAGGGATGCCGTCGATCCGGATTTCTCCGGACTGAGGCTCGATGAGACGGGGGATCAAGCGCCCCAGTGTGGTTTTTCCCGATCCGACCCGACCGACAACCGCAAGGGTAGATCCTGCTGGGATCGTCAGTGAGAGATCTTTCAGGACGTCTTCGTCGTCGTAGCGGAAAGTAACGCGGTCGAAGACGATCTCTCCTCTCGACTCTTCCGGTAAGTGAGTCTTGACGGCGTCGGTGATTTCCGGTTGCTCGTCGATGATGGCGTTGATGCGAACCATGGACGCCAGACCGCGCTGATAGCGCTCGATCATCCAGCCCAGGAGGATCATCGGGAAAATGAGTTTGGTCAGGTAGGCGTTAAAGGCAACGAACTCACCGAGGGTGAGGCGGCCGTCGACCACTCGTTCGCCCCCGAGCCACAGCACGATGAGCAGGGAACACCCTCCGACAATCATCGCGATGGGACGAATGAGGCTCTGAACGAGGACCAGCTTCTTGTTCCTGGCGAGATACTCGTCATTGAGGATGTCGAATGCGCGAATTTCGTGCTCCCGCTGGACGTATGCTTTCACAACACGCATGCCAGCGAGGTTCTCCTGCACTCGCGCGCTGATGTTCGAGAACTGATCCTGGACGGCGCGGAAACCGTCGTAGATCCCCGAGGCTGCCCGATTCATTGCGAAGGCGAGGATGGGGAGGGGGAGGAGAGCGACGAAGGACAGCTTCCAGTCGATGGTGCACATGACGGCCAGGCCCATGCTCACAGCGAGGACCGCGTCGAACACCATTCGAATGCCGAAGCCAAGGAACATACGAACGGCGTTCAGGTCGTTCGTCGCACGGGACATGAGATCGCCCGTGGGTGTCCGATGGTAGTATCGCAGGGAGAGCTTGAGCAGCTGGGCAAAGTACGTCTGTCGGATGTCGTACTCAGCAAAGCGGGAGATGCTCGTGAACAGCCAGCGCATCCCCATACCCAGACACATCTGAAGAAGCGCAAGACCGACGATCAGTAGGGCGTAGGCTTGCACGTCGTCCTGGAAGATCGCCTCGGAAACGAATGCGCCCCCGTCGACAGTGACCTTAACCGCGTCGACGGCGACCTTCAGAACGAATGGGATCGCTGTCGCCGATGCCTGAGAGACGGTCAGCAGGGCGAGACCGACAACGATCCGTTTCCTGTAAGGCCGAAGGTAGGGCCAGAATGGCTTGACTGGATTGGTCAGGGGGTTGCTCTTTGGGAGGGTAAGTGCATTACGGTTCCGGAGTAGCGTTCGAGCAGGCGAGCGGGAGTGGGGCCATGGATCTCGCAGGTCTTCCCGCTTGCAAGAAACCGGGCAGGTCCTACTGTTACCACACCTGCTCCCCTGCTCACCGGTCGTTCTCCCATATCTTCTCGGCCCTACGCGGCTACTTTGGCGAGCTCGAGTTCGTCCACCACTTTCTTCAGCTTCGCCCGCTGCTCCTCACTCATCGGCAGTCCTGGGGGGCGAGGATCGCCGCAGTCGACACCCAGTCTCTCCGACAGAACACCCTTGATCAGGGTGAGGAACGGGATCTCCGTTTCGTTCAGCCGATCGAATGCGTGGGAAGCCGTTTTCTGCGCGGCTTCGGCACGGTCGAGGTCTCTCGCCTGATAGGCCTCCCAGATGGCGATCCATAGCTCGGGCAATGCGTTCGGGGGGCCGTCGACCAGACCGGTGGCGCCGATGGTCATGGCGGGTAGCATCAGCCAGCAGTTGCCAATGAAGCAATCGAGGCCCATATCGGCGAAATTTCGGACATACCACGCGGGCAGAGCGGAGTGCTTGAGACCCTTCAGGTGAGGGACGCGGTCCTGGATCGTCTTCATCAGGGAGGGGGTGATCTCGACTCCGGTCGCGCTCGGCAGATTGTAGACGAACAGTGGGACATCGGCTGCCGCAGCGACAACGCGGTAGTGTTCGGCGATTTCGACGTCGGTGCGTCCGTAGAAGAACGGGGGGACACAGCAGATGGCGTCGACGCCAAATCGGGCGGCCTCTTCCGCTTGTCTGGCGGCGTGAGCGGTGGTCGATGCGCCCACGTGCATGATGATCTTAGCCCGTCCGTCCGCCTGTTGCATCGTGATCTCGGCGATCTTTGCATTTTCCTCTTCTGTCAGAAGGATCGACTCACCGGTTCCACCGGCGACCCAGAAGCCGTGGGCACCCGCCTGAATGTTGAATTCTACGATTTGGGCCAGAACCGATTCGTTCAGGCTCCCGTCCGGTTTCATCGGGGTCGTCAACGCCGGGTACACGCCTTCGAAATCAGCCACTTCTCATCTCCTTTTTTTTATCACGCTGGCGAAACCATCTCTCGGGGCCACCGCTCCTCGAGCGGCGGTTTAAGATACCGGATGTTGGAACCAATCAAAGGGGAACGACATCGGTGTGGTGTTATCACGAATCGATTCGTCCAGGAGAAAACTCGAACGTTGTTTCAACCACTCCCGGCAAGAGTTGATAGATCGAACACCCGATCGCTTTCTCCATCTCTTCCTTGATCGAGAACGTGGCCGTCCATTTAGCGAACTGTTGCGAGGCATCCCACTCGCCGGCGTGGCGAATCGCGGCGTCGATCATCCGCTTTTCCATAAGACAATAGCCGGCGGCCGTTCCGAGCGCATCACCTAGTTGCAGCAGTCGATCGTAAGCATTGTAATCTGTTTCTGACAGGAAATTTCTGACGAGCGTGCACTCTCCTTCAGAGCAGTCCCATTTGGGGAAATCGAACGCTACGACCTTTCCGGGGAAGGAGTGCGTCAGACAGATCCGGGCGGCATCGGGGAAGCCCTCTTCGTTGAGCAACTTATAGCCTTCGACGATGTGGCGCATGCCGACACGACGGCCGACATCGTGGATGAGCCCCAGCGCATATGCCTTTCCGGCATCGATGTCGGGGTGCTCTCGACCAATGGCCTGAGCGGCCCGAGCCACGTATCCCGAATGATCGACCCACTTGCCGGGGTTCAGCCGGCCTGCTTCGGACAGATAGGCTTCGGCCTGCTCGATCGAAGGGAGCCGATCCACCGGACTTATGCGGCGATGAGCTGACTGCCGCCGTCGACTCTCAGGATCTGGCCACTGACGAAGTCGGCGAGTGGGGACGCGAAGAACTGAACTGCGGCGGCGATCTCGTCGGGTGTGGCGTAGCGTTCGAGGGTGGGCTTGTTCATCGCTTCGAGCAATTCTTCGCTGGCCTGGCGTGTTGCGAGGAAGCGGGCACTGAGCGAGCCGCCGGGAGCAACCATGTTGACTGTGATGTTGTTTTCGCGAAGCTGCGATGCCAGGCAACGCGTGTAGTTGGCCTGAGCGGCCTTGGCGGATGCGTAGAGGACACCATCCGAGCGTCCGGCGAACCCGGCGACGGAGCCGATGTTGACGATGCGTCCGGATCCACGTTCGATCATGCGAGGTACGACCTCCCGACAGCAATC
>CEUS01045404.1_pt1 | contig 16040 bp, 14 predicted proteins | sample 427031 | NCBI WGS metagenome assembly CEUS01 (sample SAMEA2622837, study PRJEB7988) | marine metagenome | biome: marine biome (ENVO:00000447); feature: marine epipelagic mixed layer (ENVO:xxxxxxxxx); material: "saline water (ENVO:00002010), including plankton (ENVO:xxxxxxxx)" | depth 140 m | reverse complement strand
CGGCACCATGGCCACCATCGAGATCTGCTAAGGCCTCTTCTAAAATACTCCTTGTTGGATTTCCGGAACGCGTGTACTCGTAACGGCGCTTTTCTCCTAATCCTTTAAAAGAGAAGGTAGACGAGAGATGGATCGGTGGAATTACGGATCCATGTTCCTGGTCCACATCTAATCCTGCTCGAACAGTACGAGTTTCAGCTTTATTTTTAGCCATTATAAGATTCAGAGTTGAGGAAGCATTCTACTAAACGACTTACCACACGGTGCTCCTTAAGAAATGAATCATGCCCAAAGTGAGATGTGATCCTGATCTCTTCAACCAAGTTTGGCAACCTTTGTACAAGCTCATCTACCAACCAGGGAGGCACTATAGCATCAGAGTCCACTGAAAAAACTGTAACGGGCACAGTAACTTCTTCTGGTTCTACCAGGTGAATATCAAGAGATTGGGAAAGAATTCCAAAAGTTAAAGCATTAAAGTTATAGCTGAAATTTTCACCACAATGATTAAGGTATTTTTCTACATCAAAGCTTGGGGATTCCTCTTTCCAGTCAGGCAAAAACTTAAAACGATGTTCAAATTCTTCCGGGGTTCGATAGGTGGTCATAGCCAGAGCTCTAGCAAGCACCAGCCCTCCCTTTTCTCGGCTGGCGGAAGCACCCAACGTTGCAATCCGCCGCTGGATTATGCGCAAAGCTGTAGCCATAGGGTGAGACCGGTGGGCTGCACATAGAACTAAAAGTTGTTGGATTCGTTCTGGATACAGAGACCCTAAGGCCAATCCCACCATTCCACCGTAGGAGGCACCCACGAAACCATAAAGTTTTTCTATTCCAAGGTGATCCAGAACTGCTACTACCGCCGAAGCTTGATCTTGAGTAGTTACAACAGGAAAACTGATCCCGTCATCATATGAAGGTTTCGTAGAATCCCCTGCACCACCCAACCAATCTAGAGAGACAATACGGTAATCTTCTGGGTTTAGGGCACATCCAGAGCCTACAACTCCAGGCCACCAACTCTCAGATCCATTATTTTCACCACACACAAAACGATGGGCTGTAATCCCTCCTAATACAAAAACAGCAGGAGCTTCTTCTCGGCCATAGGAAGCATATGCAACTGTGTCTCCAACAGTAGAATCACAAAGAGATATCTCGCCAAAGGGTGGAGCAAGGACTGACATCACTAGCCCTTACAATTCCCATAATTAGAAAGATTATTAAGATCAGCCAAGACAGCTTCGGCCGTTGGTTTTGCTCCTACCCCCTGACCGTTATAGACATATGATTTTCCATTAGCTAACTGATATGTATAAACCACCTCGTCACAACGAATGTCTAACGGTCCGCCTTTAGGCACTGGCTCATAGTTCAATGTGCTGGAGCCATTTCTGTGAATTCGCCCTACAAGACGTGTGGTTAGCCCCTCCCTGGTACGATCTCTGATAATATCAGGATCGACATCGCGTATATCTTGAGCATCTATCAGTTTTGCGGGCTTTCCTCTTAGGAATGCTTCTACGACAGACAATTTTAGGCCAGCATCTACACCTTTTAGATCAAGTTCCGGATCCGCCTCTAAGAATCCGCGCTCACCTGCTACTACCAAACCGTCTTCCAGAGACCCCCCATCTTCAAGTACTTCAATAATAGTGGTAGTGGTTGCACTGCCTGCGAAAGCAGCATCAATCCAATCTTTTTTAAGTTCATTTTTCGATTCAAAAAGCTGTAGACCAGTACCACCAAGGACAGCATTAATACCTACAGATACTTCAGGTTCCGAGTTGCTCCAACGGTCAGCGTAGGAGGCTGCAACATCTTTAGCTGCTAGAATTAGAGGTTTACCACTTTGCACCACCACTTCATTTAGTGTCTCTCCCCAATTTTTACGTCCTACGCCAGTAGCTGTAGTGTCTATAACCACATCAGCATCAACTTTTCGAACTGCATCACCTAAGGATAGGTGCTCAGATTCACCAATCGAAGCAAGAGAGTTTCCGTTTCTTTTGGTGGATATTACTAAATCGCAATCCAATCCTTTGGCATTTATGACTGTACCACTGCTGTCGGTCACACCTGTTATTATGTGTGATGTTTGATCAACAAGTTCTAAAAAAGCACATCCGACATTGCCGGGCCCAAGAAGGTGTATGGTGCACCTGGGTCCTTCTTTTGATATGCCCAAAAAAGCATTTGAAGCACCACTTAACTGTATCATACCTTATCGCTCCTGTAATATTAACTCATTGAACCAGGAGGCCGGTAAATGATCCGAGCGGACCGAAATCCACGACCAAAAATAGTCATGGGAGCGGACGCGAATGCATCTTTCGGCGAACCTTGGTTCCCGCAGGAATTGGCACCTTTTTGAAGATTGCGTGGACCTTCAAAGGTTGCCCCGGCTTCAAAGGGCCTGCCCCTCAGCCGGTCTTGATGATAGAAACAGGATAAATAAGGCTTCTACATACGTCAATACTAGGTGGGGTAATTTTTCAGTAGCTACAACACATAAAAAGAAGATTTTAAATCAAGTGTGACAATTAGGAGTAGGACGCCACGCTATCCAATTATTATTACAATAAATTTTAAATCTGAAAAATTGTAGAAGTTTCTATAACATCACGTTCTTCAAATTCAGTAGATGTTTTACTTAATAGTTCGAAAGGACAAAATTCGATGAATTGCTCTAAATTAGAAAAATAATCAAGACCATATTCCTGGCTTCTTTTATAAAAGGATAAGTTGTGAATTAAATACTTTCCTTTTAAGGAATTCCTCATTTTTTCAAAAATTTTATCAATTTTATTGTCTTCTAGTAAATACCAGGTAAGCTCGGAAAAAAAATAACAGTCGTAATCTTTATATTCACATATATTAGCTACATCATTTACCTGAAATTTTATTGAGGGGTGGCTTGTTTTTGCTTTTTTTATAGCAGTTTCTGCTATGTCAAAACCGAGAATATCAACACCTGTGTTTTGATAAATGAATTTGGTTGTTTCCCCTAAACCACAGCCAAATGCAACTATAGAATTGATTTGAAAATTCTTGATATATCTACATACTGCTTGCCTACCAATACTATTTTCTACCGTCTCTTCTTTGGTTTGATTCCATGGGTCTTCAAATTGTTGATACATTTCTTCAAATTTACCAACAAATTTCCCGTCTTTTATGACGAAATCCTGATATTTCATAGATTGCATAGGTTCTCAAATGGTTGATAAATTTACCAGTGCTTTTCTCATGTGGTGCTCCAGCTAGAGGGAAACCTAACTGGAATCAACTGTAACTGGAATCAACTGTAAATAGAGAACTCAACAAATAGAGAACTCAACAAAATAGAGCTGCATCACCCGATCACTGAGAGGGACGACTGAGTATGATTTTCATAGGATTCCGCAACTCTATATTTATGGTTGCAGTTCTTGTCACCGGTTGCACCATAGAATCGGAAAGAGATTCTTTGTCCGGTTTATCACAGAACAATCCTTGGACTCTTTCCGAACCGGAAATTGATGGCGACGAAATCCGAGTTCTAGTTTTACACGACATGGAAGGTCTTTCTGGTCAGTCTGATCCTAGAACGTTTTCATATCGGAACACTCAGTTTTATAAAGAAGGTAGAGAATATCTGATCGGTGATATTAATGCAGTTATTGCTGGATTATTTGATGGTGGTGCAGACGTAGTACAGGTGGTGGATGGTCATGGCAGTGGAAATCCAGAGCCGGATATAATCCTTAACAGACTCGACCCTCGTGCTAAAATGATCACACGCACAGATCCTTTCGAGGCTTATGTTGACATCGTTGAATCAGATACCTTTGATGCTGTAGCTGTTGTTGGCATGCACGCTAAGACCGGAAGCAATGGGTTTGCATCACATACTTATACCCTAGGAATAGAATTACTTCTGAATGGACATAGTGTAACCGAGACTGAGATAGTTGCCCTGTCTTGGGGGCGTGTTGGTGTTCCTGTCATATTTGCATCAGGCGATGACAAGCTTGCTTCAGATCTGGCCACTATGCCTTGGATCCGTTACGTAACTGTGAAAAAAGCTACCAGTGCTTCTACGGCTATCCCTTACCCCGTTGAGGAAGTGCGAACCAAGCTTCACGCTGAAGCCAAGGCTAGCATAGAAGGCCTGTCTGATGCACGTGTAATGAAAATTGCTAAACCTGTTAGGGCTACCCTTAACGCCGTTCCTCCAGCTTCTTTGGGGATCCTTGAAGGAGTTCCTGGAATTAGCTACAAAAATGGATCTGTTACCTTTATCGCTCCAGATTTTGGAGAAGCCTATATTGGGTTAACGAACCTCATAAGGGTGGCTAGAACAGGTTATTCTAAAGTTATGAATGAGGTATTAATAGAGTTGGATCCGGAGGCGGGGTTCATTTATTCTGAACGCATAAAAAATCTCTGGATGGATTATGAGTCCGGTCGTTGGAATCCTGTGTTGCCATCTGACTATCCAGAACAGGATCGCATATATTACGGATATCGTTGATCTAATCTTAGCCGAGAAATCCGCCTCGGAGACTGTTATGTTTTACTTACGACTTTTTGTCATCACTTTTGTTTTATTGGCATTCTATGGATGTGTACATGCCAGTCCTAAAGAAGGCCTACCAAATCCAGTTTTAATTCCTGAAATTACACCTATGGATGTGCCCTCCAACTCAGAAGTTGTGCCCCCTAAAGAAGTTTTACCTACCCAAGTGGGGGTGACGACAGAGCCTGAGCCTCCTGTGTTGGACTATGACCTAATTATAGAGAATGGCAAGATTGTTGATGGCACAGGCAGTGCATGGTTCTATGGTGATCTAGCATTGAAGGATGATCGTATCGCACGCATCACACCTCCTGGTTTGTTGGGAACAAAGTCGGCTACTAAACGAATTGATGCCTTAGGTCATGTGATAGCTCCTGGTTTCATAGATATCCAAAGCCATTCTCGGTACGCTTTTCTCCATGGCGATGGACGTGTCATCAGTAAGGTTACGCAAGGTGTAACCACTGAGATTATGGGTGAAGGAACTACGAATGCACCTGTGAATCCAGCCGATCTTAAGCAACGGAATGGCGATAATTCTGATGCTCTTGATTTGGCTCAAAGCTTTTCAGGTGAACATGGTTTTGGTGCTTGGTTGGATGCGATGAATAACCATGGCACATCAGTTAACCAAGGTTCTTTTTTAGGTGCAAGTACGGTTCGCACTTATGCGGCTGGGATGCGGATGGGAGATGCTACTTCAATTGAGCTGGACACTATGAAGGCAGTCGTGCGACGTGCTATGGAAGATGGAGCTTTCGGTATCGCTTCAGCACTAATATATCCACCTGGAAATTTTGCTTCTACCGCAGAGCTAGGAGAGATCGCCAGTGCAATGGCTGACTATGGGGGCATCTATATTACTCACATGCGTTCTGAAGCGGATCAGCTTTTAGAAGCCATAGATGAAGCTATTGAAATCGGTGAACGGGGCAGGGTTCCAGTGGAGATATATCATCTTAAGGCTGCAGGACGTAGAAATTGGCACAAAGCTGAATTAGCTATAGCTAAAATCGATTCTGCTCGTGCACAGGGTGTTGATGTGCAAGCTAATATGTATCCATATATAGCTGGTGGCACTGGCCTAACAGCTTGTTTCCCGCCGTGGGTTTCTGCTGACGGAAAGCTATTTAGCAACTTGGCTGATAATGAAATGCGCAAAAAAATACGCGCCGAGATAGAGGGCCAGATAGGGAATTGGGAGAACCTTTGTAGTTTAGCTACCCCCGAAGGAGTGCTCATACTTGGTTTAGATAAACCTGAAAACCAAAAGTATGTGGGTCGCTATCTAGATGATATTGCTACCGATGTCAATAAAGATTGGATAGAAACAGCCATGGATCTAGTTCTAGGAGAGCGCCAGCGCATCGGAACCATATATTTTCTTATGAGCGAGGATAATGTCAAACTCCAGATGAAGCAGCCATGGATGAAATTCGGGACTGATGCTGGAGGTGTTAATCCTGAGTATGCAAGATTTTTGATCCACCCCAGGGGATATGGGACTTATCCGCGCATTCTTGGTAGGTATGTTCGTAATCAGGGCGACTTGTCTCTAGAGGATGCAATTAGAAAGATGAGTTCAGCAGTGGCAGCACGTCTGTCCATCAAAGACAGAGGTTTGCTAAAGGAAGGATTTTATGCGGACATTGTCATATTTGATTTTCAAACAATAATTGATATGGCCACTTTTCAAGATCCCCATCAGGTGTCACAAGGAATAAGGGATGTATTAGTTAATGGTGTTTTCGTAGTTAGGAATGGCAGGCACACGGGGGCAAAGCCTGGAATGATTGTGCGTGGGCCTGGATACCGTGATTGGAACTAGAAAGAACGTGACTCCAGAAGAATTCATTGGTCGATTCAACAATCTTCTCTCTTGGGAAGATCGATATCGGTATCTTATACAAATAGGTAGAAAGCTCGAAGCTTACCCCGAAGAATATCGAGATGGTGATCACCTGGTGCCTGGTTGTTTAAGCCAAGTATGGCTTGTGTCACTCGGGGTTTCTGATGAGGGAAAAATGGATTTAAGAGCGGATAGTGATGCCCATATAGTTAAAGGGCTTATAGCTCTTTTGTTTATGATGTACGCTAACAAAACAGCTGCGGAAATACTACTTGTAGATATCGAAGGTCTGTTTGAGAAACTCAATCTAGGCAAGCATCTCTCTGTTAACCGTCGCAATGGATTCTATTCTCTTAATCATAAGATTCGCGAACATGCTTCAAATGCTGTTGCTGGGTAATATCGAGTGATGTCACCACATTTGAGAAACCAAAATTGTCCTGTTCCTATGATGTTCGGGCTATTATAGCGTAAGGATGAAGTTATGAAGCACTGGTTCACGGGCATGGTTCTTTTGCTAGTACTGCTATCCTGTGGAAGTGAAAATGGGATCGATACGGCCATGGTTTCATCCAGGGTCTCTCGTCCACCTTTTAATGCTAACCGAGCTTTTCAGGATCTGCATACTCAGGTAAAATTTGGCCCACGGATACCAGGGACAGATGGCCACGTACTCCAACTAACATGGATGGTGGAAGAACTTAGTAAAATTTCTGACACATTATTCCTGGACGAATTTGAGCATGTTACCACTGAAGGAGAATCGCTAACTCTTACAAATGTTATTGCCCGTTTTGGACTTCATAAAGACCGAAGAATCCTTCTGCTCACACACTGGGATACGCGACCCAAGGCAGATCAAAGTCAAGAAATCAAGGATCGCGAAAAACATGTGCCAGGAGCAAATGATGGTGCATCTGGAACGTCTGTACTTCTTGAGTTGGCTAGAATGTTCCATATACAGGCCCCAGATTGGGGAGTAGATCTTCTATTCAGCGATGGTGAAGATTATGGTCCTACTACGGAAGATATGTTTCTAGGTGCTTCTTACTATGCTTCCGGAAGAGGAACTGAAAATCCTCCAGAATTCGCCATACTTTTAGATATGGTTGGTGATGCCGACCCTCGTTTTTTACCTGAAGCCTATTCTCTTGAAGCAGCCCCACAACTAGTTCAACGTGTGTGGGGGTTAGCTGCTAATCTGGGTTATCAGCGCTATTTCCCATTGAACGAAACAGTTCGAGTCATGGACGACCATGTTAAACTCAATGATGCTGGGATTCCTACTATAAACATCATCGATTTTGAATACGGACCAAGTAATAGTATTTGGCATACTCCTAACGATATTCCAGAAAACACAAGTGCGCAGACTTTGTTAATAGTGGGAGATGTTGTGGCAGAGTTTGTTTACCGTAATCGTTGAACTGAACTAGAGATGGCTATGAAAGATGCCCCCAATGTTATGGCTGCGGTTGTACAAGCCTCCCCCGCTTTTTTTAGCAGTGATACCGCTATCGATAAGATTGCTGATTTGGTGATTCAGGCCAAATCTAATGGTGCAGAATTAGTAGTATTCCCAGAAGCTTATGTGGGTGGATACCCTTGGGGATTAGCTTTCGGAACAGCTGTTGGAGGCAGAAGTGATTCTGGTCGCCGTGTCTGGCAGCGTTATTGGGATACGGCAGTTGAAGTTCCGGGCATGGCCACCAAACGTATGGGTGAAATTGCCCGTGGTGCAGGTGTGTACCTTGCTGTAGGTGTAGTAGAGCGCGATTCGACATATAGTGGAGGAACACTTTTTTGCACATTTCTTTATTTTGGCCCATGTGGTTCTCTTTTAGGTAAACACCGAAAACTAAAGCCAACGGGAGCAGAACGTCTGATATGGGGCGAGGGAGATGGTAGCACGCTAACTACTATCGATACTCCTTTTGGTTGTGTTGGTGGCCTCATTTGTTGGGAGAACTACATGCCACTAGCCCGAATGGCTATGTATGGTAAGGGAGTAGAGATTTATCTTGCTCCTACTGCTGATTACCGAGACCGTTGGCAGGCAACACTACAGCACATTGCTCTGGAAGGAAGGTGTTTTGTATTAGGGGCTAATCAGTATGTAACACGTGAGATGTACCCGAAAGATTTAGAGATTTCAGAAGAACTTGAGTCATGGCCCGAAACCCTATGCCCTGGCGGCAGTGCTATCTATGATCCAGCTGGGAATTGTCTTTCTGGACCCCTGTTTGATGCCGAGGGTATTTTGATTGCTGAGCTTGATATGGGTGCTGTAGCTCGTGGAAAATTTGACTTTGATGTAGTGGGTCATTATGCACGTCCTGATATATTCAATCTCGAAGTTGATGAGAGACAGAAAATTCCAGTGGCTTACCCCGTGCGTGAAGATTAAATTCTACATAAATTTTCATACTAAATTCGGTATGCTATTCTCGAAACCGACTATCAAGGAAGTCATGTGATAATCTTATGATTGAAGCTAATACATCAAAAGTCGACCAGTATTTGAGTGAGGCAAATCAGTTTAGTGCTCACAATTATAAACCTCTTTCAGTAATTTTAGAGCGAGGGGATGGTCCATGGGTTTGGGATGTGGATGGAAACCGATATCTGGATATGCTTTCTGCTTACTCCGCACTCAATCAAGGACACCGCCATCCCGAGATCATGCAGGCAGCCCAAGAACAGATGGCCAAGCTGACTCTTACTTCTAGAGCTTTCCATAATGATCAGATGGGTCCGTTCCTCCGTGAACTATGCGAGGCTACAGGGTTTCAGAAGGCACTTCCTATGAACACCGGTGCTGAAGCAGTGGAAACTGCTATTAAGACAGTGCGTAAGTGGGGATACAAAGTTAAAGGAGTTCCTGACGGAAAAGCTGAGATCATCGTATGTGAGAATAATTTTCACGGGCGTACGACATCAATCGTCGGATTTTCTTCAGAAGATCAATACCGCGAAGGTTTCGGTCCGTTTACTCCTGGCTTTGTAATAGTTCCGTATGGTGATTCGTCTGCCCTTGAGGCTGCCATAACTGAAAATACAGTTGGTTTTTTAATGGAACCACTACAGGGCGAAGGCGGAGTAGTTGTGCCCCCCGAAGGTTACTTGAAGCAAACAGCAGATATCTGCCGTGACCAAAAAATTGCTTTTATAGCTGATGAAATCCAGACAGGACTTGGACGAACTGGTCGCTTATTCTGCTGTGACTGGGAGGATGTCAAGCCCGATTTACTCATAGTTGGAAAAGCTCTTGGAGGGGGCGTGTATCCTGTATCTGCTGTTATTGCAGATTCAGAATTTATGGATGTATACCAGCCTGGTGACCACGGATCTACCTTCGGGGGCAATCCTTTAGGAGCTGCTGTGGGGCGAGCCTCGCTCCGTGTGGTTATAGAAGAAAATCTATCGCAACGTTCCGATGAACTCGGAAGTTGGTTTATGGAAGAACTTCGTTCTATCTATTCGCCACATGTTGAAGAAGTACGTGGTCGTGGGCTTATGATAGGTGTATTGATCAAAGAGTCTTCTGGGACTGCACGTCCCTACTGTGAAGCCTTATTGGGAAAAGGCATTCTTGCGAAAGAAACACACCATCAGGTTATTCGTTTTGCACCACCCCTCAATATCGAAACGGCAACCTTAGAAGAAGCCTTGGTTGATATAAAAACTGTTCTCCTGGAGACATCTATCTAAAGTTATACCTAAATTACCACTCAATTTCACCTTGCTTGCTCGTGTCTACCTGCTCTGCATCTCCGTCTCCTAGAAGAACATTTTCGATCTGAGCATAAAGGAAATCTTTGGCCTTGGCTTCACGTGGGTCTAAGCCATAATGATTAATTAAAAGGGTTTGATGCTGTAGCCAATCGGCCCAGCAATTAGAGCAAATGTTTTCCTGAATAGATTTTCCTAGATCTGTACGAAAAGGTGCACGTACAAGTTTTTCCTTATCAGATCCACATCGTCGGCAGTTAATGGTCTCCAAATGTAGCCTCAGCCTCTCTGGTTGATACAATGTTTTAATATAGTTCATTGCCATTAAGTCAGGGTTACCCACTTAAAGAGATAGGGATCCAATATATTTTTATGAAATATCACTATATGGCTGAGATTATATATTGATATCTTGATAAAGAGTCTCTAACCATAAGAGATTTTCTGGAGTAGACGGTCATTTCCGATTCAATTAGTTTTTTGTTTGTAGCTATTAGTTTTCATATACATACTAAGATTAGGCCAAACTAATATGCTTACTAAGAAACAGCTTGATCATATCGAAAAACGACTTATGGATGAGCACGCCAAGGCATTAAAGGCTTTGGGGGTTTTCGATACAACGGCAAAGATTGGCCGGGAATCTATGGATTCGGACTTAGCTGCGTACACGGATCATATGGCAGACCAGGGAACCGAGGCGATGGAGCGAGAGAAGGCGGCCCTCTTTGCTACTAAGGGGGGCAGGTATATTTACAGGCTGGAGGAAGCTCTTCGCCGTCTCTATAATGACCCTAAAAATTTTGGACTATGTCATACTTGTGGTGCAGAAGTAGGATTAGAGCGCCTCGATGCACTACCCCATGCACGCTACTGTATAGAGTGCAAACTCAAGGAAGAAGATAACACCTAAACTTAAATTTTGTGGCTATACATCTGTTTTCCTAAGAGTTTCTAATAAAGCATCTCCCAAAGCTTCGATTTGCCATTGTCTCATATGATTAAGTGATATTAGCTCATCACTATTTTTGGGGTTAGCACGAGCAATTTCAAGCAGTAATGTGTTAGATGCTAGCGTACCACGAGCTATACCTAGTACCTCGGCTCTACGGTTACGTGTTTCCTTTAGCCGATCAGAAATTGTTTGGATTTCAGGTGTAGGTCGTCCAGTACTATTTGGATTGCCCCGTGGATATCCTATCAAATCTTCTTTGTCGAGATGGTCTATTTGCTCTAAGCGATTTAGAAGAGACTGGCCTAGTTTTTTGCCCAATTGATTTGAAAATCCTTGGATATTAAGAAGTTCAGATATGTTTTGTGGGCGATTCTTAACTATTTCGACAAGAACTGTATCTACTACGACTCTAAATGGTGCCCGATCTTTTTTTCTAGCAATTTCGTCTCTCCACATCAAGGCCTCCCTGAGCAGAGCTATCTCTGAGACATCCAAGTAACGAGATCCTTTAACTTTAGTTACAGGATCGACCTTACCCCCACTATCCCAACGTATCAATTCCATAATTGATGATTCTTCTTGTGCCCAAGCCATGCGTCCTATGTCCTCCAAGCGCTTACAAAGCAGGTCGGCGAGTGCATGCAGATGTTTCGTATCCGAAGCGGCGTAAGCCAACATATCTTTAGGTATTGGTCTCTTGGCCCAATCTGCACGCTGATATTTTTTGGAGATAGAAATATCCAAATAATTTTCAAGAAGTGCCGCTAACCCCAAGGATGTTTCTCCTAAAAGACTGGCTGCGACTTGAGTGTCGAATAAGTTTACAGGATGCAGGTTAAGATCTCTGTCCATAAGGCGTACATCATAACCCCCTCCATGGAGTATTATTCGGACGTCAGGTGCCTCTAGAGGTCCCCGGAGACCAGATGACGGATCTACTGCCAAGGTATCAATTAGATAAGTATTATGAAGTGTGCTTACCTGTAAAAGGCAGACTCGATCTGAGTATCGATGGAACCCTGCTGCCTCCAAGTCAATTGCGAGAGAGCTCTCCTTGGACAGAACATCAGTAATTTCTTGCATGTCCCGATAGTCAGAGATCAATTTGTATGTCATCGAGCAGTGAATTTCAAATTGTAGAATATTAAGTGCTGGCTATTGTTTAGATTACCTATAGAGTAGATTGATTTGGGATCTTAAAACAGTATGTAACGATTATTGGAGTAGCGAAAAGTGAAATTAACACGTCGTGAAGTCGTTAAAATCGGCACCGGTACTGTAGCTTCATTATTGCTTGACATGAAGTTGCTTAAGGCCCAAAAATCTCAGCTAATCACTAAACCTATACCGTCTTCGGGGGAACATATTCCTGTTGTTGGCCTTGGGGCACGTAACTATCGATTGGGTGAAGGTTGGGCTTCTGATACTAATGAGTTTCGTAGAACACTTCAAACATTCCACGAGTTGGGCGGCAAGGTTATAGATACCTCCCCTAACTATGGTGATTCTGAAACTATAATAGGCGATTTACTCTATGATATAGGTATTCGTGATGACTTATGGTTGGCGACTAAAGTTGATCGGGAAGAACGTGAATCAGGAATCATTCGTATGGAAAACTCTATGGAGCGCATGCATACGGATCATTTTGAGCTCATGCAGGTTCACAACTTACGAGGCTGGAAGGAACAGCTACCTACGCTCCGAGAATGGAAGCAGGAAGGGCGTATTAAGTACTTGGGTATTACAACTTCAAATATCCGTCAGTATGATGAAGTGGAAAAAATCATACGCCAGGAAGTGTTAGACTTTGTACAGATCAATTATGCGGCTGATGCACGTCATGCTGCGGACCGCATTCTTCCCCTGGCTGCCGATCGTGGTGTGGGGGTGATTGTTAATCTTGTTTTTGGTCGTGGACGTCTCTTTTCGAGAGCGAAGGGCCGTAAATTGCCTGATTGGGCGATAGAGATTGATTGCGATAGTTGGGGAAAATTTTTCCTTAAATATGTTGTGTCGCATCCTTCTGTTACCGTGGTGATCCCAGGTACTACAAAAGCTCACCATGCTATGGACAATATGGGGGCCGCCAAAGGCAGATTGCCAGATGCTAAGTTCCGTAGCCGAATGGAAGAATTTGTAGATCAACTTCCACCGGCACCGAGACGGGGACGCTGAACTTACTGTTGACATAATTGGCATAACTCATACAAGCTCTCATTGCATCATGATTCCCCCGGTCTGCGATACTAAATGGGAGAATGATGGATAAGAATGTACCCGATAAGGGTGAACTATGTCGTTTGAGAGTTGTTTCTGTGCTCCAGTTATGGGTTGCTCTGACACTAGTTCTTGTCCAAATCTTACCGGGAAATGTCTCTGCGCAAACTCCTCTTCGCATAGACCAAGATATGCTTGCCAGGGTGATGCCTGATGCGACTATATTTTCTGAGAAAGCTGGTGATCCTCCGGTCTACAAAGCTTTTTCCCAAGATCCTATTAGTGCTGTCCAGAAACTAATTGGATATGTGTTTCTATCTTCCGATCTTCCTCCTGAAGAATTTGGTTACAGTGGTCCTATAGAGGTGTTAATTGGCGTGGATCTCAAAGGAACGCTCACCGGGGCTGTTGTAATCAACTATTATGAGGCCCATATGGCGTCAATGGGAGATTTCCTCAGGCGTCCCGGAGTCCAGGAACAATTTGCAGGCAAATACGTTGGAGATGCTTTTAGGATATACCGTGACATCGATGGGATCAGCGGTTCCACTATCAGCATGGGTGCGATGGCACGCGGTATACGGAACTCAGCCCGTAGAGTAGCGATGGCCCTTCTTAACCAAAACGCACCTGCTTTAGATGTGGCTTCGGCCAGTGATGTCGGCAAAAATTCCGTAGTACTTGAGCAGCTAACTTGGCTAGATCTGGTCTCCAGGGGTTTTGTCGCAAAAATGGAAATTGTTCGTTACAACTCCTTAGGGCTTGACCTCTCTTTTGTATATGTGGGCAATGAGAAATTTGGCGGCATCCTGATGGGGCCTGATTCGTATATGTCCATGATCGATAAAGTCGGAATTCGTTACAAAGATTACCATTTAATGATCTTAGGCCTTGATGGGAGTTTTATATCTGGGTTCCAGCCTAGGGCTCTCACGGTATTACAGGGAGGCGACACATATCCCCTGGCCAGGAATCAAGTGGTTTACTGGGGACGCCCTGAAAAAGGAAAGATGGCAGAACAGGTTTTCTACTCGGCCATGCTTTTGGTAGAACGTAGTGTGGATATAAGTCAATCTTTCAAAATACAATACGATGATGGACAGGGGGATCCTTTTACAATTGAGTACACTGTTCCCCATGAAATCTTAGAGCTAGTTCAGGAAGAATTAATTTATACACAGGTTGACGATTTAGTATTATCAGACGGTGATGAAGAACCATCGCAAAGCAATACGATTTCAGATACAATTTCGCCTAGTATTTCCGAACTAGAGTCCGATATCATATCTAAACCTAGCATCACTAGTGATTTTGCCGAGAATTCTCCACATGCTGATGCCGAAAAACCTCTGAATACGATATCTGAAGTTGAGTTGGTATTGGATACTGTTAGTCCGACTGATTTGGTTTTTGATTTTGTTGAAGAAGAAGAGTCTAGGTTATCTCTAATTCTGTCCCAAACTCGCTGGAACAGGGTCGTAGGTCTTTGTATAATCTTGGGGCTTGCTTTGTATGCTTTCATCTTAAAAGGTGTACTAGCACGCTGGATAACTCTTTCAGGAACCCTCTTTTATCTAGGGTGGATCGACGGAGGATTCCTTTCGATATCCCACATTACTAGTGGTATTGCTGGAGGCCCAGAGGTATATCTAGCAGATTTGGTCATGCTGATCGTGATCGTTTTCACGGTCGTAACAACTCTGCTTTGGGGTCGGGTGTTTTGCGGGTTCCTGTGTCCCTTCGGTGCCTTACAGGACTTCATTGAATGGGCCACCCCGAAGCGTTTTCAGTATAAGTTATCCAGTTATACCCACAGTCGTGGGATCTATATTAAGTATTTCATACTTGCCCTAATTGTGTTTTTAGCTTTTTTCCGGAGTGACATCTCAATTTACGGTTACTTTGAGCCTTTCGGGACCGTATTTTTCTTGAGTTCTTCTGTTCTAATGTGGATGATTGCTGGCGCTATACTAATTGTGTCTATAGTGATTCCGAGGTTCTACTGCCGCTACGCATGTCCGTTGGGTGCCGCCCTGGGAATTGCTTCTCTTATTTCTCTGTTCCGCATTCCGCGAATCAAGCAATGTGATTTCTGCAAGGTGTGTGAGCAACACTGTCCGACGGGTGCTATATCTGGGCCGGAGGTTGATTTTAAGGAATGCGTTCGTTGCAATGTCTGCGAGGTCAAACTTATCACTAAGTCGGGAGTCTGCCGACATGATATGGATGATGTCAAATCAAGACTTGTACAGCTACAAATCTCAAGTTCTTTATCTTAACTTACTTTTTAGGTCGTGCGAAGTGGGGGTCGCCGTAGGGTATTTAGGTATACCTATGGAGGAAAGTCCGAGCTCCGCAGGGCAGAGTGCCGGGTAACGCCCGGGCGTTGGCTGATGCCAATGACGGAAAGTGCCACAGAGAATAGACCGCCGATGGCCTTCTTGGAGGCACAGGCAAGGGTGAAAAGGTGTGGTAAGAGCACACCGGACCGACGGAGACGAAGGTCGCATGGTAAACCCCACTCGGAGCAAGGCCAAATAGGGGATGAAGAGTTGCCCGCTCTTTCTGAATCCCGGGTAGGCTGCTCGAGGCCATCAGTAATGGTGGTCCTAGATAAATGACCTTCCCGTCGCTTTAGCGACGGACAGAACTCGGCTTATTCCGCACGTCTTTAGTTGCGCCCGTAGCTCAGCTGGATAGAGCGCTGCCCTCCGGAGGCAGAG
>CEUS01017915.1_pt1 | contig 16042 bp, 27 predicted proteins | sample 427031 | NCBI WGS metagenome assembly CEUS01 (sample SAMEA2622837, study PRJEB7988) | marine metagenome | biome: marine biome (ENVO:00000447); feature: marine epipelagic mixed layer (ENVO:xxxxxxxxx); material: "saline water (ENVO:00002010), including plankton (ENVO:xxxxxxxx)" | depth 140 m | reverse complement strand
GTTGTTCCGTCGATATCGGCATTGCCCGATATATCTAGCGTAGCAGCGTCTAACTCTCCACTTAATGTAATGTTTGTTGCGCCAGTAACGGCACCACCCAAGGTAAGAGCACCATCAATCGCGGCTGCGCCGGTAACTTCCAACGTACCAATCTGAAGATCAGCGAGAGCATCAACAACGGCTGCGCCTGAACCTGCGCCATCACAGTAGATAATTGCGTTCTTACCGTTTTGAACGGTGACGTTTGCGCCTGAACCCTGACTTAGGATAAGGCTATAAGGACCACTAGAACCAGAATCGGTAGTTGCGTTTTCAATAATAAACCAAGCGGGAGCCGTGTTTGGGGCTATTGTAACTGTGCAATTTGAATCCAAAGCCCCCGTAAATTTAATTACGCGGTACATGCCATCTTGGAGATTTTCAGTACCGGACCCTGGAGATGCTTCGCGAACAGTTAAAGTAGCCGTATCCGCGTTTGTTGTTATAGCAACTGCTTTATACGAGGCTATACGGTCAATGATATCAAAGTTGTGGTTCGTCGTGGTGCCCCATGTACCAGACTGTTCACCCGAACCAATCTTCTCAATACCAAAACCTGTAGTAAATGTAGAAGCCATATTCTTTTCCTATGCCGCTATCTTAGTCCACTCAGGTGACTGAGTATCAGTTATTGCAGACCATTCGGCGCTTTGCCCCGGAACTACATTACCCCAATCAGGTGATTGAGTGTCCGTTACCACGGACCATCCGGCGCTTTGCCCTGAAACTATACCACTCCAATCGGCATCCTGTCCCGGCACAATTATTCGCCACACAAAAGCATTGCCAACGGCTGTAGCCGCCGAAACCCCAGTTACCGAAGGCTGTATGTCTACTCTTACACTGCCAGCGGATGCCGTTGCTGAAACCCCAGTAACGGAGGTCTGTATGTCAACCCTTACACTTCCGGTAGCCGTAGCCGCCGAAACCCCCGTAACCGAAGGCTGTATGTCAACCCGAACACTGCCGGTAGCCGTAGCCGCCGAAACCCCAGTAACGGAGGTCTGTATGTCAACTCGCGCAGTACCAACGGCAGTAGCCGCCGAAACCCCCGTAACCGAAGGCTGTATGTCAACCCGTACACTGCCAACGGCAGTAGCTGCCGAAACCCCCGTAACTGAAGGCTGTATGTCAACCCGCGCAGTGCCAATGGCCGTAGCAGAAGAAACCCCGGTAACTGGAAGAGAATTATTCCAGGCCCCAGAGTTCCATGTACCTCTGCCCCAACCAAGAACAGTCATTACGCAATCCTGATTAAAGCGTTGTTTGCGTCATTGGCGGGCATTGTAACGGTAAAGTTTCCCGCGCTTGAAGAACTGTCACCACCGAAGTTAATCACACATACCGAAGGTTTTGCCGCGTGTGTTGTTGTACCCGCCGTACCCGCGTTAGCCAGCGTTGAGTTATAAATCAAGGCCCCCCGCGCATCCGTGATTGTAGCCGAGGACCACGTAACATCAGCCATGTCTATAAACGCAGTAGGAACTGAACTGCTGTTATCAGCAAGACCAATAGTTACGCTCGACAACGCTTCACCACCCGCAGTGTAATTTGTTCCACTAACTTCGTTGCTTGTTGAATAACCCGTGGTGTCGGCATCAATAGACGAACTGTTGGTAAAAAGGGCTATCTTAAACGTGTCTGCGGCAATGGTACTGCCGTCTCCACGGGAATGCGAAGTCCAGAAATGAATGCCTGCGTTTATCTCACGTTTGTATGTTCCGCAAACCGCTGATGATCCAATCGCCATCACAAACTCCTTATAATCTCAGCCAAATCATGTTGGCCTTGCTGCTTCATCAAAGCATAAATGCTAGTTCTTTCGTTTTCTGCCATTTTAGCCATGTATAAAACCAACACTTTTCGTATATGGTTTTTGTAAGCAAGCGCCTGATCTCGTATAACTGGCGGGGCCGTTTCCGAAACGACCATTATTTTGTTCAACGCCATTTCTGCCATTTGTTCCGGCGAGTGTCCCCCGTTATCCGAGGTGAAAATTATGGCGTCACCTATGTCACTGTTCGCGCAGCCACCCATACTTATTGCACCTGTCTTCTAACCCTATCGTAGCGATACTGATCTCTGGTTTGCAAACCTTCCCCAAGATTCTTGAGCCATTGCAAAGATTCTTGGAAACGCTGGTTATATAAACCCAGGAGGTCAGGTTCTCCTTTTAAAAACGTGTATGCTTCTACGAGAGCCCCATACAGCAAGGACAACTCTGCATTGTCCCCCAACCAGCTAGTTCCATCAGAAGATTCCGTTATGGATTGCGGACGGTAAAAATAATGCAACTCCACGGTATAATTTGAATCAGGAGTTGGAGCTATCAAGAACGTGTCTTGATCGAAATCACCGTAATAAAGAGGAACACCCGTGGTTGCGGGATTAGGCGTGTAATCCTGCAACATTGTCACTTGCTTGTATAAAAGAAACTCTTTGCTTGAAGAGACTATGACGCTCAAGGAGTTCTGAGCTAGGAAGTCACTGGGTTTTGCTAAAAAAGCGTTTCCAGATGTAACTGTACCTTGCGTATTCTTACGAAAAACGTCTAACTGACATTCCTTTAAAATTCGTTCTTCAGAATTCAAAATAAATCGGGGCAACTGAGTAACAAAGGTAGTCTCAGAACTTTGAACAAAGTCCTGTATAGCAGTTTTTAGAGTGGTAAAAGTATACGCCATCTTATGCACTCACAGTTACAGGACCTGCGGAAGAAGAACTCCCACCTCCTCGTACACTTCCCGTTGTTGCAGTTCCGCTGCTAGCAGTAAACGTGTATCTATCCGAACTAGTCTTGGTTATCGAATAGCCGCTGGCACTCTCTATTACAGAAGATGCAAATCCGTCAAACGGTTCTACCGACCTAAATCTAACTACGTCTCCTGTGCTTCGTCCATGACCCGGCTCTATTACTGTCAATACAGCGGAACCGCTAGCGGAAGAAAGAAAAGCGTCTTCTGTTAGCAACACCTCAACAGCAGGTTCCGTCCTATCCGGTCTTGGATCTTTTAACGCTTGCGGGTCTGCCGGAATTTTAAGGACAGTCAACTGAGGTTGTTTAGCCTCCCACTCGTCTTTACCAACGAGCATTCCGGTCCATTCTTTTCGCATGTCTTTTAGACGGTACGCCGCTCCTGAACGGTCCGAAATTCCCATGGCATGTTTGTTTGAAGCGTACCTGGGCATTAAGAAGTCGCCGTTAAGTAGCTATAAGAAGGTACTACGCTGAAACTGGCCCTATCTCTATCTTCTTCCGCCGCTCTAAGAAACTCTTCTTCATATATCGTTTTTAACAACGGAACACGATCCGGCGCTCTTTTTACTGAAAGATAGTACGCCAGACCCGCAGCTAAACAAGGGTAGAATCGGAAAGGAACGTCAACAGTGTTTACTGAGGCATCCGCATCGTCCATGCGTGTCAGTCGGTCATAGATCAAAACATCCGTACTGTTTTCAGGTTCAGGCCAAACCTTAATTACAGGTGTTATTTGACGATCCACGTAAAATTGGACAGGTCTTCCAGAAGTAGTCTTGGTTGGAATACTCAAATAATCGTCACGGCTCACGCGATTAATAGAAATGTCCGAATCACTGCGTCGTATTACAGAAGATAAAACATCTATAGTGGATCTTACGTCCGAAATACTGGGATCTGACGATATCGTAGTACTCACCGCCGAACCACTGCTGTCCGTACTGGTTATAGTTTCTCCAGCGGTGAAAGACCCCGAAGGGATACTTAACGTGACCGTAGTTGAACTAGGTTTGGTTAAGACAATTGCGGTCGTACCGCTTGAGGAACCGGTTATGGTATTACCAACAACAAGGTTTGTGGAAGACCCTACCGTAGCCGTTATGGTTCCTATGGGGTATTCTGAAAGACCGGATACCAGGGTCTGGTTCACCTGATCTATGGTCCAACGATTAAGACCCCGATTTGCCCAATCCGCGAAGAGAAAATTAATGGACCTCCGCGCAGTACGCGCATCGTATCCTGTACGAAATTCCAGTCCACACCGCTCAAACGCTTCTTCCACGTATTCAGCTACATTAGGTTCAAAATCCTTAGATCCGGAAACAGCCATGACACAAGAAGCCTTTCATAAAGACACGCCTCAATATTGTTTCAAACAATACAGAACTACGGAATACGTGTCTCCACTGCTGTGACCAACGGTGGTAAACTGTATGTCTCCGGTTTTCCCGCCAGAAGCTGCAACATTTGGAAGACCGCTTATATCAGAATAATCCAGCGTGTCTGAGTAATCTGCTGGAAGTTGTGCTGCAATAACGTCGGTCGATGCGTCCCAAAGAATTTTGACACCCATGCCGACATTGGAAAACACGATCTTTTGGATACGGACTCCTGTGCAAGAAGTTCCATCTTGAAGCGCAGACAACTCGGAAACGTCTACTTTTGTAACAGCAGCCTCTCCAGTTCCGTCGCTTGTGTTGGTGCAATAAATTACCGCAGACTTGGGTCCATCTATTACAGTGGTAGCAGTTACGGCGTCTGCCATAAGACTCTCCTATCAGAACGGGGGCGTTGCCCCCGTTCCATTACTCAGGTTTAGCTATCCGCGAAAGGAGTTGCAATTGTTCCAGATCCAATAAGAACACCCTGAACAAGATATTCGTTGTCAGCAAGGGCCGTGATCTCAAGGTATGAGAACTTATCCCCACCCTGCGTTCCGCCATTCATAGAAATCACATCGTTTGATGAACCGGGTATGAAAACCTTGTAGCTGCCGTCCGTAACGCCAACCGCCAAGGAGCCCAGAAATTTATCCGTGCCATCCGTTTTGATATCAAGATCAGTGGCGTCGGTTCCAATAAAGAACCTGTAAACAGCACCAAGGTGGTTGTTTACATTTGGGTCATCTTGCCCCGCAGAAGCCCCCTTAGAATCAGCTTTGATGGTGGGCAACGTTACCGCACCATCCGCGTCATTTATCTCCATAAGGCGACCAGCATGATCGGCAAATGTAAGAGTAGTCTCCGCAGTTATGTTTACAACTGCATCTGGTCCTGCGGTTATAAACCCGCGCATTGAGCGAACCGGCCCGGAAAAAGTTGTTCTAGCCATGACGTAACGTCCTTCTCACAAAGGTTTCGCCCTAGCGTCTTGTGAGCGTCTGCTGGGCCAGTCGCTAGGGCTATGTAGTCCCAGAAAAATTTATAAAGCAGGGGAGAGTTTTTTAGGCTCTCCCCTTATATATTATGCTCCTGGGGAGCCGAAAATGCCACGTGGGTCCGACCAGCCGAAAGCATAACGCTCCCGGGCTTTGTAACGGACATTACCCGTATCAAAATCACCTTCCATTGAAGTTCGGACGGCGGTACGGTTAAAGCCCTTCAGACCGTTGGGTGCATCTGTCAAGATGAAGAAAGCATCCGTGTCACTAAGGAAGTGATTGACGGCATAACCTTCTGGAAGCATACCCATGTTCCGAACTGCGTTAATGTCGTTATCCGCAGTACCGGTGCGTAGGGTAGATTCTAGAAGACGATCTGCTGTGAACTGAAGTTCTTTAGGAACAATCAGCTTCATGCCGCGAACCGCAACTTTCAGGCCCCGCTCGTCCACAAAGCTTGCGATATCAATCAGAGACTGCTCAAGGCTAGTCTCGTTAAGATCCGCCGCAGTGGAGAGTTCGTTACGGAACGTGCTTCCCGTTACGAGTGGGTGGTCTGTAGCGCAAAGTTCCTTGCTGTCACCGCCGGTATAAGTGCTGTCGAAAGCATTGTTAAGGACCGCTGCGGCCTTAACCTGTTTCGTCTGACTCATACTACGGGCAAGAGCCTTTGTGTACCGACCAGCAAGCCTGTCGTACAGGTTATCTTCGACAGCTTCTTCCGTGATGGAAAAGGCGAGGGCTATCGTTTCCATCGTATAACGTGCTGTATAAGCTTCTTGCGCGTCATCGAAGGATACTGCACTGCCTTCTGCCTTGGTTGGGGCGCTTCCAAAACCTGAAAGCATAACCTCTTCCTCAAAAGCACGGTCCGAACTCTCCATAGAGAAGATTTCTTCGTGCTCACGATCATACTGATCGTACTCCATTCCGAACAATGCGTTCAGGCCGGGTTCCAACTCTTTTACGAGTTGTGCTCTACTGATAGCCATTTTCTAAACCCCCTATACGCCAGTAGTTGAAGGAGTACCAGCAGCAATAGCGCCGTTGTTGCTATTGAAGTGGTTATTAAGTCGAACAATTGCACCAATGCCCGCTGCGGAGAAGTCTTCGTTAGAAGAGTCTTCTACCCAACCCATGATCCGCATTTGCAGTGCAGCCGTAGTGGCAATCGTGCTGATCGCGAGGCGACCTAACGATACACCAGTAGCGTCTGTTCCTGTAATACAGGTCGAGAAGTTGGCGTTTTCAAAGACGTTGCTACGTGCCGTAGCTTTACTGGTCCACGAAGCATCCGTTGCGATAACATAAAGTTGCATCGGATCGTCGTTGACATACGCTTTTACAGGGTGGTTGCTATCTGCCCCAGAACCGGGCCAGTAATTGCTCCACGTGGGTTTTCCAGTGGTACTAGAAACATACTCGCAGCCTTGGAACACACCGAGAAGACCAACCGTACCACCAGCAGCATTGGCGGTATGGTCAATATAACCAGTTGAAAGAGGAATCACGGGTTGACCGTGATAAATCTTGTCTGTGTTGCCATTCGCTATCTCATAAAGAGTATAGTTTGAAGTAGCAGTGGAATTGGCCGCGCCACCCATCTTACTGAGCGGACGGAGGCCAAAGCTTCCGTTAATGTTAGCCATTTCGTTTGCTCCTTAAAGCAAAAGGGTTCAAAACAGGTGCCCTATTTTCTAGGGCCTCCAAACGTTACACGCGATTGTCGTTCAGGCTTCTGAATCGCCATCGAATGATGCTGCGTTTCCTTCATAAGATCGTTATCAACTGCGGTCATTGCGTCCGAACTCATTTTACTAAAATAGTCCTTACGCTCGTCAACAATCTCAATTGGAATACGGGCCAGCAACAGCCCTCCTACGCCAAAGACACCTTCATAGGTCCCGGAATCCACTGTTGGGGCCTCAAATTCAGGGTATTCTTCTTTCCGAACAAGTTCCCACCCTTCTCTCATGCGGGCAGATATATTTTTTCGGTCATCAAAACCCCTAACTTCAGACCGTATCCATCGGTGGACAAAGCCTTCTGGCGGATCGGGTGCGTCTAATAAAGACGGGGGACTCCAAGGTTTCCTTTGCGTTTTTACGGCTCGGGTCTTGGATGCGCGAGGAGTACGATCAATATTGTTTTCAGACATTGTCATTTCCTAGCGTTTGTATTTCGCGTACTGGTCTAGAGGAACCCCCAACTTATTTGCAATCGTAACTTCGCTTGGGGATAATCTCACTGTTTTGCGCCCGGATGACCCGGAACGTGTAGCAGAAGCAACGGCCTGTTGTGGCCTGTTCCCTCCTGTAGAAGATGCTGTCCCCCCAAATTTATGGGGAAACGCTTCTCTCATTCTTTCGTCAATCACACGATAATACTCTGGAGTGTTTGTGTCAAAGTCTTCTTGTTCAACCAGAGTCTTGTGTATTCCAAAAGCCGCAAACGTCATGGCGTCGTCTTCGCCAAACCACGGGTTTTCCTCCGCCCATTCCATTGCTTTCGGATCAGGCCGAGTTGGAACGGTATTCTGTGCAGGCGCGACTTGTTGCTGTGCTTGGTACTGTGCCTGATACTGTGCTCTCTGCGCGGCTTCAGCCTGTTGTTGTTTAGCAGCCTTTACCCGCTCTTCCTCTATCGCAAGCTGAGACAACTTCTTATTTATTTCTACTTGAGAGGCGGTATCGCTTGTGGCGATTGCGGTTTCCAAATCTCTGGACAAAGAATCCGATTGCGTGGCTACACGGTCCCCGTACTCTGCAATATAACCCTGGTCTAAATCTTGTACCCGGTTTCTAAGCTGACTGTTTTCAGCCTGCACTCCCCTAGCATACTCAACTGCCGCCTGTTGTTGGCGCTCGGCCTCGCGCGCCTTTTTTGTAAGACGGTCAATTCGTCGCTTAACCTTCTTACTGTATTCCTCATGTTCGGGAGAAGATTCTTCAGGCTCTTGCCCCGAAACTTCGATTTCCGGGGAGTCCTCGACAACAACATCAACACTAGAAGCTGTCTCGGGAATGTCTACAACCAACTCGTCTTGAGATTCTTCAGGCATGGTTTATCTCCATGTTAAAAATGCAGGATATCTTCGGGGTCCTGTATAACCGCTATTACATCGTCGTCGTTTAGAACGCGGACCTCTCCGCCGTCTATCTTAAACCGGGCTCCGGCATACCTTCCAAAAATAATCCAGTCCTTCTCCCGGCACCACGGCCCACTTGGGAATTTCTTACGGTCTTCGTAAGCGAGGGGACCAACTTTTAAGACATAACCACACACCGTAGCCACGGATTCTCTGTCAACAACAGCATCTGGAAGAAGGACGCCTCCCTGACTCTTGCCCTTTCCTCTATATGGAAGAATCAACAAACGCCAGCCCGTGGGGTTGGGCAACCTATTAAAAGTATCGGTATCTAATTTTGTGGGGTCTAAAACCCGTTCTTCGGGTTTTACATATGCGGGATCTAAGGAAACTACGCTGGAAGCCCCAACAGATTCGGATTTTTTGGACATTAATCTGCCTTTTCTAAGATTTCTCTTAACTCCTGTCCTATATAATCCAAAGACTCTACGTTGCCAACTAGTTGTTTGTATTCTTCGTGATTTTGTACCCCACCAGAAACCATAATCTCGGAAACACGATCTCGACGCTCCTTGATAACTTTTAAAAGTTTTTCCGCCAAAAAAATTCCGTCCATTATGGTTTCTTTTCTTGTTGCCAAGCACGTGCCTTGCTCATACTTCGGGAACCAAACCAGAACGCAATTATAGAAGAAAATATAACGGAAGTTTCCGGGTCCCAGATAGCAACCAAACCCGCAGACAGATCCATACCTTGCGTATTCACCATACTGTACAACGTGACTCCCTTAATCGTCGCAAACAGCAAAAAGAAGGCGTAAGTAAGGACAGGGCGAACAGAACCCCGGAGAGCGTTGACAAAACCTCCAGCGTCAATAGACCGGTCATGCTCATATATCCCTTTTGCTTCGGCAATGTCTGCTTCGGCATCTAATTCTTTTATCTTTAACTCCGAAAGCTTGTCTGCGTACTTGGCTTTTGCCTCCAACAGGGAAATTTCCTGCTCATTCGCCTGTTTCTGTTTAAAATAGCCTAATACCTCTGGAATTATAGACGTTCCAAACCCTAACGCAGTCCCTAAGAGCGACATAATCATAGGATTCTACCCTACTTTTTGCTCATATAAGCACTCATACCCATATAAGCACAAGTGACCCCGGAAAAAGCTATGTAAGCTAGCCCCAAGAGGTCGCTTATTGACTTGAGTCTGCTTTCGCTTACTACAAAAAACAAAAGACCCGTCATGCCAGCCATGATTGCAAGGGCACACCACGCCATGTGACGTTGGGCATCCATCTTTTCTGCTGTTTCAAGGGCTTCGACCGCCGCTAACTCAGAATCCGACACGACACCGTCACCATCAAGATCCAGATCTTGATAACGACTGTTTCTTTGCAGCTTCTTTTGGCTCATTTTTTAGCGTTCCAGAGATCAAACAAGACTTTAACCTTATCTTTTAATACTTCCAGATCACCGTGCATCTTGGCGAGTACTACTATAAGACCAATAATGGCTACAATGACCGGCCATCCAGCGTTAAAAAGGTCTATAATAGATACATCCGAAGCTTCCTGCATGGCTTAGTTCCGCACACATTTAAAACTAAAACACGCCCTTTTCTTTAAGCAGAAAACCCACTACACCACCAACCATACCGACCATGATTACAATAGGTTGGGAAAGAAGAACGCCAACGCCAACAACTACACCACCTAAAGCAGCGTAGCTAGACGGCTCTTTCATGCGGTTCATAATCCAATCCATTTGTAAGCTCCTATCAGCAAATTTTAAAAGAACCACCACGGAGCGCTGCGCCCATGCCACGGTTTTTACCGGACACAGAAGTAGCCTTAGACACGTTCGGGGTGGTTTCAGACTTTGCATCGTTATAAGGAACAAAACCTTGGTCTTTTACAACAATGCCTTTTCTAGAAACCCCTACAGAATTCTTTTTCATAACCGTCTCCTATTAATCACCTTGTTTCATCAACTCGCGTTCGCGCGCTGCCTGTATACGTGCCTCAACAATTTCTTCCTGGGATTGTATCCTCTGCGCCCCTAAATCTGCGGTGGCTTGTGCTTTTTGTCGGTCCAAAGCAAGACGGGCTTGGTCGATCTGGTTTTCTGCTTCGTCCCGTTTTGCCCGGAGTTGCAGATCCTGTTCTTTCAAAGCGATTAAGGGGTCCGGTCCTTGCTGACCTTCTCCGCTTATCTGGGCGCTGAGTGCTTTAAGCTCTTGCATACCTTGCGCAATCTGTTCAGCAACCATGGATTCTATCTGTAAAATCTGGTCCTCAGTCGGCGCTTGGCCTTGAAGCTGCTGCATCATCTGAGAGGACACCTGCTCCTTAGCCCCTATAGAAACATGCTCCATAATGTGTTTTTGCAGCGCCATAGCGACCGAGGGAAGCTGCCCAACCATGGGAGAAGACCCAAAAACTAGGTGAGCCATTATGTGAGCTTTGTGGTTCTGGCCTTGGAACGCCTCTAGTTCAATGTTTTCAAGTGCTTCCGAATTCTCCACTGCGGGATCTTTAGGAACCGCCTCTTCCTGATCTATGACCTTGAGAATAGAGTCAACGTCTTTGACACCAAGCGCCTTATACATCCTACGAAACGCTTCGTACATGTTGTGCAAGTCCGGAGCCGCTTGCGCCAACTGCAATTCAGTCTGCGCCATAGTGACCCTTTGCGACATGGAAAATATATTGGGATCGGAAACTGGAATAACGTCAATCCTATCATCGAAATCCTCCGATTTTATGACCCGTTCAGCGCCTACAACGTTGTAGGGGTACTCCGGTGGAAGAGATTCCCCGAATACCTTTGCAAGAAGATCAAACTCGTCTTTCTGAGCGTAATGCAGCCGTTTATGTATGGCCGACATTACTTTGGCACCCTGCTCCAGCATTGCAATGGTGGTTCCAACCGCAGCTTGCTGGTTTCCGTCGCCAACCTGTAAATTAGATACCGCAGCGAACCGCTGACCGGCTTCCACACAGAACCCCATCAACTGGAACAAGGTCTGGTCCGCTCCCTTATAGGGAAGAAGCATCAACGAGTCTCTAATTGCACCCCCAGGGGAATCCACGTCCCTGAACTCGCCCGGAGATAGCGGCTCGTCATCATTACGAATACGAAGGCCGCGAGTCTTGAAACCTGCGGGCAAGTTAGCCAAGGTCCCTGCATCAATAAGCTGACGCAACGCAGCAGTGGCTGTTCGGCTTAACCCACCAATCATGTGGATCAAACCTAACCCGTAGAAACCGAACCCTGGAAGGAATTTAAAATGAACAAAATACTGGTTTTTCTTACGATCCTGATCCCCCTCCTTGTAGTTCCTGCGAATGCTGAGAACCTTACCGTTATCTTCTGATACGGTTACAACGTAAGGGAGCTTGATACCGGTGGATTCACCGCCGGGATCGGAATCCTCAAAACCTTCCAAATCCAGATCTACATGACACTCAAGTAACGTGACCTCGGTATCCAAACGGCTGGGCTCTATCCCGCTTATCTCGTCCATCTCCTCACGGACCTCGGACGGGTCCGACTGGGATGCGGATACTTTAATGTCGGAATAAAAACCGGCTACCTGCTTCTTCCGAAGTTCGTTCTCCGAGATTTGAATAACATGTGTTACATTCTCGGCTGTTTCCAGATCCGTAGCGGTATACGGAACAATTAGCTGTTCCGCAGGAACGAACTTGCTGACAGCACGTCCCAGGAAATCATCGTAGTACACCTTTTTGAACGTAGAACCCGCTAGCGGCAGGTAAAACAGCATTTGGTCAAATTCAGGTGTGTATTCCTTCATAACACACGTGATTTGGTAATTCATAAAGTTGCGAACACGATCCGATTGAGCCTCTATGTCCGGAGAAGACTCGCCCATTATCTGAGTATTTACAGGGCCCCCTGCGGGCAATAATTCACCAAAAGCCTGCGCTTGGAACTGAGTCACGGCCTCTGCAAGAAGAGGGTGCGTCACGCCTGTCGCACCACGGAACGGTTCCGCCCGTTCCTCGTATTTGAAACCTAAAAGCTCCAGACCGGTTCGGTACGTGTCTTCCCAATCTTTACGACCGTCCTTGTTAGCCTCGTACTGATCTAAAAGATCCGAAGCTATTCTAGACAGAACACCCGTATCTACTTCTTCTGCAAGATTGTCATAAAACCCGGCGCTTGAAACTTGATCCATACGTGGATCAAAATCAACGATAACACCACCGTCATCTTCCAGTTCTATATTCAAACCGGGTGTTTCGATCATGCTGTCGTCGTCAAACGATACTTCCGCGTCCAGACCTTCTTCCAGTTCCACAGGCGGTATTTCGTTTCGCCTTTCTATAAGAGAGGCCGTCCCAAAATTGCTGCGGGGTAGCGGGTTTCTAGCCATCTAGTAACGCCTTAATGAGGCAATCCCACCGCCCCGGAATGGTTGGCTCACTCCTGAAGATCCGGGAATTTCTGTTTGAGGCATTAAAAATTGTTCCCCCTGCTCAGGAGGCATCCTCATTTCGGGTCGCGGAGCCATTTCGGGTCGCGGAGCCATGTCTGGACGAGGCATTAAAAATTGTTCCCCTTGCTCAGGAGAAGGCATCCTCATTTCTGGAGGAGGCATCGTTTCTGGAGGCGGAGAAGGCGGGTCGTTAAGAATAGCGTCGGGCGTTTGTTGCGGAGCAAAACGTGTTATCATTCGCTGAAGGTAGTCTGCGAATTCCGGGTTTTGCTCCGCTGCTTTAAGAAGACCGTCTTTGTTAGCAAGAACATAGTCTTTTACTTGTTCGGTAGTCCCAGTTTGTTCTAGGTTTGTCAACTCCCGGACTACGGCCATGAGATCCGTTACCGGAACGCCAGGACTTCCGTTAGCGTACCCAATAGGTCGAAAGCCCATCATGCCGCCGTCGCGCATACCCATGGCTTGCTTATATTGTTCAGCCGCCGCCATGCCTTGCGGCGTGTACGGAAATTCGCGTCCCATTACGTTAGGCATTTCGTCGTCCACCTTTTCTGTTCTTCTCCGCGCCTTTTACCTTACCTGCATTTATACTGGCGTAAAAGACTTGATTACCCTTACCTTTACCATACGTCTTCGTCATCTTGCGCTTTATCTTTGCGCCCTTCTTTGTCAAAGGCATTAGCGGCGACCTCCTAAAGGCAGCGTATACCGAAGCATGCCGCTTCCTCCAATTTTACCCCCGGGGGATCTGTCCAAATGGCCGTGAGCACCGAAAGTTCCTCTACCAAACGGGACCTTATATCCCGCATCAAGGCTGGTAGAAGGACGCAACATTTCGCCTTCAACGGTGGGAAGTGTCAAACCCGCGCCAAAACCCAACTGTCCTTTGCCAACAGGTCCTTCCCAAGTTGCTCTGTAGCTATCCACCGTCACCGGGGGCGCGTTCTCAGGACGCCGGGGTATACTTCTTTGAGCGGAAACAGTTCCGGCCCCTCCAAAAACATCGCCGCGTCCGGTAGCTCCAAATCTAACAGCACCTTTTGCATCAACTTCTCCGTGCAAGGCCCCCCCTAAGTCACGAGTACCCTGTAAATAAGGCTTGTACAGTTCGGCCCCTATAGATTTGTCGTCTAGAGATGGGCGGCTGGGATCTCCTCTCGCAATAAGAGCAGCGTGGGGCAACCCGGCTTTCTGGGGTAGGGCATCTACTCGGGCAGCCTCTCCGGGGTTAGGGCTTGCTCCTGCATAAATGTCATATGGAAGAGGACCCTGAATTTCAAACAAAGGGTCCTCTTTAATGAAAAGACGACTGGGGTCCGATTCAAGATTCTGATCCCTTAACATCATAAGATGTTCGCTAACGGTAAGTTCTTTTAAGTTGGGCATGGCTAATTGGACCGTAAGTAAGTTAAATAATCCCGGGCTAATCTAAGGTCTTCAAATACACGTATAAACCCCGGGTGACTCTCCTCGACGCGCGGGTCAATCACAACTGACATAGTCGCACCGTCATCCTGACTTCCAAACTGATGCCTGTTCGCGTAATCGTCCACGTACTTATACCCCCGGGTCTTTATCAAGTGCGTCGATAATTTTGTATCCACGTCCTCCGTTACAAAATAACCCCATTCGTGATGGTGACCCTGACCCAGTACCCGGATAGGCAATGACGCAAACTTGCTGGCACGCATGGGACCGTGAAGTATGTTGTATATACTGGTTCCTTTCATGCTGTGCGCCAACCACGTTGGGCACTTCTTGCCGTTAGGAAAAGCAATATTAAATTTTGCCTGCCAGTCGAACACTTGTACCGTGTTCTTCAACATCTGTTTTATAGCATAAGCATGTTCCGCGCTCATAGTGTCGTGATTGCCCAGCAAACATAAAAGATACTTCACGCCACTATCAACCATGAGCCACTCAACAAGACGGTAAGCCGTGTTGCGACTACTGTCCTGATCGGCCCACAACCGCATCAACCTGCCAGCCCACGCATTACTGGCATCGCCCATCTGCACGCAGTACATCCCAGGGGTTGTTGCCATTATGTCACAGTCTTCACGCAACAAGGGCCAGTTGCACCCGTTATCGTCTACATGCGGATCACCCATCAAACACAAAGCCATGGGCTTATTGTCAGGCATATCTATATCAAACCACTCCCGCGCCTTGTGGTGAGCGTGCTGTTTCTTAAACCGCTCAGACATGTGGTTGATAATGTTTTCAATAGGTATGTCTTCTTCGCCAAAATCCGGAAGAAGAGGAGGAGGGTTGTTTTGACCAGCGACCAAGGACTGTTTCCGCGCCTGCATTATCCGGGACCGAAGCGTGCTTTCTGCGACGTTCAAAGCACGGGCGGCTGCGGCAACAGACTCGTGACGCGCCACCGCGTCCAAACTTTCCTGTAAAATAGTCTTATTTAAAGGTTTGGCAGGCATTACGTGCCTTCTGGCGGTATTTTTGGCTCCCGGGGGGTCCACCCTCGACCGGCAGACGCAACACAAGAACGACCGCTTGCGTCAGTAATGACAATGGTCCATGAGCCATGTTCCGACACAAATAATTCAATAAGCCTGTTGTCATTCGCCAATCCGTTAGCCGTCAATAATTCCTGCCACCTGCCCCATAACCTTTCAATAACCTCCTCCCGTTTTGCACAAATGTTCTGCGCGGAAGCCGAAGATACGGCCACGAAAAACAAAACGAGAAGAGATAAAAGTTTCATAATAACACAGTGTTAACCTTTTCTTTTTGCTGCAATCCTCTTAAACGCATTCTTGGCAGGGGCACCTTTAGCACCTTTTTTTCTCATTGTCTCTCCAGAACCCGCCTTAATGCGTTTCCGTTTAGCGTGAATGTTGGCATAAAGCCCGGGCCGTTTTGATTTAGCCATTATTTGTGTACCTTTTGAATTTCAAATGAAGCCTTCTTGCTGGCACCCTTGTGAGGCTTGTATCCAGCAGGAGGGTTCTTCATTAGCTTAAAACCTTTACCTGATTTCATCCAATGAAAGCCTTTGGGAGCTTCAACTGCTTTTCTTGCCATAACTTTTCCTTACCTATGAGTCATACAAGGGCTTAACTACAAAACCTCCGTAAGCCATGCCAGTATCCGGAGGCTCTTCATCTACAAGTCGAATGTAGGACTGGGACTCAGGATCAAGAATGTTTCGTATCCGGTTTTGAACCGTTTCTTGGTCTGTTCTAGGCAAGTCAGGGTCCACCTGAATTATCGTGTCGGTTAGCCTCGGCCCTTGGCCCCCGTATGGAGTCTGGGGGAACGTGTGATCTAGCAAACCTTTTCCGTCGCGCAGTTT
>CEUS01283347.1_pt1 | contig 16049 bp, 11 predicted proteins | sample 427031 | NCBI WGS metagenome assembly CEUS01 (sample SAMEA2622837, study PRJEB7988) | marine metagenome | biome: marine biome (ENVO:00000447); feature: marine epipelagic mixed layer (ENVO:xxxxxxxxx); material: "saline water (ENVO:00002010), including plankton (ENVO:xxxxxxxx)" | depth 140 m | reverse complement strand
TCGTGGCTACTGGGAAGGCGAGACATTGGTGGTTGAGACCAAGGTTTTTAGCTCCAAGGCCGATGAGCGTGCGTCGAGTGGCCCTCTTTACCTCGTGTTGGCGGCAGGTGAAGAGTTGCACTTGGTTGAACGTTTTACAAAAATTGATGCTGATACGATTGACTACCGGTTTACTGTCACAGATCCGACTACCTATACCAGTCCATGGACGGCGTCTATGCCCATGAGTCGAATCGAAGGACCATTGTTTGAATATGCGTGCCATGAGGGTAATTACGGATTGGAAAATATTCTCAGAGGTGCACGGAATGCTGAAAGGCTTACGGACCTTTCAGTTCAATGATGGGGCCTTTGCAGAGGGGGAATTGTTGATGCTGCTAGGACGAATGCTTGGACTTCGAATTGTTTTAGTGACAGTTCTAGTCCTAGTTCCTATACAGGCGGGCGCGCAGTCTTCGGTCGTGGATACTTTGCCGCCCACTCTTCCTCTTTTTCCGTTGCAGGATGTGATGTTGTTTCCTAGGGTTACACGGCCTCTACACATCTTTGAGCCAAGATACCGGGAGCTTGTTATTGACGCGCTGGATGGTGATCGACTCATTGGCATTGTGTTGCTGCGTCCGGGCTATGAGGCAGATTACGAAGGGAATCCACCGATATTCTCGGTTGGCTGCGTTGGTGAAATTGTTGATGCCGAGGAATTACCGGACGGGCGGTGGATTATAAGGTTGCGTGGCATGGGAAAGTTTCGCGTGCTTAAGGAGGACTACAGTCGGTTGTATCGACTCGCGGATGTTGAACACGTTCCAGAACGGTTAAGCAAAGACGATCTGGTCGCGTTGACTAGCCGGCGGCAGTTGTTGGTTGAGGCGTTCAAATCTGTTGTTCCGAGTTCCCAAGGTCCTCCGTCTGATTTGTCCGACGGTGACATGGTGAATGGTTTGGCTCAATATTTGGTCATGGATCCCTTGGATCGACAGAATCTACTTGAGGCTACAGGGCCTGCAGATAGAGCTGCAGCATTGTTAGAGTTGTTTGACAGTGGGAGGGCGCGTCCTCCGGGCCGGTAAGATAGTTATTGTGATTAACGAACGTAATAATAAACACCTTAAGAACACTGAGGCTGTCTAGTGAGAGGTAGTACCCAAAAATGGTAATTGCCGAAAAGGTGCGGTGGCATTTTGTTACACGTTTAATAGCGGGGTTGTTAGTGGTTGTAGGCGCAGAATTTATTCTGCCCGGCGACCGAACCGTTGTAAAAGCTCAAACGCAGGATTCCACGCGAGCAGAAAGCGTCGAGGTCGGCACCGACTCGGCGCAAGACTATACGCGAGATCGCTTCAATACTGATTTGGTGTCGGTTTCGACTTTCAGGCCGGGCTATACCTTTTGGCAGAATGTTTTCATGATTCCAGATGGGCATATTATTTTTGGCAGTGCAGAGGACGGGCGGCTACTGGCCACCTTTCCTACGCGATCGAATTGGTCGCGGAGCGGGCTGTGGGAAGATGTGGAATTGGAGGACACACTAGCGGGAGAGCGGTTGTCGTCTAATCTAAGGCGAAAACGCGAACGCGTTGTTGAACTTTTGGAGCCGGCAGTTGGGTCGCTCATTCACAATCCGACAAGAGGTCGGTTCTTGTTGCCGAATGCTGAGCGATACGGTGCATTTTTGGAGGAATGGGGCCGCATTTATAACCGATTTGGAGTTCCAGCCCAGATAGGTTTGGCCCAGGCGATTTTGGAATCTGGTCTGAACGGACGAGCTCGCTCACGGGCAGGTGCTCTGGGCCTTTGTCAGTGGCTTCGACGGAATTGGAGTTTTTTGAATCGACTCGATCCGAATGTGATAGAAGCTTACAACCAGACGACCCAGGCATCTTACTGTGCTGCGCATCTCACGATTCTATCAACCATGTATGGAAGTTTCATTCCAGCGCTTTCTGAACATCATGCAGGAGGAGTTAATGTTGGGCGAGTCGTGATGAATGGTGAACGTCTGGGAGGCAGTAATACTCGTGAGCAGTATTTACTGGGCGCGCAATTTGCTCGTGATTTGAGACAAATAAATTTGCGACGATATCGATTGTTATATCGCACTTATGGGCTGCGCTCTTTCTTGTATACGGAAATGGTTTTTGGTAACACCGTGAATGTCGATCGGTTGATCCGGGAAACTGAACAGGAGAAAGTGTTCGCAATGCGAGCCGAACGTGATCTATATCTCCGGGACATCGTTAACACGACTGGGCTTACAGTTGATGAGGTTAAGCGCTTTAATCCGGCACTCGTTCGGAAGGTGCCAAAGAACGCAAATTTATATTTGCCGTGGTATGTGCCTGAATTTGGACAAGATGTGTCATTTTGGCATCAGCCTGCCTCGGGGGAGTTTCTTGAGGTGCTGAATGAATTTGTGAGGCTGGATAGTGCTGATTGGCGCTGGTACGATAGATCTTTTGTGTCTATTCTCGAGTCTTTTCAGGATAGATTTTTAAACACCGACACCGAGGAAGGGACGGTGATGTCGACTACCCTAGCTTATATCATAAGCAACCTCCGCTCCAGTCGACGGGGAGCCATCCTTGAGGAATACCGGTCTAGTGATAGCGTGCTGAAGCTTTTTGACCGTGGTGTTAACGCGCTTGAGGCGGCTAGTGATAACTAATGAAGTAAGAAGGGCCCGAGGAGTCGGTTGCATGAGGCCCTTACAAGGATGGCGAATTTTTTCAGCACTACTTGTTGGTGGTCTGGTTATAGTGTTTTCAATTAATAACAGGCCTCTTCTGCAAGCGGAATCGGCATCTGCGCAGCATGAAAACAGCAATGAGGTGCGCCCGTTTCGTATCCACATCGATAATGAGGTTCTAGAGGATCTTGAATGGAGATTGTTGAGAACACGGTTTCCCCAGGCAATAGAAGGGTCAGGTTGGACCTATGGAACGGATGTGTCTTATCTGAAGACACTGGTGGAGTATTGGCATACTGATTTTGACTGGCGAAAAGAAGAACGCGAGTTAAATCAATTCCCTCAATTTAAGACGACCATTGATGGACTTGATGTGCACTTTATTCACCAGAGGTCACCGGAGCCTGATGCTTTGCCAATTATCATGATTCATGGTTGGCCTGGCACGTTTTTCGAATTCTCAAAAGTGATTGATTCCTTGGCAGATCCCGTTAGCGATGGAGAGAGCGCTGAGAACGCATTTCATGTGGTCGTACCGTCGCTGCCGGGTTATGGCTTTTCGGAACGGCCGCGACAATCGGGGCATTCGCGTAGGCGCACTGGAGCCATATTTGCTGAGTTGATGAGACGTTTAGGCTATAGCCAATACGCCATTCAAGCTGGTGATGTGGGAGCAAGTGTTGCGGCTATGATGGCGCTCAATGATGAAGAACATGTAGTGGGTTTGCAACTCAATTCATGCAGTGGTGTTCCGTCCGATCCTGATGACCCTGAAGCAGGATTAACAGAGGAAGAAATAATACGAATGACGGAACGGCGTGCATATTTTTCTGAAAACGAACGTGGCTATCAACGTATTCAAGGTACTCGGCCGCAGACCTTGGGGTATGGATTAAATGATTCTCCTGCTGGATTGGCGGCATGGATAATTGAGAAATATCGCAAGTGGTGTGACTGCGATGGCGATCCGGAACGTGTGTTCACAAAAGACGAGTTGCTAACGACCGTAATGATTTACTGGGTGACGGAGACGGCGACATCGGCTGCGCGCTATTACTATGAAGGCATGCATATTCCCGAGCCTCCCTATGTGCCGCTTGAGCGTCGAGTCATGGTCCCAACAGGCTGCACTGTGTTTCCCGGTGAGCTTGGTTTTACTCCCCGGCGATGGGCCGAGAATCGTTTTAATGTAAAGCGTTTTTCATATATGGAACGAGGCGGGCATTTCGCTGCGTTGGAACAACCAGTATTGTTTTCAGAGGAACTAAGAGCGTTCTTTAGCACTCTGCGGGAGTAGGGTGCTCCTGCGACTCAAGAGGTAGCTTGATGGTGTGCATGAAACGTTACTATTAAATAGATACTTCAAGTTAGGAGCGAAACATGAATAAGGTCATTCTCGGAGTCATTCTCGGAGTTGTTCTGATGTACGTGGTAGTGCCTGTGAGCACGAATGTGTCTGAGCGCACAGCGACTAGTGAATTAACAGCCCAAGATTACGCAGAGATCGAACAGCTCTATTGGAGGTATAACCACGGTAGCGACTTTAGAGATGCTGAGCTTTTTCTCTCGGCTTTTGCGGATAATGCAATTTTTAAGACTGGCCCAGAACAGGAATATGTAGGAATGGATGAACTGGCCGCATTGCGAGTTGAACGCCACGCGGGAAAAACAGGTGATAATGGCTCCCGTCATTGGAACAGTAGCAATTACATTAAGAAAACTACAGAAGGCGCTGTTGGAAAGGTTTACTGGGTAGTGTTCAATGTGAGCAGTGGAACGCCGACGGTACGAGTGTCCGGCTTTTACGATGATGTGTACGTTAAAACTGATACTGGATGGAAGATCAAAAGTCGGACGATTGTACGTGATGGAGCCTAGTTAGACTGGCAGCGCGATAGAGATGTGGCGTAAATATTCTTTAAGACTGCACGTAATTGATATGTCTATTTTGAACTTAGTGGTGCGAGTGTTAGCTCGGTCAAGTCTGTCCGGATTCTGGGTTTTGATATTTTGTGGTGTTCTTGTTGCTCGATCGTCGGAAGAAGAAGGAAGTCGTCGCACACCTGATGGTCAACCTGACATTCAGGGTGTCTGGACCAATGCGACCATGACGCCGTTGGAGCGCCCACGAAGTCAAAGTGAAGCATTTTTTACTGAGCAAGAAGCTTTAGAACTTGAACGCTTAGCTCGTGAACAACGTCAAAAGGCTCTCGAACCAGGTCGAACGGAAGTTAGGCGAATGCCTGAAGGCAGTCGGATAGCCGGCTACAACGGATCTATTTGGTCTGCATCACGAAGACTCGTTGAGAGTCGCCGGACCTCGTTGGTCATTAAGCCTGAGAGTGGAATTGTTCCATTGCGACCTGAGTCTGAGGAGCGCCGAAATTTCTTGGTAGAGAACAGAACGGACACTTTTTCCAATATGAGTGTTTATACCAGATGTATTACTCGAGGAGTTCCTGGATCTATGATTCCAAATTTTTATAACGCTGGAAATCACATTATCCAGATTCCAGGATATGTGGTGATTATTTACGAAATGATTGGCGAGGCGCGGATTATTCCACTCGATGATCGTCCTCATATAGATCAACGTATACGACAATGGATGGGAGACTCACGCGGGCGTTGGGAAGGGGATACGTTGATTGTGGAGACTACCAATTTTTCTGAAAAAGGATGGATAACCCCGAACCAGAATGCAGGACGGATGCATGGTGTGCCGGTTAGTCGGCAATTGCGTGTAATCGAGCGGTTTACACGTCGTGGAAATGATGTGTTGGAGTGGCAAGCGACTGTTGATGATCCTGAGGTGTTCACGGAACCGTGGATAATTGAGTTACCCCTTCAACGCGACTCAGGATATGTGCTCTACGAGTACGCCTGTCACGAGGGGAACTATTCGGTCGAGAATATTCTACGCGGCGCCAGAGTAAAGGAAGCCGGACAAAATTAAAATCATCCGTTTTATCTTCCTAAAAGCGAGTTAATGATATCCGGCTGCTTGTTGATCTGTGGTAGCTGGCTTGCAGAAAGATCGTATGGAGGGGCTATGAATCGTTTTTATCTTGCTGTTTTTTTTGCAGTGCCCTTGATCGGGTGCACTAGCGAAAGCCCGAATACTGGGACTGTTAGTGCTGACTTGGTAAGCGGTAGCGCTGAGGAGTCTCTGGCCAGTAATTGTGCCGGAGTCGGGGAGCTTTCGTTTATATGTGATCTTGTTGGTCCTGAGGATTTGGCGTTGGTGCCCGGCTCTGAATGGGTTGTTGCATCTGGAAATCAGGAGGGGGGGCGACTTCACGTAGTGAACGTAAGAGAAAAGACTACAGAAATCATTTTTCCGTCGCCCAGTAGCCGTGAAGATTACGATGCGGTGGCTTTTCCCAATTGTCCTGGGCCTATCGATCCGAATGAAGGCGACGAATTCAGGGCGCACGGATTGTATCTGGACCCCGGAGACGCTGATATTCACACCCTTTATGTCGTTCATCATGGATTTAGGGAATCAATTGAAGTGTTTCACCTTGACGTGAGTACGGAGCAGCCATTCTTAGTGTGGATCGGCTGTGCCGAAGCACCGGAGGGGTCCGGCTTGAATGCGGTGGTTGCGCTACCAGGAGGTGGCTTTGCCACGACGGCGCCTCGGATAGAAGGAGAAGTGGACAGTGGTGTTTGGGAATGGCACGGAGACAGTGGCTGGAGTATCGTGCCGGGTAGTGAAAATATCAGACCTAATGGTCTTGAGATCTCGCCGGATGGGTCGTGGTTCTATGTGGCGGGCTGGCAAGACGAACGTTTTGTTCGGCTGTCGCGTGGGCAGGATTCTGTAATATCTGATGCTGTTCAGTTGGGTTTTCGACCAGACAACCTTCGATTTGCGTCGGATGGATTGATTTATGCGACGGGGCACACCGATTTTCGTGAGCCCACAGAAGCGTCGAATGTGGCATGGGTCGATCCGGACACGCTTGAGTTTGAGCGTATTTTTCAACAGCCTTACCTTGATGGCTTTGCTGCCGCGACGACGGCTTTAGTTGTGAGGGAGGAGATTTGGCTCGGGACAAATCGAGGTGGAATGATTGGATATTTCCCGAAACCTTAGAACTGCGATTCTCGTTGAAGGGTTATCTGAAGAGTTTGTGGCGAGATTGAAAACGGAGGCGCCTCTAAAACGGCTATTAGAACCTGAGGAAGTCCCAGAAATCATCTCGTTTGTACTGAGTGGCGAAGCCACGTATCTGACGGGCCAACCGTTGTAGTGATTGGTAGCCGTTTTTTGCAGCCATGAGATGTTTGGGGGAGAACTGAATGAAATATCGATTGCTGGGCACTACTGGGGTCTATGTGTCAGAACTATGCCTGGGGGCCATGACATTCGGAAGTCAGTGGGAAGCTATTGGTGCTTTGGGGCAGAACGAAGCCGATGCACTCGTCGATAGGTCTATCGACGCCGGTATTAATTTTTTTGATACGGCCAATGTTTATTCTGTCGGTGAGTCTGAAGAGATACTGGGGCGTGCGCTCGCAGGCAAACGTAAAGATGTGATCCTGGCGACAAAGGTCCGGGGCCGTATGGCCGATGGTCCAAATGATGTTGGTCTCTCTCGTTTGCACATCATTCAGGCAGTCGAAGATAGCCTGAAAAGACTGGGTACGGATTATATTGACCTTTATCAGATTCACCGAAGTGATCCGTATACTGATATGGGGGAGACGCTCTCAGCTCTCACTTGCCTCATTCGAGATGGCAAGGTTCGGTATATCGGGTGCTCAAATCTACCTGCGTGGGAACTTATGAAGGCGTTATCGATTTCGGAACGGAAGGGATATGAGACATTTCAGGCGACGCAGTCCTACTATGCCCTAGTCGGGCGGGAATTGGAGGAGGACACCATCCCGCTTATTCAGGATCAGGGTTTGGGTCTGCTCGTGTGGAGTCCGCTGGCTGGAGGTTTTTTGACCGGAAAGTTTAGACGGGATGGAGGTGAGACCGAAGCGCGACGAGCAACTTTTGATTTTCCCCCGATCGATAAAGAACTAGGTTTTGACATTGTTGATGTGATGACAACAGTCGCTGAAAGACATGCTGTGTCGGTTGCGCAGGTAGGGTTGGCTTGGCTGTTACGGAAAGATGCCGTGACAAGTGTAATCATAGGTGCCAAGCGGATGGAACAGCTCGAGGATAATTTGGCCTCGGTGGATCTGGATTTAACAGATGATGAGATGTTGCAACTTGATCAGGTCAGCCAATTGCCAGTGAGATATCCCGAGTGGATGGGTTCGCTGGGCGACGATAGAATTCCAGGTCAATCTAGGAATCTTGCAGCGCGTTTAAAAAAAGATTGACGGGAGTGGCGCTGAGAAATTTGGAGGCATCATGAGGAGAGACGTGAGGTTGATATTCAGTGCTAGCGTGGTCGTAGTAGCGATTTTTTCGGTGGCGACTAGTTTTGGTGAGCAGGATCAACCCGCGGAATGGTTTACGGCCTGGGGAACTTCTCAACAGGGATTGTCTGAACGTTCAGTAACGGATGTCTCTGTGCGCATGATTGCTAGGGTGACATTGCCTGGCGAAGCAGTACGCGTTCGCTTGGACAATACTTATGGCGAAGTGCCACTTGAGATCTCTTCTGCGTTTGTTGGCGAGCGGATGCGAGACGCGGTCTTATTGCCGGGCTCGAATCGGCAACTCTATTTTGAAGGATTGCCAAAGGTGATTATTCCTTCTGGGGGGACGGTTTACAGTGACCCGGTCTCTATGAATGTTGCGGTGTTTCAGGAATTGGCTGTGAGTCTGTATGTGCCAGGGGAAAGACTGTTTGCCAGTCAGCATCGTGGCGCTCGGGTGACGTCATATCTCACAGAAGATAATTTTGGAGATTTTGCACATGACGAGGCAGGCACTTTTTTTACGCGGTCTATTACTTCGACGTATTGGTTGAAAGCTGTCGATGTTCTATCGACCGAAAGTCGCGGCACTATTGTGGCGTTTGGGGATTCCATCACGGATGGATCCTGTGTGGTGGCAGACGGATACCATCGTTGGGAGGATTGGCTTGGTGTTCGACTTAATCTCAAACCCGATGACCGTGCGGTCGGACATTTATACACCGGAATTGTCAATGAAGGTATTGGTGGGAACACAGTTACATTTGATGGCCTTCAGCCTTCACCAGTCAGTGAGCCGGGTGTGCATCGCCTTGACCGTGACGTGTTGTCACATTCTGGCGTAACACATGTCGTGCTCTTTATGGGAACCAATGATATTCGTCGCGAGGCATCTGCGGACCAGGTTATTTCTGGCATGCAGGAGATTATTAAACGAGTCAAAGCGGAAGGTTTGTCAATCATCGGTGCGACAATTATTCCTCGTCATAATCGCCGAGCAGTTGATGACAATACTGGGTGGCGACCAGATAAGACACGCACAAGAAACATCGTTAATGCGTGGATGCGAACAGAGGCGGATTTTGACGCTCTTTTAGATTTTGATGAAGTAGTTAGGGATCCAGAGGACCCTAATCGTATCCGTCCAGTGTTTGATTGTGATGGTATTCATCCGAGCCCGCGTGGGTATTATGAGATGGCGCAGTCTATACCTCTTCATTTGTTCAGGTAGTTCGCGGATAAGAGAGACAGGTGCAGCTATGTTAGAAAACCATGTAAGCTGTTCTGTCGTATGACAAACGGGCTGAAGAATCTAATCGTGATTTTTATAGCTAAGACTTGGAACAATGGATTGTTTATAAAGAGATTGTCGAGGTTGTTTGGCCAATGGAGTCGATTGGCTCTGTTGGTTCTTTTCCTTGTTGTCAATGTGTCAATTCCATCGTCTGCCCAAAGTGACTCTGAATCTCAGGGCGAGTCGGGTTCAGTGGGTATGTACGGTTTTACAAATTTGAGCCGAGACCCTGGTCTTGACTGGATCGGTGATGGAATTTTGGAGACCCTGCGTATTGATTTAAGTCGGCTCGGCATTGCTGTGATTGAATCACCAGACCTTATTGGGGGGACGGATCAAGCGCCGTTTTATCCTTATGTGCCAGAAGCGGTGTCTGAAATTGGTGTGAGGTTGGGGCTTGACTGGATTGTAGGGGGTACGTATCAGCGATTTGGTGCAGATCTTCGTATCACAGTTCATCTGACCGATGTGACTGCAAGTCAAGGTGTTGTTATTCGGATTAATGGTTCACAGAGTGCTTTGTTCGCATTGCAGGACCAGGTGGTGGTTGAGCTGAACGCTCGACTTCAAGTGGGCTTGTCTGGGGTAGGCCGTGTTGATGTTGCCTTACCAAGTGATGGCGGGGTACCAGATGCACTTATTGGGGAAAAGGTGAGCGAACGGATAGAGGTGGGTGAAATCCCAGAGTTGGTGGCAAATGCGCCTCCGGTTCCCCAGGCGCCCGAAGTTATCGCCCGTAGTGATTCGGGAAGCGCGACGATTCGAGCGCTGCAGATTGATAGGCCTTTAGTGCTAGATGGAGTGCTTGACGAAGACATCTATAGTGAATCGTTGTCTTTGTCTGGTTTTATACAGACAGAACCAGATGAGGGCGCACCGGCAACTGAGAGAACCGAGGTGTGGCTCCTGTTTGATGAGGAAAATGTCTATGTTACTTTTCGGTGTTGGGATACTTCTCCTGAATCGAATTGGCTGGCGAATGAGATGCGCCGGGACAACCTTGGTGTCTTCGATAATGAAAGCATAACGTTTCTTTTAGACACGTTTTATGATCGTCGTAACGGAGCGTTTTTTATGGTCAATCCAGTCGGTGGACGGATTGACGCCCAAGTGACCAATGAGAGGAATTACAACCCAGACTGGAATCCAGTGTGGGACCTCAAAACGGGACGTTTCGATGGTGGGTGGACAGTCGAAGCGTCGATACCATTTAAGTCTCTACGGTATCGGCCGGGGCGATCACAGGTCTGGGGTTTCCAGGCCCGTCGGGTCGTGCGATGGAAAAACGAGTATTCGTTTTTGACACCAATTCCTCAAGATGTCGGAGAATTTGGAACATTTCAGGCATCCCTTGCGGCGTCCGTGGTAGGTCTACAGGCCCCTGAGGGTGGACGGACTCTTGAGATTAAGCCGTATGCAATTGCTGATCTTGTGACCGACCAGACGACACAGCCTGGTACAACGAACAAATTTGGTGGAGATGTTGGGCTCGACGTGAAGTACAGCCTGACGCAGAACCTTGTGGCCGATTTGACCGTAAATACTGATTTTGCACAGGTAGAAGCGGATGAGCAACAGGTTAATCTGACGCGATTTAGTCTGTTTTTTCCTGAGAAACGGGAATTCTTTCTTGAAAATCAGGGTCTGTTTGCGTTCGGTGGAGCGGGCACCGATATGAATTCTGGGGGATTCATGACCGGCCGGGTCCCGATCTTGTTTTACAGTCGAGAGATCGGGTTAGACCAAGGGCAAGAAGTGCCCATAGAAGTTGGTGGGCGCGTGACCGGTCGAGTTGGAAAATTTAGCCTTGGTGCAATGAGTATTCGTACCTCTGAGAGTCCTAGCTCTGCGCAGAGGGCGACTAATTTTACAGTGATTAGACTAAAACGAGACATCCTTCGCCGCAGCAGTATCGGTGTGTTATTTACGGGTCGGTCAGTGTCGAAACGAGGTTCCGGGTCAAATGAGGTTTATGGTGTTGATGGACAGTTTGCATTCTATGATGCACTTGCGATTAACACGTATTGGGCGAAAACTCGGACTCCCGGTTTGCATGGCGATGACGTGAGTTATCGGGGGCAATTTAATTATGCAGGCGATCGGTATGGCGTGCAGTTTGAGCGACTGGCTGTGGGGAGGGCCTTTAATCCAGAGGTGGGGTTTTTGGCACGTACCGATTATGATCGCAGTTATGGTTCGCTCCGGTTTAGTCCTCGACCGAGTTCAATAGCTGCCATTCGTAGGTTCTCGTTTCAGGGACAGTTCGAACACATTGCGAACCGGGCAGGAGTGCTTGAGACGCAGGAAGCTCAAGGGCGTTTTAGTATCCAATTCGAAAATGGTGATCGCTTCCAATTGCGCCATGCCAGAAATTATGAGTTTCTTGAAGTTCCGTTTCAAATTGCTTCCGATGTGAAAATTCCGACGGGAATATATCGGTTTCAGGATACACAAGTTTCTTATTCGTTTGGGTCGCAACGAAAATATCGTGGCAATTTATCTCTAGGGCACGGGAGTTTTTTTGGGGGCGAGAAGACAAGTGGTGGGTTTACGTGGGCGCGGTTTGAGCTATCCCAACGAATTTCCCTTGAGCCTGGCGTCTCTGTCAATCGTATCAATCTTCCAGTTGGGCGATTTACGACACAGCTAGTCACAACACGAACGACCTTTACGGCGACGCCGAGGATGTTTTTAAGCGCGTTGATTCAATATAATTCAAGCAATGAATCGATAGGTGCTAACGTCAGATTGCGCTGGGAGTATCAGCCGGGTAGTGAGTTGTTTGTGGTGTACAACGAGCAACGAGACACGTTGGTGCCGAATCGATTTTCTGAGTTACAGAACCGAAGTTTTGTTGTGAAGATTAATCGGCTGTTTCGTTTTTAAATGTTAAAGGTGTTTGTTGCCGCAGAGATTGTTTTGATTCGATTGTTCACCGGTTTCTAAGTTGCGCTAGAATGGCCAATATCTCACTTATCTTAAGGGGTAAATATGAGCTCTCGACATGTCGCGTTTATTTGTACTCTGACGGTTGTGTTTCTCGTCGGTCTTTTGACGACGGGCTTGATTGGACAGGATGCTGAGGATGATGCAGCGTTGGGTCAAACTCCGTGGGGAGATCCCAATCTTCAGGGAATATGGGGTGCTGGATATATCTATACTCCACTCGAACGACCAGACGAGTTTGAGGGGCGTGAATTCCTGACAGATGACGAGGCGACATCTTTAACAGATCGACAGACTTCTACATTTGGCATCGGCGCGGGCGCCGGTGGCGGTAACACGACGGGGCGGCCTGAAAAAGGTACGTTGGCAGATGTTCAGGGCGCCTATAACGACGTGTATACAGGACGAGGCACCGAGGCAATCGCAACAGGTCGAACCTCCTTAATTATTGATCCACCGGATGGGAAAATCCCCTATCTTCCTGGTGTCAAGGAGCAGTGGCAGAAAGATCATCCTCGCGCAACTGATGACATGACGGATGGTCCAGAAATGCGTGGAAGTGATCGCTGCATGGGAGTACACCTTCCAGTTGCCTACGGACAGGCAGTCACTGCTGGAGGCCACAAACGGATTGTTCAAGCGCCAGAACATGTTGCTATTTATTATGAGCATGGACATCATGGGGGTGCGTATCGTGATATTCCGATGGATGGGCGCTCTCATCCACCCGCTCATGTTCGCCAATGGTTAGGTCATGCGACGGGCCGGTGGGAAGGCCAGACACTGGTGGTTGAAACGACGAATTTCACTGGGAAAACTCGATATCAGGGAGCCACGGAGAATATGGTTTTAACAGAACGGTTTACTCCCTCTGGTTCTGATACGCTGATGTATCAAGCTACTATTGAGGATGCTTCGGCTTTCAGCGCTCCGTGGACTATTGAAGTGCCGTTAAATAGGCTGGACAACAGAGACAACAAGATTTACGAGGCTGCATGCCATGAGGGCAATTACGCCATGATTAGTATTCTTGCGGGTGGCCGTCTCTCCGACCAATAGTTACGTTAAGCAATCGGGAAAGATTAAAACAGAAGTGGCTTGGGACGTGGCGCCCCAGTGCGAGCTACTGTAGAATCTCTGTGAAATTAGCATTGCGGCTATTGCGGCAATGAGGAGGCTTAAATGAGTGTAAGAACTTCAATGATTAGCGGATTTTTTGTGACCATGTTGGTCGGGCTGCTCGCCACGGGTGGATCTCTTAGTGGCCAGGAAGAGGGTAGTGACTATGCCGCTCCCCAAACTCCATGGGGTGTGCCGGATCTTCAAGGGATTTGGAGTCCTGGTTATACGTTGACTCCTCTTGAGCGACCGGATGAATTTGAGGGTCGTGAATTTTTAACGGATGAAGAAGTTTCCCGCCTTGAAGGGGCTCAAGATGAATCATCTGGGAGAAATTTTCGCCCTGAGTCCGGCACTGTTGCTGATGTTGAGGGTGCCTATAACGATGAGTTCACAGGACGCGGAAAAGAAGTTATTCGCGGGGGGCGAACCTCGTTGATCGTGGATCCTCCGAACGGAAAGATTCCTCCGAGGACAGCAGCGGCGATTGAACGTATTGGACCAGTTCGCTCGCGCAGGTCTCTTGGAGCAGGAGAGGTAGAGACGGAAGTTCGTATTCCTTATCCTGTGGATCCTCAAAGTGGAAGTTACGCAGATAATCCTGAAGATCGACCTTCTGATCGTTGTATGGGAATAACTGTTCCGTTTATTCGTGGCACGTCAGGTACGTACAGTCGGTTAGTCCAATCTCGTGATGCCGTAACGATTTATCAAGAAGACGGACATCGTGGGGGTGGGTATAGGACGATTTTTATGGACGGTCGTCCGCACCTGCCATCATCGATGCGGCAGTGGCTGGGACACTCAATCGGCCATTGGGAAGGTGACACACTTGTTGTGGATACCACGAACTTTACTGATGGCACAAGCTTTAACGGGTCAGGAAAAGATTTACATTTAATTGAACGATTTACGCGCGTTGACGTGGACCTCTTAATGTATGAGATTACAATTGATGACCCTACAGTCTGGGAAAGTTCTTGGACGGTAGAAATCCCGCTTAGTGAAGTAGATAATCAGGCGAATCAGATTTTTGAGGCCGCCTGCCATGAAGGCAACTATGCGATGGTGTCGATTTTGGCGGGTGCGCGTAACCTCGAAGCACAGGGCCGGTAGTCCTTAAGTTCATTTGATCTAGGCCTGTATAACTGAAAGTTATACAGGCCTTTTTTGTATGAGTTCTTCTCCGTTTGATGATGCCAGAGAAGCTGAGTTACGGTAAGCCAAACACAAAGATCTTGTTTGCCGCAGTAATTACGACATATTGAATTCCATTCACCTGGTAGGTCATTGGACTGGCACCAATAGGACTCCCTGTTTCATACGCAAAGACACGCTCTCCAGTTTCAGCGTTAAAACCGTAGAAGTCTCCATCACCTGCACCTTGGAAGACGACATTGCCCTGCGTTACTAGGTTGCCGCCACTCGTTGCGTCGATACCGTCAGCCCGCCAGACCTGTTCGCCAGTTCCTGGATGATAAGCGGAAAGGGTCGTGGTGGCTGTGACGCCTGTCTGGCCTCCCTCCTCGATGTTCCCGAAATGTCCGACAAATCCTGGACCGGGCTCAAGAGTATCTCCTACGATTTTTACTTTGAAGGAAGACGCGTCGTTCTTGCCGTTAACATAAAGGAGTCCCGTTCGCTGACTGAAAGAAGGTCCTCCGTAGTTTGCGCCGCCAGTGAGTCCTGGCGATATGATGACGAACTCATTGACTTGATAAGGGTGAAAGATTTGCCGCACACGGGGGGCAAGTTCTGGATCACTAACATCTGGATAGATAGAGCAGAAGGGTGCCTGCTCAACGCCGCGCGCATTATAGGGAATGGGCTGAGTCGGCCAGACCTCGTCTCCAGGTACGTCTGTGTTTACAGGCACCGCAGCTTCAACGATTGGATTGATAGGCTCACCAGTGGCCCGGTTGAGGATATATACGTAGCAAGTTTTTCCGAGGGACGCTATCCCTTTAACTGTCTTGCCATCAACGGTGGTATCAAAGAGCACTGGGCCAGCCGCGAGATCCCAGTCCCAGATATCGTGGTGTAACGTCTGAAAATGCCATTTCAATTCGCCCGTGTCCATGTCGACGGCAATCATGCTGTTCGTGAATAGATTCATTCCAAGTCGGGAAGACCCATCGTAATTTGGTGAGGGATTTGCGGCATTGAAGTAAATCATTCGCAAATCTTCGTCGATCGCTGGTGGCAACCAGATTCCTCCACCATAGCGTTTATCAGAGCTCCAAGTGTCTTTGGCGATCTCCCAGCCTTCATCGTTTGGACTTTGAGGAATCGTGTTAAATACCCATTTCATAGCTCCTGTGGTGCCATCGATGGCTGCCAGAAGCCCCCCTGGAAGAAGTCCTTCAGAGAATGGAAGTCCTACAAAGAGTGTGTCTGTCTCTCCGGAGTACGATGGGGGATTTGTCATGGCAAAGCCCATTGCGGCCGTATCAACAGTAGGAGGATAGGTGTCTGGGTACTTAAACGTAAGTGCTTCACTCGCGACGGCTAGGAGACCCTCATCACCGAAGGTTTCGACAAGTTGACCCGTCTTTGCATCAACTGCATACATCAAATCAGACCCGAAGGCGTAAATCTTTCCTTGGCCATAGGCGG
>CEUS01101278.1_pt1 | contig 16066 bp, 11 predicted proteins | sample 427031 | NCBI WGS metagenome assembly CEUS01 (sample SAMEA2622837, study PRJEB7988) | marine metagenome | biome: marine biome (ENVO:00000447); feature: marine epipelagic mixed layer (ENVO:xxxxxxxxx); material: "saline water (ENVO:00002010), including plankton (ENVO:xxxxxxxx)" | depth 140 m | reverse complement strand
AACCGCGGCGGAGAGCTGCTTCCCGTTCCCGCTCTTCGCCACGATTGAGCTGTTCCTTGAGGCGTCCGTATAAATAGGCACCCATAAACATCTGCCCGAGAACATCGCCGGAGCGGGGAGCTTCTTCGCCTTCCTTCTTGATTTGGCGGCCAATGATGCGGTCATCAAAGACAAAGCGCTCAAGTTGGGCTCGTGAGAAGAGACTCTCAATCAGTGCATCGGCACCCTTGGCCGCCGAATCTCTTCCATCATCCGCAAGCTCAACCCCCTCACCAAGACGCTCTGCTTCTTCATCACTCAGCTCTAGTGCCTCAATTATTGTGTCCAGTTCCCCCTGATAACGCCTGAGCCAGGAGAGAACTGCCGGCCTATTGGTGGCAACGATATCGGTTGCCATCTGAGGATCTCCCATCGTGAGCCGCGTCATATCACGGAAGCCTGGGCCAGCCAGTTGCTCGGCATCCTCCCAGCAAGCGCTATCGCGGACGAGCTTGAAGAGGGCTACTGAGAGAAGAAGCGGTACATGGCTAACAGCAGCAACCAGCTCGTCATGCTCAGCAGGATCAACATAGATTGGTACGGCCCCCGCCGCGTCAATTAGACCCAGCACTACGCGAACAGAGGGCTCAGGAGCAGAGGGCGAAGGGGTAACAGCCCAAGCTGCACCCTGAAAGAGGTCGATGCGGGCTGCAGAGGGACCGCTGCGCTCGGAACCAGCCATAGGGTGCCCACCAATCACACTCACGCCGTCCCCTAAAACCTCCTGGGCTGTAGCCATAAAGGAAGCCTTAGTGCTTGACGTATCTGTGATTACAGCACCAGGTGAAACATGGGGCTCCATTGAGCGCAGGAGCTCTTCAGCAGCACGGGCAGGTACAGCCAGAACAATCATGCTGGCTTCACGCACAGCCTCATCAAGATAGCGAACAGTGCGATCGACAGCCTTCATCTCTTTGGCCGTACGCGCGTTCTGACGGCTGCGATCAATCCCAACGACCTCATACTTGCGGTCCTTACGGGCCATGAGGTTCAAACCAACGGAGGCACCAATAAGTCCGGTGCCAATGATGGCAATCTTCGATTGCTTCGAGTCAGCCATAAATGATCCGATGCTGTCAGGTGGCAGCGTCTGCACGCTGCAGGAGGGCTAGCATAGCATCCTGGCCGGGCAATCGATGGTGTAGACGCGTCAACTCAACCACGCGAGGAGGTGCACCAGCAGCAGCGAGGAGCCCAGCACCAAGCTCACTATGGGCTCGGCTACGGGCTAGAGCCCGACGTATTTCAAAGTTTGAAGTCTCCTCCGCAACCAGCGTTTCAGGAAGCCAGCTGGTCAGCACATGAGCGATTCGATCACGCGTCCGCTGGGCGCCCTTACCGGCATCGTGCAAAAGTGCAGCGGTGAGGAGGTCACGGTCACCATCATGCCCATGACTGAGAAGCCAGCGTGCAGTGCGGGCAGAATGGCGCTGGTCTCGCGGCTCCTGGCCGTGAAAGAGGATGAGTAGCTCGTCAGGGAGATAATTACGAGCAATAGCAAGGTCGGCCGCATCAGGGCCGAGTGAAGCTTCGCAGGCCTGCCGTACACGCTGCAGCATCAGGTAATGACCTCCAGGAATAGATCGGCCGCCCCGTCGAAAATCCATCCCAGTGGGCTGTAATCAGGCGCAATGAAGCTAATAAGGATCAGTCCAATAAGGAGAGCCGGGCCCCACCTACTTAGGGAAGAGAGTGGGCGCGAAAGCTCGTCTGGCAGGACACCCAGAAGTACTTTGAAACCATCAAGCGGATGAATTGGTATGAGGTTAAAGACACCCAAGATGACATTTAAAAAACCAATAAGCAGCAAGAAGGTCCCAAAGATTTGGGAACCGCTCGCGTGCTCAATGTCCTCGAACGCAATGGGTTCAACCCAGCCCAAGATAAGAGGGAAGGAAGCGAGCAGGGCAAAGGCAAAGTTCGACAGTGGACCGGCGAGTGCCACTAGCATATTGCCACGTTTGATACCGGAGCTGAGACGGTACGGATTGACGGGAGTTGGCTTCCCCCAGCCAACTCCGACGACAAAGAGAAGGACCGTCCCCACTGGATCGAGATGGGCAAGGGGATTAAGAGTCAACCTACCCTGGCGGGCCGCAGTGTCATCGCCCAGCTCGTTTGCAGCCCAGGCATGGCTGAACTCGTGAAAGGCGATGCCTGTCACCAGTGCAATGGTGATTGCACCAAGGTAAGCAAAGAACGCAGCAGGGTTCTCGCCGAGAACGTCGAAAAGCTGAAGAATCACGCACACTCCATGCTAGCAGCCGTACGCTTGGTGGCCATTCCTGGGAACACAAGAGGTTGTATGGCATTGACCGGTCGCTGAGCGCTTGCTAGGTTCGCGGTGGTGCTTTTCAGTTAGCGGTAACGTTAACTGAAGGTGCGGGGGATAAAACTGCGTCTGTTGAGGGCGGGCTCTGTCGAGAGGGTCCGGGTTCTCGAGGCGGCATGAAGCACGGCTCCCATACATGAAAGCACCATCTTTCGTTCGCTATCTTTTGCCTCTATCAGCCCTCTCCCAAGCTGAGAATAGAGCATGTTTTTCGCCCCGCTCGTGGAACCGGAAACGCATCCTTGCGGGTACTGGGTTAGTCCTGGCGCTTGCAGGAGTAGCGACACTGTCACTACTTACTCAGGATGCAAGTGACCCACAGACAGCATTTGCTCGAGCTCCGAGCGGACAGTATGCGGTTGTGGCCCGAAATACCGGGGATAACACGATAGTGACAGTAGTGGGCGCTGACAAAAGCGACTCCCCAATAGAAATCGCAACAGTTCCGCACCTAAATGGCTTCAGTGCCCGAGGAGAAGTATCCCCAAGCGGACTTCATGTGGCTCTGGTAACCCCTGACAGCATCAGCCACGGGAGGCCAATTGCAGCTTTAGTAACGCTGAACCTAGAAACAGGGGAACTACGACGGATAGCCGAGGGACTCGACCCGCTCCAGAACCCTCTTTGGAGAACTGACTCTACCGCGATAGTCGTCACACGAAATGCAAGCAATACAACGGGGATACCTGTAGTGCAGGTAATAGAGGTGACCCTTGATGGCACAGAAACTGTCCTGGAAACACACACGGGAGCGGGGTTAGTAGCTCCTATAGGTTTCGATATGGAGGGACGGCTGCTCACCATCAAGCTGGATTCCCGAGGTTCGACACTTACACGTGCGGGGACAGAAATTAGATGGCTAAGCACGCATATCACACGGGACTGGTCCTTAAGTCCTGACGGCTCACGCCTAGCATTCGTGGAAGCAAATACGTGGCGGGGACTACGTTATTTGCCGCGAATCGCTTCTATTGAAGGTAATGGAGGTGTAACGGCCGCATCCACTTCAAATCGCCAGGCACTCGGGACAACCTGGAAACCGTCTGGGAGTCCGCTTTTCGGGAACGAGCCTTATGCACCACTAGGGGGAGTTAGGGCACAAGCTGAAAGTGGATTCGACGTACCACTGGAGTACAGCTGGGATGGGAGTTCCTTAGCCGTGCATCACTGGAGCGGCAACAGCTTCGATAATCCTGGAACCCCCCGATTAGAGGTAGTCAGCAGATTTGGAAGGAAACAACTAAACGGCTTTACGAGGTTTTACGGATGGTCCGCGCGTTAGGGGCGCTGGCCGTTGTGACGGCCCTGGCGCTGGTCATATTTTCCGGACGGGACGATGGGGCACAGGCCCAGGAGTGCATCGGGCTGGAGCCCTTTGAATTCGACACCCATGAAGTTTTCGATAACGCAGGGCTTTACCTGGCAGCAACAGAGCTCGCGGCAGCCGGTGAGGCTATCACCTTCTCTACGACACCTTCCGGGGAGGCTCACGGCCTCGAATATCCAGGGCTCCTAAAGGGTTCACGGGTAGAGCGCCTTAACCAAGACCCTGACACCTCTATTCGAATCCCTCCTACTCTCCTGAAATCAATTTTGTGGGTGGAGTCAAAATTCGCACAGGCCCACAGAGATGTTCCTTGGGGCGGAGTCGGTCCCGTACAACGTTCTTTCGACTGCGGCTTCGGCTTGGGCCAAATCACCACCGGTATGGAGAACTATGACGGCAGTCCCAGCGCCCAACAGGCCCTAATTGGAACGCACTTTCTTTTTAACGTTGCTGCAACAGCACGGGTATTAGCAGAAAAGTGGAACGCAGACTTTCTCCCAATCGCAGGCAAGGGTGACCCCGCATCCCTCGAAGATTGGTATTACGCGATCTGGGCTTACAACGGTCTTTTCTACTCAAACCATCCCCAACACGAAACGAATCACGCGGCCACCTGGCTGAACTGGCCAGGTTACTCACCACACCCATACTTAGATCCGTTTAGAGGAGACGTTTGGCATTGCAACGACATGAGCGCTCCTACATGGATAAGTGCTGGCGATGGGGTCCTGCCGTGGTTCGACTACGGGGACTACACCTATATCGAGCGCGTCTACGGCTGTATGCGCCACCCTCCGATGTACCCGGTTAATCTTTACCAGCATCCTGAGTTCGCACCTACCCCTTGGCCAGAGCGGACTCCAGAACCGGAACCAACAGAGACGCCTACGGCAGCTACCTCAGAAGGGGAGAGCGAACAGGCTGAAACTCAAGAAACCGCAGCAACAGAGGTGCCGGCTACCCCTGAGCCCCCACCCATGGGAGAGCCTTGGCCCGCTCCGGGAGCGGACGGTATCCCTCGGTTATGGCCCCCCATACAGGTGAACATGCCCGACCTATCGATTCCTGCAGTAGCCGCAGCGCTATCACCACAGGTTTACATCGCTTGTTCTGACTCGTTTTGGTTCGACGGTTGTCCGCTGATGCACTTTCCCACGTCATTTCCAGATCTCGGTATAGAACCCCACCTGGACCTAACGCCCAGAGTTAGCCCAAGCCTACTTGACCAACTAATAGGTTCGCCAAAAACCCTGATCACTGGACCGGGAGACGTTTCCATTGCAATAGAAAATGATGGGAACCCCGGCAGTGTAGAAGTCCTGATACAAAACATTGGTACTTGGCTTGCCCCATTCCGTATTAAAACCTCGGACCCCTGGATCCTCGTGCGACGTGAGGGGAATGGCAGACTCCATGGCGGAATCACCATTGGAGCAGAAACCACGGTCATGCTTTGCACTAGGGCGTATTGCGGAGAAGACATCACCAAGCGGGGTCACGACACAGCCCTGATCATCACGCTTGATTTAGAAGAGCTACCTGTTGGTGAAGATGTACAAGGGGAAATCCTGATAGAGCCATTGCTTGGTGAAGGCTCTATTAAACGAATCGTTGTTCATGCCGGTCCAAGCGTTGAGAAAACAACAACTGCCGCAGGCTCAAACGATGCAGAACTTAATCAGGCCCTGGGTAATCGGATAGTGTTGCCCGGTCTGGCCAGGGACGACTAGCAGCTCACTTAAATCTTTAGATCAGCCCCGGGGGAGCCCCAGGCCCCGCGTTGCAATAATGTCACGCTGAATCTCGCCAGCACCTCCAGCAATAGGACCAGAAACGGCGAGCAAGTAGGAAGTCTCCACGCGGCCTCGGAGTTGTGCCCACTTAGAACCTGGGGAAAGTTGCCCGTAGCCACCCATTAGATTTAACCCAGCATTGGCTACCTTTATGCCATACATAGCCATCCATACCTTACCGATGCTAGCCTCGTAGTTCGGTACTTCTCCCTTGCTCTGAAGCCAAGCAGTACGGTAGGCAATCAAACGCCCGATCTCACCCTCGCTGTAGAGACCAGCAAGCTTGCCTCGCACGTGGATATCGTCCCAAGGACGATATCCACCGTGTTCCTCTTTGGCCCACTGAATCAGATCTGCCACCGTTCGGCGAGCCCCACTAATAGCAGCGATGTTAGAGCGCTCAAAGTCGAGTACTGTCATGGCGACGCGCCAGCCATTGTTCTCTCCACCTAGCAAATCCCCAGCAGGGACACGAACATCCTCGAAAAAGACCTGGTTGAAATCGTTCCGGTAGGCGATGTTTGGGACAGCCTGGACAGAGACCCCGGGAGCGTGCATATCGAGGATAAAAGCACTAATACCGCGGTGTTTCTGGACCTCAGTATCGGTACGGGCAAGGACAATCATCTTATCCGCAAGATGTGCGTTGGAAGTCCAGATCTTCTGGCCTTGTATCACGTAATCATCACCATCTCGGACAGCACGGGTTGCTAAGGAAGCAAGATCGCTGCCGGTCTCAGGCTCACTGAAACCCTGGCAGTACCAAGCATCGCCGGAGGCCATCTCGGGAAGGAGGCGCTCCTTCTGTTCGTCAGTGCCATGCACGAGCACAGTGGGGCCCGTAATCCCGATGGTAAAGAGGCGACCACCGGAGGGGGCGCGATGGTAGGCAAGCTCTTCGTTCAACACCATCTGCTCTAGAGCAGATGCGCCCATACCGCCATATTCCTTCGGCCAAGGGGGAGCTAGCCAAGTACGCTCGCCCAGTTTGCGCATGAACTGCCTAGCAAAGGGGGCCTGGTCTTCATTATCGAAGAAGTCATCATCGCCCTCGAAGTCCTCGGGGAGCTCAGCCCTGAGGAATTCGATGAGCTCTTCGCGCCATGCCTGAGTCTCCGGCGACAGATGAAATTCCATGGAGGCGATAGTGTACAGGCCGATGTGCGTTAGCCGCTGGCGCCACGCTTCGGTACCATCGGTCTCTGCGCGGTGGGCGTAGCGTAGTGGTTAACGCGTCAGGTTGTGGCCCTGAAGATCGAGGGTTCAAATCCCTCCGTCCACCCCAGCTAACCTAGATACGAACCCTTCATCTGTGTGAGGGGAATGATTAATTGTGTAGAGCCAAGCAAATCTCCTAGCAAAATCTTTGAGTTCCCCTCTTCTTTTTCCCCGCAAAAAGCCTGGACACACCGCGATCATCTCCGTCGAAATCGCCTCTCCGCAGCATTTATAAAACCGGCGGAAAGGCAGACTGGCCCCAGATGCCTTACCTGCCAAAGGTCCTTGTTGCAATCAATTGCATGTGCAACCCTTTGGCCCTACGATGCTAGCGTGAAGAACAACCCATTCCCCCTTCTAGGCAGCCCTGGCCTGGCAGGGCTCTTGCTCCTCAGTGCAAGCTTGCTTTTGGGAACCTTAGGAAACGCATGCACCACCCAAACAAGCAGCGAGGAAAGCAACTCAAAGATCCGCGTAATCACAACAGTCTCCCCCATCCGCAATATCGTCGAGAACGTTGGGGGCGACCGTGTATCTGTGACTGCCGTTGTGCCAGAGGGCACGAACTCCCATACGTTTGAGCCAGCCCCTTCATTGGTGCGAGAGATCGTGCGAGCAGATCTGATATTTGCCAATGGGCTCAATCTCGAGCTTCCGCTAATCGAACTTGTAGAAGCCAACCTGCAGGACGGAGTGGAATTCATACTTCTTGGAGAAGCCACAATTACCCCTGACGAATATGTCTACGACTTCTCCTTTCCCAAGGACGGGGGAGATCCCAACCCTCATCTGTGGACTGACCCAATGCTTGCAGGGGCCTATGCCGAGCATGTGAGAGAAGCACTCAGCCGTCTCGATCCTGATAGAGCGGCCTACTACGAGGCGAACACCATCGCTTTCTTAGCCCGCCTAGAACAACTAGATGCAGCTATCAGGACGGCCGTGGCCACAGTGCCTCAGGCCCAACGTGTTCTTCTCACCTACCACGACTCATTTCCCTACTTCGGGCCCCGGTATGGCCTAACGATCATCGGAGCCATCCAGCCGTCGGACTTCTCCGAACCTTCACCGCGAGAGGTAGCCGATCTAATTGAGCAGATTCGCCGAGCAAAGGTACCTGCCATCTTCGGATCGGAAGTGTTCCCTTCAGAAGTACTAAAAACGATCGCGGATGAGGTGGGGGCCGTGCAGGTCGCCACTCTTCGCGATGACGATCTTCCCGGAGACACCGGCGACATCGAAAACACTTATCTGGGGATGATGGTCGAGAACGTTCGCACAATTGTTGAGAGCCTCGGCGGCGATGCATCGGCTCTTGACGGGTTCGATATTAGTTTCAGCTGGATTCCTTTCAAGGAGCACACCGATGGTTGAGCTAGCACCCAGTTCTCCAGGACACCGCCCGCCTCCCGTTTCTCCCGAACAGGCCCCACTAGTGCTAATGCGCAGCTTAACCACGGGTTACGATCGCTCGGCAATCCTGCATTCAGTAGATTTCACAATTCGGCGGGGAGAATTCGCCGGAATTGTGGGGCCAAGTGGTTCAGGCAAAACAACCCTCCTGCGGGCGATCGCCGGCCAAACACGGTGCTTCTCAGGTGGAATAGATACGTACCCCCGTACTGGGGAACGCTCCCTTCGACTTGGATATGTCCCTCAAGTAGAGACTATCAACTGGAACTTCCCACTCACGGTGGGACAGGCAGTGCTGCTAGGACGATGGCGGAAGATGGGTTGGCGACCATGGCCCCGACCTCAAGACCGTGAGTTGCTTGCACAGATTCTGGAACGACTGGGCATCGGCCATTTGGCCAACCGGCAGATTCGAGCCTTGTCGGGCGGACAGCAACAGCGCACCTTTCTCGCACGGGCCCTTATCGGCGATCCGGACTTGCTACTTCTGGACGAACCAACAAGCGGCGTCGACATCAAAACACGACACGAAATCATGCACCTCTTGGGAGAACTGAACCGCTCTGGCACAACGATTCTGATGACAACCCATGACCTAAACGCAGTTGCAACACACCTGCCGCGGCTGGTTTGCGTAGGTGAAGGCACCATCATTGCTGATGGTGCACCGGAAGACGTACTTACCCCAGAAGTCCTGCGCCAAACCTACGGAGCAGAAATGCTCGTTCTTCGCCGAGGAGACGCCATCTACGTGGTCGAGCACCTTGACAATGCGATGCAAGATTCCGCATCCCTTCACCTCAAACGGCACGGCACGGAGTAGATCACGTGGAAGGACTAACTGAGCCTTTCGCATTTGAGTTTTTCGTAAGAGGAATGGTGGCTGCGGCGCTGGCTGGTATTACCTGCGCAGCTGTGGGCGTTTATGTCGTTCTGAGGAGCCTAGCGTATATCGGTCACGGACTCGCACACAGCATTTTTGGGGGAGCAGTCATCTCGTTCGTCTCCGGAATTAGCTTCTATATAGGAGCAACCCTCTGGGGGGTGTTCACTGTCCTACTCATCAACGGCGCTGCCCGCCGAAGACAGATCGGTGGTGATGCCGCAGTCGGCATCATCACCACCTGTGCCTTCGCTCTGGGAATAGCCCTGATCAGCAGACACGGACGGTTTACACGAGACTTCGACGCAGCCCTTTTCGGAGAGATACTCGGGATCACAAGCACAGATCTATATGTCATCGGTGGGGTCCTAGCCCTAGCAGCAGCAGTGATCTTTATCTGGTGGAAGCCGTTACTATTCACCACCTTTGATTCAGACGTTGCAGGAACCTATGGAGTGCCAGTTGCCTGGGTCGAAGCACTGTTTTCCCTAGTGCTTGCGGCAACCGTAATTGCCTCATTACAGGTTCTAGGAGCAACTCTGATTGCCGCAGCCCTGGTTATACCGCCAGTCACAGCACGCCTACTTACGGACTCGTTCAATCGAATGTTCGCTCTGGCAGCAACCCTAGGCGGCATGAGCGGCCTGGTAGGAGTGTATATCTCATGGTTTATCGATGTTTCCTCCGGGGCAACCGTCGTGCTGTTCCAGGGAGCACTCTTTGTTTTTGCGTTAGCAGCAGCAATAGCGAGGTCTCACTGGAAAGGAACGAACCAAGACGAACGCCTGACGGCAATCGAAGGAGCTTCTTTGGACTAGGCTCTAAGCACGCCGGGACATAAGCCATAGCCCCCCCTTCAGGATATCTAGAGGATGACGTAAAGGACGGTTTCAGAGGGGGTATCTCAGGGTAGAGTTTTCCTAAAGTAAACCTATGCCAATCAGCTTCCAGGAAGCCCCAAGGTTAGCTTCCAAAAGGTACGATGGCGCCCACAGAAATGTTCACGCACCTACACACGCACACTGAATATTCTTTACTCGATGGAATGTCTCGTATTCCTCAGCTTCTCGACCGCGCCCAGGAGCTAGGGATGGATGCACTCGCGATGACAGATCATGGGGCCCTATACGGCGCTCTGGACTTCTACCGGGAAGCTAAGGATCGTGGGATCAAGCCCATTGTTGGACTGGAAGCCTATATAGCGCCTGGATCGCGCCACAACCGAACGAGGGAGCGACAACCCTTCCACCTGACAATGCTAGCAAGAGACCTCACTGGATACCGTAACCTCCTTCAACTCGTCACCAAGTCAAACCTGCAGGGCTTCTATTACAAGCCACGTATCGACCGAGAACTCCTGGAAGAGCACAGCGCTGGGATCACAGTGCTAAGTGGGTGTCCCTCGAGCGAGTTCTTCGAACGCTTGTCTGAGGGGGACCGAGACGGAGCAATAGAGGTCGCACGCTGGTACCGCGAGGTATTTGACGGACACTACGCCCTTGAAGTGCAGGAACACGGGGTGGAGCGCTTTAGCAAAGTAAACCCCGAAATCATTTCGGTAGGGCGCGAGCTCGAAATCCCAGTGGTGGCAACAAACGACGGCCACTTCACTAGCAAGGAAGAGGCAGCCGCACACGACGTGCTCCTTTGTATCGGCACGAACGCTACGGTGGATGAGGAAGACCGCTTTCGTATCGACGGCGAGGGATACTACCTGCGAAGCGACGAAGAAATGCGCGCTCTTTTCCCCGACAACCCCGAGGTAGTCACGAATACGGTCAAGATCGCGGAAGCATGCGACTTAGAGCTAACGTTTGATCGGGCACTCCTGCCAAAACCAGTCACCCCCGCGGGCCTCACCAACGACTCTTATCTACGACAGCTCTGCCGAGAAGGACTGGCTGCCAGGACTGGAACACTTACGCCAGAACTTGAGCAACGGCTGAACTACGAACTCGATGTACTGCAGGAAACAGGCTTCACTGACTACTTCTTTGTCGTCAAAGAAATTGCAGACTTCGCTCGGCGGGAGCACATCCCCATGGGGATGAGGGGTTCGGCAGCAGCCTCCCTAGCACTCTATTCGCTCGGGGTGACGGACATCGACCCAGTAGCCAACAACCTAGTGTTCGAACGTTTTCTAAACGTTGAACGCAGACAGATGCCAGATGTTGACTTCGACTTCGCAGATGACCGCAGAGACGAGGTCATTCGATTCGCCTACGAGCGCTTCGGCGAGGACAAGGTTGCCCAGATCATCACTTTCGGAACGCTCGGCGCAAAAGCAGCAATTCGAGATGTGGGGCGAGCACTGGGAATGACCTATGCAGACACAGATCGGGTAGCCCGCTTCGTTCCCAATGCGCTCCATATCACCCTCGAGGACGCCCTTTCCCAGTCAACAGATCTGCAGACGGCATATGACACAGACACGCAAGTCCGAAGACTGGTGGACACTGCGCAGCAACTCGAGGGGGTAGCACGCCACGCCAGCACCCATGCCGCCGGGGTGGTTATATCTCGGGAACCCTTAGCCGAGTACGTTCCCCTGCAACGAACTGGCCGCGGAGACGAACTAGCGGTCCCAACGACTCAGTTTGCAATGGAACAGGTGGAAGCCATAGGCCTGCTCAAAGTCGATTTCCTGGGCCTTTCAAACTTAACTATCTTGGGACGGGCAGTTGAGCTAATCCGGGAAACGACTGGAATAGAGCTGGACCTGCCGAAACTTCCCGAAGCCGACCCTGGAACAATGGAAACCCTAGGTCGAGGGGAGACTTTCGGCGTGTTCCAGCTGGAATCAGCAGGGATGCGCAGGTATGTGCAGGAACTCAAGCCGAAAAGCGTGGCAGAAATCTGCGCAATGGTAGCTCTCTACCGACCAGGGCCTATGGCACACATCCCAACATATATCCGCGCTAGCCACGGCGAGGAAGCCATTCAGCATCCCCACCCAGACCTTGCAGGCATTCTTGCTGACACTCATGGAGTCATCGTTTACCAGGACCAGGTGTTGCAGATAGCACAACGTTTCGCGGGCTACACGCTGGGTGAGGCAGATGTGATGCGCAAGGCGATGGGGAAAAAGAAAACAGAGGTGATGGCTGCTGAAAGTACCCGTTTTATCCAAGGGGCAGTTGCAAACGGCTATCTGGAAGACCAGGCCCGAGAGGTATGGGAACTGATCGAACCCTTTGCAGGTTACGCCTTCAACAAAGCCCATGCTTGGTGCTACGGAAACATTGCTTACCAAACGGCATACCTAAAGACGAACCATGCTGTTGAGTACCTAACTGCGGTGCTGCAGCTTGCAGGAAGCTCACCTGATCCCTACGAACGGATAGCCCAGGCAGTAGCTGAATGCGCTCGCCTGGACATCGCAGTTCTACCGCCAGACATCAACGCAAGCAAAGCAACCTTTGCGGTAGAGCAGAGGGAAGACGCAACGCTGGGGATCCGCTTCGGTCTTGGGGATATCAAGAACGTGGGATCTGCAGCCGTGGAAGGCCTCATTAGGGAACGCGAGAAAAGTGGAACCTATGTAGATGTGGACGACTTTTGTAAACGCGCGGACCTAACAGGGGCCACAAGTCGGACCATTGAACACCTCGCGTTAGGGGGAGCGTTCGATGAGATTGGGGAACGGGGCACGCTACGAGCCAATAGCGAACGCATCATGAACCTGGCTAAGCGTGAAAGAGAGCTCCGCGAAAGCGGCCAGTCAACAATGTTCGACCTGTTTGGCAGTGAGGTTGATACGCCAATGCCTGGCATCGAGCTAATCGACACCCCTCTAGACCAAGACGAGCGGCTGCGATGGGAAAAAGAGCTACTTGGGGTTTACCTGAGCGAGCATCCATTCCTAAGAGTGGCACAGGAGCTGGCTGAGCATACGACACATCAGTTGGCCGACCTCTCACTGGAATTGGTAGGGCAAGCAGTAACGGTCGCAGGGATGATCATGCAGGTGACAGTTCGCTACACCCGCGACAACAGGCGCTTTTACCTCGTGGTACTTGAGGACCTTTCAGGACGTACAGAGCTAGCAGTATGGAGTGATGTACTGGAGCAATCGAGCGAGGAGACATGGGCAGAGGGCCAGATCGTTTTAGTCTCTGTGGAATGTCGAGAACGAGGCGATCGATTGAATCTGAGCGCCCGAAGAGCAGCCCCCTGGGATGCATCTGAGGGAACTTTGGTCGGCTTTCGCCCGGAAGAATTTCAGGTGGAGCCACCACGAAGAGGCGGGACACGCCGCAGGGCAGCCCAGGCGTCAAAACCGGCCACTAGATCCAATTCACCTTCGGCTGCGAACGGGAATAGGGGGGCAGCCCCACCTCCACCTGCCGCTACGACGGAAGCAGAGTCGCCCGGCGTTCGCTCCCCGGTTGGAGGAGAGACCTCACAGTTGATCATCACTATTTACGAGACCGAGGATGATGTGACCGACAAGGTTCTACTTAAGACAGTAGAAGCACTTCTCGCCGATCATCCAGGCCAAGACGAGATCCGGCTCGTCATCCACGACACGGATGGACTGGAGCAGGAATTCGACTGGAAACAAGCATCGGTAAGCGAAGAGCTAGCGCGCAGCATCGAAAAAGTGCTGGCTGCTAACAAGGGAACTGCCCGGTTATCGCGATCACGCCAATTAGCAGGAGCAGGTGTAGGTCCATAGGAAAGCTCACGGGTGTAAAGCACCGATAGAGGTCAGTTCAGTCTATAAAGGACCCCTACAGGCGAGAGCCGCCACCACTTCATAAAACCTGAGTATCTATGGTCCCTCTGGGGATCGAGCTCGACGCCCTTGTGCGCTGGTAACCGTATCACTGAGTAATACCTCAAGCTGGGAGAGATGTGCAGCGTCATGTTCTGCCCACACTTGCACCAGTTGAGCAATGGTAAAGAGCGTCCCGCCAGGCCCAGCGCCTTGCCGCTCCCAATCATTCGTCTGCACACTTGCAATCAGATTTAGAGAGGCTTGACGTTGAAGGGCAAAATCCCCCAAGAGGACCCCTTTCTGATCGCGTTCACGGTTGCGCTTTTGTTCCCATTCATCTGGCGGGAGAAAGAAAAGGGCAGGGTTCTCCTCAGCAAGAAGCCTTTCCAAGCCCAGGCGAAATTCGAGCACCTCGGCATCGCGGAAGTGAGCAAGCACTACTCGTCCAGACCACTCACCTTCCGGAGCAATATCAAGGACAGACTCCATCGTCTCAACTGTGAGGTGTGCCAAAGCGCTGGGAGTAGCAGCAAGTTGGCCCAAGGCTTGCTGGAGTGCAGTTTCATCAGTCATCAATCGATTCTAGCGATCATTCTTAGAGGACATGTACAGAGAGGCGCTCGAGCTCAGTCGCAGCGATAATCGTTATATGGATCTTGTGGAGAAGCGCGTGCAGGTAAACGGGGTAGAACTCGCCTTTTTCGAGCGCGATGGGCTAGAACCCACCTTGTTATTCGCGCACGCAACAGGATTCCACGCACGCTGCTGGGATGCGGTGATGGAAGGATTAGCTGAGCGCAGTATCGCCTTAGACCTGAGAGGACACGGTCGAAGCTCAAAACCCACCCCCCCCTATCCTTGGAGCGACTTCGCCAACGATATCGCGGCCTTCTGCGAGATCTTGGGCCTGAAAAACCTGATCGGAGTAGGGCACTCAATGGGGGGAGCTGCTATCGCTACCGCAGCCGCAATGCAACCTAGAACCTTCTCGTCATTGCTGCTGGTCGACCCAGTCCTCATGAAGCCATCAACTTACGATCGCACGCCCACAGCAGAGGGGGAGCATTTTGTTGCGCGGAGACGCAACGCCTGGACCTCACCCGAGGAAATGATTGAGCGTTTCAGAAAACGCGACCCATTTAGGAGCTGGGAACCACGAGTACTAAGAGACTATTGTGAGCACGGCCTCTTGGCTGAGCCCCATAGCAAGCAATACACACTCGCCTGCCCTCCAGCCATCGAAGCTGCGGTGTACACAGGAAACCAGATGTGGAACCCATATCCACTTTTAAGCAATCTGGACCTACCAGTAACCATCCTGCGCGCACCCTCTCCAGCCACGGAACAGCAAATGAATATGATGTCCTCTCCTACATGGCCGGGGCTCGTCAGCCATCTCCCAAATGCGGAGGAGATCGTTTTGTCAGAGAACAGCCACTTCATCCCGATGGAAGCCCCTGGACTCGTGGCTAGGCATATCGGAGATTTATTAACAAAGCTTAGAGAGTAACTATCTAGGAGTTTCCGCTCCCCTCGCCGATGTTGCTTCTACCACCTGATCGCCGCCGCCGGCGGCGGCGACGACGACGACCTCCCTCCACTGGTCCACTACCAGCGTTCGAAGATGGATTAGCTAATGGCTGGGAACCACGGGCATGCTCACCTGAGGAGCGATTGGCTTGGGAGCGCCGGAAAACGCGTTCCTTGGGGGCCTCCTCGCCTTGCTTCGACTGAGGTGACGTAGGCCGGGCATCCCCACCCCCGCGACGTCCACGTCCACGACGACGAGAGGAACGACCGCGTCCACCAGCACTAGCAGGCTCGCGTCCGAGCTCTATAGGCGCTGCTTCGGGCATTGCAGGGACAACGTGGAGTTCAGATTCAGGCTCCTCTTCACGTTCAATGAGTCCCTTAGCAATAGCTTCCTCTCGAGTGAGGCTAGGGGGTGGCTCTGCATTGCGTGCCGAGGGGTCCCACCGCACAACAAGACCGAGATCACGTTCACCCACTTCGATACGCTGACCACCAATGTTAAGAGTAACCTGTCGACGCAGGACGTTGACTCCAACGACTTTTCCTTCCCCCGTAGGGGTGCTACAGCGCTGACCGACACGGGGGAGGGAGCGTCGCATCTCCTTGTAGCCTTCTTCCTCGTAAGAAAGGCAGCATAGGAGCCGACCACAAAGCCCACTGATCTTTTCTGGATTGAGGGGAAGTTCCTGGTCCTTTGCGAGGCGGATGGACACGGAGGGAAAGGTAGTGAGCCAGTTTGAGCAGCAGAGCTCCCTGCCACAAATTCCGTAACCTCCGACAAGTCGGGCACGGTCGCGAGGTCCGATAC
>CEUS01001261.1_pt1 | contig 16066 bp, 16 predicted proteins | sample 427031 | NCBI WGS metagenome assembly CEUS01 (sample SAMEA2622837, study PRJEB7988) | marine metagenome | biome: marine biome (ENVO:00000447); feature: marine epipelagic mixed layer (ENVO:xxxxxxxxx); material: "saline water (ENVO:00002010), including plankton (ENVO:xxxxxxxx)" | depth 140 m | reverse complement strand
AAGCTTAAAGTTAAAGGTATAATTAAATCAAAATTTTTACTAATATCGGGCAAAGCAATTGGAGAACCTATTGCTAGAGGTGGGCCTTTTGTTATGAATACTAAACAAGAAATACTTAAGGCAATTGAAGATTATAATAGTGGAAATTTTGTTCAAAAATGACAAGGGTCGTTACAATAGAAAAAACAGGTGGGCCAGAAGTTTTACAAGTTAAAAATATCAAACTTGAAAAACCCGGTCCAAATGAAGTTTTGATTGAGCATAAAGGTATTGGTCTCAATTATATAGATACTTATCACCGTTCAGGTTTATATCCACTCCAATTACCATCTGGGATAGGTGCAGAAGCTTCAGGTATTATAAAAGAAATTGGATCACAAGTTAAAGATTTTACAGTTGGAGATAGAATTTGTTATGCGGGAGTTCCTCTTGGATCCTACTCTTCAGAAAGAAATTATCCAACAAAAAATCTTATTAAAATGCCAAAAGAAATTGATTTTGATATTGCAGCAAGTCTAATGACTAAAGGTCTAACTACATTTTATTTGCTTCACAAAACTTATCCTGTTTCTTCAAACGAAACTATCTTGTTTCATGCTGCCGCTGGAGGTGTTGGGCAAATTTTTTGTCAATGGGCAAAAAGTTTGGGATGTAAAGTAATAGGAACAGTTGGCTCAGACGATAAAATTAGTATAGCCAAAAAAAATGGTTGTGATTTTGTAATCAATTATTCTAAAGAAGACTTTGCTAAAAAGGTTTTAGAAATTACAAAAGGTAAAGGTGTTCCTGTTGTTTACGATGGTGTAGGAAAAAATACATTTAATGGTTCGGTTGAATGTCTTAAAATAAGAGGAATGATGGTATCTTTCGGCAATGCATCGGGACCAGTTTTAAATATTGATGTAATAAAGATGATACAGCCCAAAGGTATTTACTTTACAAGACCTGTGATGGGGCAATATTTGTCAACAAAAAATGAAATAACAGAAGGTTCTGATAAATTGTTTGAAAAAATAATGTCTGGGCAAGTAAAAATAAAAATTTTTAAAAAATATAAATTAGAAGAAGTTGTGCAAGCCCACAAAGATTTAGAAGCTAGAAAAATTACAGGCCCAGCAATTATTATTCCTTGATGGAAAAAATCCAATTATTAATCCAATTAACTAGGATAAATAAACCTATAGGTTTCATGCTTCTTTTTTGGCCTTGTGCATGGGGATTAACTCTTGCATATTTTTTTACTGGTGAAACAAATTTATATTTAAAGCATATTTTATTATTTTTTTTGGGAGCTGTATTAATGAGAAGTGCTGGGTGTATTTTTAACGATATAGTCGATAAAAATTTAGATAAAAAAGTTGCAAGAACAAAAAAAAGACCAATAGCGTCAGGAAAGATCTCAGTTTTCGAATCTTTTTTTTATGTATTATTTCTTTGTTTGTGTGCTCTATTTATACTTTTGCAGTTCAATTTACTTACAGTAGTCTTAGGTTTGGGCTCTATGATTTTAGCATTTGCTTATCCCTACATGAAAAGATTCACTTATTGGCCTCAACTTTTTCTAGGACTAACATTTAATTGGGGGATAATAATGGCCTGGGCGTCTTTAACTAATAGTATATCAATTGAACCTATTGTTTTATATATAGCAGCCATATTTTGGACACTAGGTTATGACACGATTTATGGAGTACAGGATATTAAGGATGATGAAATTATTGGTATTAAATCAACATCAATCAGATTTAAAAATAATGTTAAATTTTTTGTAGGAACCTGTTATAGCTTAAGTGTTTTTTTTATTTTAGTTTTGTGCTTAATGATGGAAGTAAATAAATATATTTTGTTATTATCGTTTTTTTTCATTTTCAGTCTAATTTATCAAATTATATATTTTAAATTAAAAAGTCCCAAAACATGTCTTGCAGCTTTTAAATTAAATAATTTAACTGGTATTTTTATTTTTCTATTTATTTATTCTTTCTCAGCATTATGAAATTTGAAACACTAAAAAAAATTTTGTTACGGTTGTACCGCTTTTATGTAAAAGAACATATGAGCAAAATTGTAGTTGCTCTTATTTTGTCATTTGGGGTAGCCGGTAGTACTGCTTCAATTGCTTGGTTGTTAGATCCTGCTGTAAAAAAAATCTTTATTGAACAAGACAAAACAATGATTTTTCTTATACCGCTAGCCATAGTAATTGCTTTTTCAATAAAAGGATTATCTTTATATTTTTCAAGAATTACACTTATCAAAGTTAGTCAACAAATTTGCAAAAAACTTGGTGTAGAAATGACCTCGGGTGTTTTAAAATCAGATACACATTCGTTAGAATCTAAACACTCAGGAAAATTTATTTCTCATTACTTATACGACGTTGGAATGATTGCACAATTAGTTGGTACCGGAGTACTAAATTTAATGAAAGATTCATTAACTTTAATTGTCTTAATTTCTTTGATGTTTTATCAGAATTGGAAGCTCGCATCTTTTGCGCTAATTATGATGCCATTAGCCGCGATAGTGTCAAAATCATTAGGAAAAAGAATCGGAAAAGTTACAACGGAAAGCGCTGAAGTTTCGGGTCATCTTGCTACATTTTTGGGAGAAATGATTAAAGGCTCTAGAATGACAAAAATTTATCAACAAGAAAAATTTGAATTTAACAGATCAAATAAAATACTAAAACTTTTTATGGAAAAACAAATTAAAATTGCATCAGTTTTAATTCGGGCTACACCAATTATGGAAGTATTAACAGGTATAATGATTGCTGGATTTATATACTATACAGGATTAATGGTTGCTACTGGGGAAATTCAAATAAATAATTTCTTTTCTTTTTTAACAGCTATGATGCTTGCTTATCAACCAATCCGTTCATTGGCTACAATCAATATGCTCTTTTATCAAGGCGCTGCTGCCGCAGAAAGAGTTTTTGGCATAATAGATACTAAAGTAGATATTAAAGAAATAGAAAGCTCTCCTGAATTAAAAATTAATAAAAGCAACATAGAATTTAAAAATGTTAGATTTGCATATCCAAATACAAAACAGGCTGCAATAAAAAATATTAATATTTCAATAAATGGTGGAAGTACTGCTGCGCTTGTAGGCCATAGTGGAGCAGGTAAAAGTACGATAATTAATTTGCTACCAAGATTTTATGATCCAAACGGAGGAGAAATTTATATCGATAATCAAAATACTAAAAATGTAAAATTATCTTCTTTGAGAAAAAATATATCTTTAGTAAGTCAGGACATAATTTTGTTTGATGATACTGTTAAAGCAAATGTTGCTTATGCTAATTTATCAGCTTCGGACAAACAGATTGAAATGGCTTGCGAATACGCAGCTGCAAAAGATTTTATAGAGAGTCTGCCAGACTCATTTAACACACTCGTTGGAGAAAATGGTATTAAGCTTTCTGGAGGAGAGAAGCAAAGAATTTCTATAGCACGTGCTATTTTAAAAGACTCACCAATTATTTTACTGGATGAAGCAACTTCTTCATTAGACGCAGAATCTGAAGAAAAAGTACAGAATGCAATAATAAATTTAACAAAAAACAAAACTACCTTGGTTATTGCTCATAGGTTGTCAACGATTATTAGAGCTGATAAAATTATTGTTTTAAACCATGGTGAAATAGTTGATATCGGAACTCACAAGGAACTTTTAAATAAATCATTCATTTATAAAAATCTTTACAGCAAGCAGTTAAGCGCAAATTAAGTTATGTATCTTTGGTATAAATTTTTTTCATACCTTTTTTATTTCTTTGCGCCAATTTATCTATATTTTAGAAAGTTAAATAAAAAAGAAGATGATATTAGTTACAAAGAAAAACTGTCTATAATTAGTTCTCCAAGGGGTGAGGGTTTCTTAATTTGGTTTCATGTAGCCAGCGTTGGAGAAGCAATGAGCATTCTTCCATTAGTAGAAAGTTTTGTAGAAAATCAAAAAGTTAAAAAAATTCTTATAACATCAATAACTTTAAGCTCTGGTAAAATTTTAAAAAAAAAATTTTATAATAATTTAAAAATAACTCATCAATTTCTACCTTTAGATATACCAATATTTACGAAAAAATTTATTAACTATTGGAAACCCAACCTATCTATTTTTATAGATTCTGAAATTTGGCCTAATTTAATTTTAAAAATTAATAGTGAAAAAATCCCTTTATTGTTAATAAACGCAAGAATTAGCAAAAAAACTTTTAAAAGATGGAAGTTTTTTTCCAACTTTGCAAAAAAAATATTTGAAAAATTTGATCTATGCATTGCATCTAATAAAGAGAGTGAAAATTATCTTTTAAATTTAGGAGTTAAAAAAGTTAAAAATTTCGGTAATTTAAAATTTTCAAATATTAAAAATAATTTAAATAATACAATAGATAACCAATTATATAACAAAATTAAAAATAGAAAAATATGGTGTGCAGCAAGCACACATGCCGGTGAAGAGGTGATTTGTGCAAAAACTCATATGGAAATTAAAAAAAAACATAAAGAAATTTTAACTATTATTATTCCAAGACATATTGATAGAGTTGAAAAAATTAAAAAAAAATTATCTGAATTCAATCTTAATATTGCATATTATAGTCAATCAAATCTAATTGATTCAAAAACTGATATAATACTAATAGATAGCTATGGAGAAACTTTAAAATTTTATAATATTTCTAAATATGTTTTTCTTGGAAAATCTCTTATTGAATCATTAAAAGTGAATAGTGGACAAAATCCCATTGAACCAGCCAGATTGGGATGCAAAATCTTTCATGGTCCATACGTTAAGAATTTTGAAGAGATTTATGACTATCTAAAAACATTGAGTGTCACCGAAAAAGTGAATAACTCTGATGAACTAAGTAATGTATTAAAGCAAGATTTTAATGACAATAAAGAAAAAAACCATGAGATTGCAAAAAAAATAGATAATTATGGTCAAAATATATTTAATAATGTGATTATAGAATTAAAAAAATATATATAAATAATTATAAATGATTTTTTCTAAACCTAAGTTTTGGGACGTAAGTCATACCCCCCTTTTTTCTGTTTTACTTTATCCGTTATCTTTATTAATTAAATTGTTAAGTTTTATTAGAAAAATAAAAACTAAAACTCAAGGATTTACTATTCCTATTATTTGTGTTGGTAATATTTATCTTGGAGGAACAGGAAAAACACCTCTGTGCGGTGAATTATATTCAATCTTGGTAAAATTAAGTAAAAAACCAGTATTCATCAGAAAAAAATATGAGTCTTATAAAGATGAAATCAACTTGTTGGAAAAAATTGGGCCAGTTTATGAAAGCCTAAACAGAGCAACGGCTGTAACAGAAGCAATTAAAAATAAGTTTGAAATTGCGATTTTAGATGATGGTTTTCAAGATTTTTCCATTAAAAAAAATTTATCAATTATATGCTTTAATGAAAAGCAATGGATTGGAAATGGATTTACAATCCCTTCTGGACCTCTAAGAGAAAGTCTTTCATCTTTAAGCAGAGCCGATCTTGTAATGATTAACGGCGAAAAAAATATGAATATTGAAAAAAAAATATTAAATAAAAATAGATTAATTAAAATTTTCTACTTTTCGTATGTACCTAAAAATATTGACGAATTTAAAAATAAAAAAATAATATGTTTTGCTGGAATTGGAAATCCTGTTAATTTTTTTAGTTTATTAAAAGATAATAAAATTGATACAATAGAAGAAATAAGTTTTCCAGATCATTACAAATATTCCATGAAAGATTTAAATGATTTAGAAAAAAGAGCAAAAGATAAAAAAGCTATTCTATTAACTACTGAAAAAGATTATTTACGAATAAATGAAGAGCAAAGAAAAAATATTAGTTTCTTAGATATAACTGTTGAAATTAAAAATAAGGATCATTTTATTGAGGAAATAAAAAAAATTATATGAAAATCATAAAATATTTTTTTGAATTTTTAAGTGTGCTTTCTTTATTTTCCATTTTTAAAATAATTGGCCTAAAAAATGCATCAAACCTAGGAAGTTTTTTAGGTCAATCTGTAGGTCCTCTTTTTAGATCAAAAGATATAATTGTACAAAATATTAAAATTGCACTTGGAAATATTAATGAAGACCAACAAAAAAAAATTATTAAAGGTATGTGGTCAAATATCGGAAGAACTTTTGCTGAATACGTGTTTTTAAAAGAATTTAAGTTTAATAGAACAAACTTTGAACACATGAAAATTATTGGGAGTGAACACTTGCAAGAAATAAAAAAATCTAACAAACCAGTTATTTTTTTTTCAGGTCATCTTGGAAACTTTGAACTAATGGCAATGGAATTGGATAAATCAGGTATTAAAACTGCAGCAATTTATAGACCTTTAAATAATATATTTTTAAATCCAATAATGGAATATTTAAGAATGAAGTACATTTGTGCTAATCAAATACCCAAGGGAAGATCTGGAACGAGAGAAGTAATTAATAGATTTAAAAATGGCTATAGCATAGCTTTAATGGTTGACCAGCGTGTTGGTGAAGGGCTTAAAGTAAATTTTTTCAATCGTCCCGCTCAAACTACTACTATTCCTGCTCAACTTGCTTTGAGATATGGCTGTAAGTTAGTTCCTATTTCATTAAAAAGAGTAGAAAATATTTTTTTTGAAATGACTGTTCATCAACCTTATAACATTTCTAGTACAGGTAACGAAGATAAAGATATTCAAAATATTACACTTAAAATAAATCAAAGTATTGAAAAAATGATAGTTAAAAACTCAAATCAATGGCTTTGGTCTCACAATAGATGGAAATAATGGAAGCTGTAAGCAGAACTGCATGGGATAACTTTATTAAATGTAAAAGATGCTTTTATGTAGAAAGAAAATTAAAAATTAAATCAATTAATACGCCAGGGCATCCTATAAATAGCAGAGTAGATAGTCTACTAAAAACTGAATTTGATTTTTACAGAAAAAAACAGGAGCCACATCCAATATTTAAAAAATATAATTTAAATTTTGTTCCTTATAAATTGGATGAACAAAAATTAAAAGACTATAGAAATAATTTTAAAGGAATAAGAGCAAAATCCATTAAAACAAATTATATTTTATTTGGTTCACTAGATGACCTTTGGTTTAATAAGGACAGTGAAGAGGTTGTTGTTTTAGATTACAAAGCAACATCAAATAAAAATGAACTCAACTATGTAAACTCAGATAAATCTTATTATAAAGGTTATTTAAGACAATTAGACTTTTATGCCTACTTATTAAAATTAAATAAATATAAAGTTTATAAAACTGGTTATTGGATACTGTGTAACGCAGGACGTTCAGATCAAAAAGTCTTTGAAGGAAAATTAGATTTTAAAATGGATATTTTGTCATATGATTTAAATACTGACTATATAGAAGATACTTTGGTTGAATTAAAAAAATGTTTTGATAGCAAAAAAATACCGCCACTTAATCCATATTGTGATTCTTGTAGATGGCAAAAAGAAACTTCAAAACTCTAATTTTTAATATTAAGAACTGTTGCTGGATCTAATCGTGTTTGAAACCAATTAAGTCTTACATCCAAATGTGCGCCTGTTGATCGTCCCGTTGAACCAACAGTTCCTATAACTTCCCCTTGTCTAACTTTTTGATCTTTCTTTACCATCAATTTTTCCATATGCATATACAAGGTTGAAATACCGTGCCCATGATCAAATATTAAAGTGCCACCGGTATAAAACAAATCTGGTTCTGCCAAGGTTACAACTCCATCTAACATAGCTTTAATTTCTGTGCCTTTCTCTGCTGCAAAATCTATACCGTAGTGAGGCCATTTAGGTTTTCCGTTTAAAATTCTTTGACTTCCATAAACACCGGTCACGATAGCGTTTTCTAATGGATTTATAAATTTATTTTTAAAAAAAGTTAAATTGCTATCAATAGTTCTAGCATCTCCTATCCATTTATTTTCTCTTTTAATTCTCTCATAGACTTCTTCTGGTGGTGTAACTTTTTTTTCTTCCAGTCCATCTATTCTTTGAATTTTATATTTTCTTTTAAGAACTTTTTTCACAATTCTTTTTTCATTTATTGTGATCACAACATCGTTTTTTCTATCTCTGCCCAATCCAAAAGCAAAATATCCATCTTGAGTAACTTTTACTTTTCTCTTATCTATAAAAACCTTTGAACCTGGTTCAGTTTTTCCTAGAATAAATGAACCTTGAATAAATTTGCCCTCAAAAGTTACAGCAAAACTTGTGGTTGTAATTAGCAAAAAAAATAAACTTATTAATATTCTCATTTTTTATTTAACTCTTCATACCTCTCCTGAGCTTCTTTTGGTGAAAAATAAGCTTCTTGCAATTCTACGTTCCAATAATTTAACTGATTGAGAGGAATATTTTTGCCAGAGACAGCACAAACAACGTAGTCTCCTTCTTCTATAATTTCAAAATTATTTGAATTAAATTTTAGTTTTGCTTTATTTCCATTCATGTATATTTAATTATTGATATATCTATAATATATGAATTTAGCTGTCATAGGAATATGAGAATTATTTCTGGAAAAATGAAAGGAAGTAAGCTCTTCTTGCCAAAAAATAAAAGTGTTAGGCCATTAAAAGATTTAGCAAGGGAAAGTATATTTAACTTTTTAACACACTCAAATAAAATTTCATTTGAATTAGAAAATTCAAACGTATTAGATTTATATGCTGGATCCGGTTCTTTTGGCTTAGAATGTCTATCTAGACAAGCTAATAGTGTTTATTTCATAGAAAAGGATATTAATACAATAGAGATTTTAAAAAAAAACGTTCAAAAATTAAAACTTATAAATGAAACAGTTGTTTTAATTGACGATGTATTTAATGTAATAAAAAAAAAATTAGCTCATAAAATAAAATTTGATTTAATTTTTTGTGATCCACCATTCAAAGATAAAAATATTGGTAATTTAATTGAATTTATTTTTAATAGCTGTTTACTAAAAGAAAATGGAATTATTGTAATGCATAGAGAAAAAAAATTTAAAGACAAGATGCCAAATTCCCTAACAATAATTGATGAAAGGTATTATGGGAAATCCAAGATAATTTTTGGAAAAAATTCTTTATAAAAGATTTTTTTTTGTTTCTGTTTTAACTTGTTCTACAGCAGGTTGATCAAAAGGATTTATATTTAACATGCGCCCTAAAAGGATTGTTTCTAAAATAAAAAAAATAAAAATTTTTCCCAGCTCTCCCTCGCCACTTTTGCTTAAATTTATTTGTCTAAATGGTATTTTTTTAGAACTAAAAACATTTTTTGTTGCAAGAGACTGAGCATCGATTAAGGCTTGTAAACTTTTATTTCTCATAAATTTCATTGAATTTGGGACAATCTTTTTAGAAATTTTAAATTTATCCCTTTTATCTTTAAAAGTAAAAAAAGTGAAAAATTTATCTTTAGGTCCATCTAAATATAATTGTAAAACACTATGATGATCTTTAGGGCCAAATGAAATAATTGGTGTAATACCCAAACCTTTTTTTCCTAAGCTTTCACCTGTTAATTGTTGATACCAATAACACAAATCATTTAGTGAAGAATCATAATTTAATAACACTGAGTTTTTGATACCTTTTTGTTTAAGTGAATAAATACAAGCGACATTGTAAATCAAACAAGAAATAAATTTTTTATTTTTTATTAATTTATTAATATTTCTAAATTTTGATACATTTAAACCCATTAATGCTGCAGGTATCATGCCCACCTCAGATAGAACTGAATATCTGCCACCGATGAAATCTTTATGTTCTATTATTTCTGCATCATACTCATTTGCAATTTGCATCAAGGTACTATCTTTATTTTCTGTAATAATAATAAGTTTATTTTTGAATAAATTTTTAGAAAAAATTATACAAAAGTTAGCTAATGTTTCTAAAGTTGTTCCAGATTTTGAAATAATTATGAAGCAAGAATTATTTAAATTTTTAATTTTTTTATATTCTTCATGTAAATTTGAATCTAAATTATCAAAAAAAAATACTTTTTTTTTTATTTTTGTTTTAAAAAAAGAATAAATACTTTTTGTTCCTAAAATTGAACCTCCCATGCCAATAATTACTATATTTTTATAATGAGAAAATTTTTTTAAATTAGATGGAGAAAAATCTAAGCTATAATTATTTTCAAAAGTTTTAAGAAGTGGAATATCAAAATTTTTAAAATCATTTAATAGCGTGTTAAAAAATCTTTTTGTTTTTTTTATATTCTTATTAATTGTCTTTGAATTTAAATAATAGTTGTAAAAAAAATTATTTTTTTCAAACATTTATTTATTTTTTATTCTTTTCAAAATTGAATCTTCTGTGGATTTGGCTCCTGGAGAGGTTTCTTCTGATAAAGTAGTTTTTTCTAATGTCCTTTCAAACACCGAGACTTCTTTGGACTGCAATATTTTATCTTCAGGAGTTGGCAGCCTGTCAAACTCTGGTGGTAAACTTAAAGGATCTTTCTTTTTAATTAAAAATTCATCAGTAGATTGTCGTTTTCCACCTGTCAGTCCACTTTTTACGTCCTCCCAAGTTCCACCAGCACAGGAAGATAGAAGAAATACAAGTGATAAAAATAGTATAATTTTTTTATTAAGCATTTTGTGAAACATTATCCTTTTTAACCAACTCAGCAACTATTAAACCAATTATACCAATTGTAATAAAAATATCAGCAACATTAAATACAAACCAATGATAATTACCTAAGTGTAAATCTATAAAATCTGGTACTGCATAATAGTAAATTCTGTCAAACAAATTTCCTATTGAGCCTCCAATAATACAAGCAATTAAATAAGAGTAGATACCTTTCGTTTTTATAAGGAAATATATAAGACCTATACTTACTAATGCTATTAAAAAAGTTAAAATATGATAATAAATATTTGCCTCTAAAGAGATTAAGCCAAAACCAATACCGGTATTCCAAACTAAATAGAAGTTTAAAAATGAATTAATATAAAAATCAACATCTGTGCCGGTTGATTCTAAATTTATTAAATATATTTTGCTAACTCTATCCAAAAGAAAAATTAATAATATAAATATAATTTTTTTCATGAAAATTAGTTTTTTAATACACTACTACATCTCTCACATGGGTTTCCTAAAATTTTCCAACATCTTGAACACTTTTCGCCCTTTGCCTTTTGGACTAAAACTCCCACGTTTGAAATCTGATCTAGTTTAAAGATTTTATTATCGTCAATCATATTTTTTGCGCTAGCTTTTGAAGTAATAAAATATTCTGACAAATTTATGTCCTTAACTAGCTCTAAATATTCCTTTCCAAGATAAATCTGTATATCAGCCTCCAAACTTGAGCCGATATCTTTACTTGTTCTTTTAACTTCTATTCCAGCGTTTACAACATTTCTTATAATCTTAATTTTCTCCCATTTTTCATATAATTTCTTATTTTCCCAGTTTGTAGGAATTTTAGGAAAATTTTCAAGATGTATACTTGAATTTTTTCCTGGATTTATAATTTGAAAAATTTCTTCTGTAGTAAAAGACAGAATTGGTGCAAACCATTTTAATAAAATATCTAAAATCAAAGCTAATAAATTTGTACAAATTTTTCTTTTTTCAGATTTTAAACCATCACAGTAAAGTATGTCTTTTCTAATATCAAAATAAAACGCTGACAAATCTAATGAACAAAAATTTAACAATTCTTTATAAAGTTTATGAAAGTTATATTCTTTAAAATATTTTTCAAAATTTTTATTAAGTTCAAATATTTGATGAAGAATATAACGTTCTAACTCTGGCCATTTTTCGATTTCTTTTGAATTTAATTTATAGTCTACTTTTTGATCTTTTAAATTTCCCAATAAAAATCTAAATGTATTTCTAATCTTTCTATATGATTCAGCGTGTTGTTCCAAAATTGAATAATCTAGTCTAAGATCTTCAGCATAATCTGAAGCGGCTACCCATGTGCGCAAAATGTCAGCTCCATATTTTTTTAGAATATCTTCTGGCGCAATTATATTTCCAGTTGATTTTGACATTTTCAAACCTTTACCATCAACTACAAAACCATGAGTAAGAATACTTTTAAATGGTGCTTTTCCTCTAGTTCCACAGGATTCTAATAGTGAAGAGTGAAACCAACCCCTATGCTGATCTGAACCTTCTAAATACATAGATGCTGGCCAAAGTAAATCTTTTCTTTTTTCTAGTACATAACTGTGAGTAGCTCCACTATCAAACCAAACCTCAACTATGTCATTGGATTTAATATAATCTTCCTTTTTATATTTTTTTCCTAAAAATTTTTGAGGATCGTCTGCAAACCAACAGTCAGCTCCTTCTTTTTCAAAGATGCTTGCAATATTTTCTATTACCTCTGGATCTTTTAATGGTTCTTTAGTTTTTTTTGAAACAAACAGAGGTAGAGGCACCCCCCAAATTCTTTGTCGAGAAATACACCAGTCTGGCCTTGTTTCGATCATCGATCTAATTCTATCTCTACCTCTTTCAGGATAAAACTCAGTATCATCAATTGCCTTAAGTGCTTTTTTTCTTAAATTCTTTTCCTCCATAGAAATAAACCATTGGGATGTGGCTCTATGGACTAAAGGTGCTTTCGACCTCCAAGAATGAGGATAGCTGTGAGTTAGTTTACCATTTGCCAATAACTTTTTACATTTTTTAAGATTTTCTATTACAATTTGGTCTGCTTTAAAAATATGAGTTCCCTCAAATTTTTTTATATGTTTAGTATATCTGCCATCATCATCTATTGTATCTAAAGATTTAATTCCATGTTTTAAACATAAATTAAAATCATCTGGGCCATGACTTGGAGCGCAATGAACAATACCTGTTCCCTGTTCAAGAGTTACAAAGTTTGCTTCCAGCATAGGAACATCGTACTGATACCCCAAATTTTCGAAAGGATGTGAACAAATTGTTCCTTCAAAATCTTTTCCTTTAATTTTTTCAATTAATTTATAATTTTCTATTTCACATTCTTTTGAGACATGTTCAAGAAGTTGAGTGGCAATTACTATTTTTTTATTATCAAAATTTTCTGAAGATGAATTAGTTTCAATTATTGAATAATCTAGATTTTTATTGTACGCCAAAGCTTTATTTGCAGGTATAGTCCAAGGTGTAGTAGTCCATATAATAATTTCGGTGTTTTTTAATAAATTAATTTTCGATTTCTTAACTTTAAAACCTGCGTATATAGTATTGGAAGTATGGTCCTTATATTCAACCTCAGCATCTGCGAGGGCAGTTTTTTCTACCGTTGACCATAAAACGGGCTTATACCCTTTGTATAAACTACCATCTAATAAAAATTTTCCTAATTCTCTTACAATCTGTGCCTCAGCATCAAAACTCATTGTGGAATAATAGTTTTTCCAATCTCCTTCGACGCCTAATCTTCTAAATTCTTTAATATGTACCTGAATCCATTTTTCTGCGAACTCTCTACATTCTAATCGAAAATCTTTTATTGGAACCTCGTCTTTGTTTTTTTTATTCTTTTTGTATTGCTCTTCAATTTTCCATTCTATGGGTAACCCATGACAATCCCACCCTGGAACGTAAACTGAATCTTTTCCGGTCATTTGATGAAATCTTGTAATGATATCTTTAAGAATTTTATTTAGGGCCGTTCCCATGTGAATATGTCCGTTTGCATATGGTGGGCCGTCGTGTAAAACAAACTTTTCTTTTCCCTTACGAGACTCTCTAAGTTTATTATAAAGATCCAAATTATCCCAAATTTTTAATATCTCAGGTTCTTTATTTGGTAAATTAGCCTTCATTGAAAATGAAGTTTTTGGTAAATTAATATTTTCTTTACTCATAATACTAACTTTGTTTTTAAACCTTTTTTTACAAGAATTAAATCTTTATTCATTTGATCTATTAATTTAGCTGAATTTTTAAACTTTTTATCTCTTCTCAAATATTTCAAAAAATATACTCTTAGCTTTTTTTTATACAAATTTTTTTTAAGAGAAAATATGTTAATCTCAAGCAAAATTTTTTTACCTCCAAAGGTTGGTCTAGAACCTAAATAGGCAGCACCATTGTATATTTTTTTAGTATTACTTATTAAAATCTTGACTGCATAAATTCCATTTTTTGGTAAGACATAATCTTTTACATTAATGTTACAAGTTCTAAATCCAAGCTTTCTACCTAATTTTTTACCCTCTTCTACTTTACCATCAATAAACCAAGTTCTTGATAATAGTTTATTAGCAAAATCTAGTTTACCATTTTGTAAACTTTTTCTTATTCTTGTAGAAGAAATAATTTTATTTTCATATTTAAAAGGTGAAATTTTTAATAGTTTATAATTATTTTTTTTTCCAAATTTTTTAAGTAAATTCACGTTACCTTTTCTTTTGTGTCCAAATTTAAAATTATTGCTTACAAAAATTAGTTTAGGTTCTATATTTTTGTAAATAATATTTTTTATAAATTTCTCTGCACTAATTTTCGAAAAACTTTTATTAAATTTAATATTTACAGTAAAATCCACTCCATATTTTTTAAAAAGTTTAAATTTTTGATCTTCTAAGACTAATTTGTAATTATTGATTTTTTTATTAAAAAACATCACAGGTAAAGGAGTGAACGTTAAAACACCAAATTTTATTTTATTTTTTTTAGCAAATTTTTTTCCTTGTTTAAAAACTTTCTGATGCCCTCTATGCATTCCATCAAAATTCCCAATTGCTATTGCTGAACCTTTATATTTTTTTTCTACAGGAAATTTATTAAAAATTTTCATAATTTACCAAGCTAATCTTTTTTGATAATAATTTGTTTTAGTTTTATATCTTTCTAAAATTTTATCATAATTCTCTATTTTTGAATTTAAAAATTCATTTTTATGAATTCCATTTGTTATAAACAATGAATCAAAATTCATATTATTTGCTCCTTTGATATCGGTGCGTATATTATCTCCAATAGCTAAAACGTTTTCATTTTTTTTTGTACAAAAATTGTAAATTTCTTTATATGGTTTTCCAAAATAAATAACTTTGCCTCCTAATTTTTCAAAAACCGCAGCGACTGAACCTGCACAATATTCGCTGGTTGAACCGCGATGAACTATTAAATCTGGATTCGTACAAACCATTTTAGTTCCTGAATAATTTTCTAATAAATGCTTATAATAATCTAAAGATTTTTCTTCATTATCAAGTAAACCTGTACACAAAATAAAATCACACTTATTTAAATCCACTTTATTTAATTTAAATTCCTTGATTAAATCTTCATCTCTTTTGGGTCCCAAATGATAAAATTTTTTCCCATAAATATTTTTTTTTAGAGCCTGAAGCGCAGCTTCTCCAGAGGTAAATAAATTTTTTAAAAAAATTTTATCCATTTTTAAATTTAATAAATACTTTTCAACACTTTTTGATGGTCTTGGAGCATTTGATATAAGTACATATCTTTTTCTCTTTTTATTCAAATTTTTTAGCACTTCTATTGCTTCTGGATAAAGTTCAATACCATTATGAATGACACCCCAAAGATCAATAAAAAATGCATCGTATTTTGTGTATATTTCACTTAAACCCTTAATTATTTTTTTTTCCATGACAATAAATGATTAGCTCAAGAAAGATTAAAAATACACTATTTTGGCTAATTTTTGATATAATTAGTTGAATTTTTTAGAAAGTATTGAAATTTTTGTAATCCTTATTATATAACTGCATATAAAAAAAACGGTGAATTTAGTATGAAATTTAGACCCTTACATGATCGAGTTTTAATTGAAGTTTTAGACAGCGAAGAGAAGACAGCTGGAGGAATAATCATTCCAGATACAGCTAAAGAAAAACCCCAAGAAGGAAAGGTTGTGGCGATTGGGCCTGGAGCAAAAAGCGAGGATGGAAAAATTATTCCAATGGATGTCAAAGTTGGAGATTTAGTTCTTTTCGGCAAATGGTCGGGTACCGAGGTTAAGATTGATGGAAAAGAATATAGTATAATGAAAGAATCTGACATTATGGG
>CEUS01008507.1_pt1 | contig 16069 bp, 10 predicted proteins | sample 427031 | NCBI WGS metagenome assembly CEUS01 (sample SAMEA2622837, study PRJEB7988) | marine metagenome | biome: marine biome (ENVO:00000447); feature: marine epipelagic mixed layer (ENVO:xxxxxxxxx); material: "saline water (ENVO:00002010), including plankton (ENVO:xxxxxxxx)" | depth 140 m | reverse complement strand
CTTTAGTGAAATCTCTTCGTTTCATGAATTCTTCACTTTCTCTGTTTTTTAAAAACCTGAGTATCGACGGGCCGTATGAGTCCGCCTTTTAGGCGGCCCCATACGGCCCCTCTTTACTAATTAAACTTTTACTATATAGCTCTCGTATTTATCTCTATCAGCTAGAGGTATAAACGAGACCCGGTATATTATCGATCTCACGCTGTGGCACGAGACGGCATGTCATACTACCAACTGCCAGCCCTTGTGGAATCGAAGTATGGAACTTGTCCACACTGTACTTAGTCTTGTAAAGACGTGTATCACCCATAAGGGTACCCTCTAAGAGAAGCGTGCGACGACGTTCGTCGATAATCTTATCTCTGAGGGCGGTTCCACTAAGACTAGCAGATACAGTCTCTGTTACTCCGCGTTTACTGCGGATGGTATTTAGTATTGTTCTTGCTGAATCTGGATTAGTCGCGTACAACGACTCAGCAATGATAAAGTGCATTTCAATACCTGATGTGATGATCAGAGGAGATGCTCCTGAAGGCACTTTATTTGGTGCGTATACATTAGAGTGATCTCCACGCGGTGGTACCGGATTAGTAGTCGTTGCGGTACGAGGATCATCCGTAGTACCGTCATCGAGCTTCAATCCTTGGAACGCGGTAGCTATAGTGTGCTCACCGAAGCCCCATGTCCGGAACCAAACATGGTTAGTCTGCGTGAAAGTATTCTGTGAGTAAGTAGCTTCATATTTGAAGTCGGCAGCTACCTGTGACGCATGACTTGCAGCCGTAGCATCGTTACCCAGAAGTCTTTCGACCCTGGCTAATCCAGCTCTGGCAGCTGATTTATCAGCCGCAGACGCTCCAGCAGCAGCTAATGCAGCATTGAAATTAGTCTTAGCCAGAGCATAACCCTGTGCAGAAGTAATCACTGGGCCTGCACCATTTAAGACGAACTCACAGTAAAAATCAGAAATCCAGATCAACTCAAAGCCTCGGTACACTGAAACTCGAGCATACTCTGCCGATCCCGAAGGATCAGTAATTGTTTCAAATTCTCCAGCCAAAATTCTCTCCTGCGCCTTCTTAGACGAATAGAGAGCCTGTTGTAGGAAAGCATAATATCCGACAGCAGGTCCACGACGATCTCTGGTTCCACCAGTCAAACCACCAGCTTGGCCCCCTTCGCGATATACCTGCCTCAAGGACTGTGTGTAACGCAACTGGCCAACCGACGCCATGCCTCCGGAGAACATGTTAGTTTCATACATCCACACGTCGTAGATGAAATACATATCTACCTGAGCACCAACGAGAGTCTCGTTAAGCTGCGCAGGGTTTGTCGACGCGTCTACAAAGTGAGGATCAGCTGCCACATCCAGAATCCCTTCACAACCAGTCATTACTGCCATAGTAACGACTAGAGGAAGGATGGAAGCAGCAAAGCGTCCCCTCTTTCTTGTTTTTATCTCTTGCCCCTTCATCATAATATCTCTCATCTCTAAGGATTCACGGTTCATGTTAGACATTCGTCTCCTCTCTTTCGTCGTCAGATCAGAAGGTCAACGAGACCCGTGTGAAGAAGGTTCTGGGCTGTGCTTCTCCATAAAACTCTTCGTTGGCGGGGAAATTAGTGATTCCACCACGAGTAATGGTCTCTGGATCTAGGCCTGTATAAGCCGTCCAGAGTAGCAAGTTTCTAGCACCCAGAGTTATGCTGGCACGTGAAGCACCGAAAGCACTTGAAAATGCTTGAGGCGCATCATAAGCCAACGTTAGCTCTCTAAAGCGAATGAAGGTTCCGTCTTCGTGGAAGACGAAGTCCCGCCATGCGGCACCATCCGTTAATGATTTTTCCATTCCAGCCTGTTGGGCAGCAGTCATTCTGTACTCACGGAATGCGTAATGCCATGTAGCTGCCCTATCACGACCGAAGCTCACGTGGAAGCGGTCGGAGCTGTTGTTCTTAGCTACGTCACCTTTTCTGTCGAATAGAGCTGACAGTCTGAGGGCTCCATTGAAGAATGAGAAAGTTGTTGAAAGGTTTTGGAAGTTTCCAGCCTGCTGACTTCCATGACTCGAGTAAGTCGGATAAGCTTCGAGATTCATATCTCCCGGCTTAACAACTATGCTGCCATCGACGATGCTTCCATCTGAAGCTCTTTGAGCACTCTCGATAGTCGGGCCATAGTATACACCCGGAGCGTAGCCTTCAACAAAGGCTCCAACATTACCGCCCAAGAAGAGCGGGGGCGTACCACCGAGATCAGTAATGATCGGATCTTGTGTGGAATGTCTTAGATCGATATCCCACGAGAATCCTGGAGTGTTAACAAGCTGAGCTCCAACTGACAACTCGATACCTTTGTTTTCCAGCTTACCAACGTTGACCCACTGTTCACCCCTAGAACCTAGAGAAGGTGCAAGGAATCGAGTCACGATAGCATCTGTAGTTTCCTGCTGATAATAAGTCAATTTCACTGCTAAACGCTCATCAAACAATCCTGCGTCTACTCCGAATTCAATTTCGGATTTCCTCTCGGCTGTCAGATTCGGGTTGCCTGGATAGGCAGCGGAAATTCCCGTAACCTGATTTCCTCCTACTTCCAGCCTAACAGGAAGCATTCTGTTAATAGCTGCAGATGGCGGTGGCGCCTGAGCTGCCGTACCCCATGCAAACCGTAAACGCAGACTGCTTACCTTGGAATCAGGATTCCAGAATGGCATATCACTAAGTACTAACGAAGCGTTGGCACTAGGAGACCATATACCTGATTGTGCGGTTCCAAATGCACTGTTGTCGTCATAGCGAATACCACCTGTTGCAAACAAGTAATTCCTAAAGCCGAAACGCTGCTGGACATATGTTCCAACCTCGACCCTCTCAACATTGTTAGAGAATCCAGTCTGGATCAAAGCTGCGTCACAAGCTGTAGCTGTGGAACTGGCAAAACCGCCCTCACCGATACAAGCAACTAGTTCCGTCTTCTGACTGAAGTATTGAGCACCAATCGACGTTGTCGACTGAAGATCTTCAAACGGACTAGTAACTATTGTTCCAGTATACTCAAACGTGCGGTTCACGTCCGTGATGCGCTGATCTCTAACATATCCTGCGGAGAGAACACCGAAGGGACGAGCTCCATCAACTGGAAATTCGTTCAGGTCCTGCATCTGAGAATGATCGACACCCATAACTGCTCGGTTAGTCAACCATGAAAGAGGACTCCACCTCAACGTGGCGCTTCCAACAAAGCGACCAGTGTTTTGTCCACTATAAATAGTATTAAGATTGTCGAAGTTTGCGATCAGGTTTCCTTGACGGAGCAAGCAAGAAGCATTAGCTGCTGCTACATCTGCACCAGGTAGCAATGCACCCAAGCAGTCTCCGCGAGTACCATCTGGACGAACTCCGAAAGAAGCGATCGGCGAACCGGCTCCAGTATTAGTAGAGTAACCCCGGAAGCTACGAGAAGACTCAGGAACACGAACGTTAGTTTCTAAATAGTTAGTGTTTACTGAAATCTGTAAATCTTCGTGTGGATTTGCCGTAATGTTAGCCCGAATGGATGTCTGATCCATTTCATTGTTAGGATACGGGCCATCTGCATCCTTGTAGCGACCGGAGATGAAGTACTGCACATCATCACTACCGCCACTTGCAGTAATAGTAGTGTTATGGAAGCCTCCCTTACGGAGAGGGCTAGTTAGAGGATTCGTAATCGTGTTGTTGAATCCCCAAACATCTCCAGTAACATCATTCGTGATAGCGTTCCATTGCTGGGCAATAGGATCGTCAACACTGGTGATTCCGAGGTACTTAGTAAAGTTGTACCATTTGTCCCAGTAATGAGCAACGTCTTCAACGAATCCGAACTCTGAATTGATCTGGACCCTGTGATCTGAACGAGAACCCTTGTGAGTCTCAATAAGAATCACGCCTGAAGCCGCCCCTGCCCCGTAGAGAGCTGTTGCGGTCGGTCCCTTAATAACCTGCACACTAGCTATGTCTGCAGGGTTAAGGTCATCAAGACGAGAGAACGTACGTCCTTCAGTCCAGTCAATGGACTCAGGACCTAAGTCCGTCTGATTGTTGCTTCGGATACCATCGATGATGATGATGGGGTTAGATCCCTGTGTTAAACTGGTAACACCTCTAACCCGAATTCTTGAAGCACTACCGATGGGTCCTGCACCTCTCTGGATGTCAACACCAGCTGCTCTACCACTGAGCAGGTCTGATATGCTGCCAACAGCACCCTTCTCGACTTCTGCACCAGCGTCGAAACGCTCGATGTCAGTACCGAATTCCATTTTCCGGGCGGCTACAGCGTCTACCGAGACCACGAGTTCTCCGAGGTCGATAGCAACCGAACCAAGTTCGAGATTAACAGTAAGAGTCTGTCCTGACGCGACTGTTACTGACTGTTCTGCACTTCCATACCCAACCTGCTCAGCTCGGAGTGTGTGTACTCCTGCTGGCACGTTCAGAAGTAAGAACCTACCCGAATCGTTGGATAGGGTCCCCATCTGAATGGATGGTATATGGACCTGCACGCTAGACAAGGGACGTTGCGTAGCTTCGTCTAGGACGACGCCAGTTATCGTTCCCTGTGCCTGTGCGGTCAATGATTGACTTTGAAACAGCAGCCCCGCTGCCATAGCAAGCAAAGTCACGTTCCTAATGCCGATGCTAGAAGGCATCATAATGAATCACCTCCACTAGAATGGTGTTTCAACAAATACATACTGATGAATTGTTATAAAAATAATTATTAAAAAGCCTATCTCCTGTAATACATTCATAACGACATGTAGAACATACTAAAATAAAAAGACTAATAAATACTCCTCGTTCAAAATAGCCTAATTAAACGAATGAGGACATATAAATACCGCCCTGATCACCTAATTAGTCAAGTTTTGCTACAATGCGATAGTGGTTTCTTGCTTACAAGAAGTCAAGAGGTTAGCTCTATTTTACGACTCATTACCGTTTCGTAGTCACGTGGATTATTCCACCAAAATGACCTTGTCCATAGCGCAAATTTGCTTCTTGCGTACTAAGGAAATCGATCTCCTGAATATCCATAACTGAAATAGTGCGGAGCATATCCATCTCTCCTCGCCTAGTACCATCTACGTAAATAGTCGGATACGCAGGGCTAGGATCGCTAACAGAGTTGGGTCCACGAGATCTCAACCACCCCGCCCTGAGTTTTTCAACTACATCATAAGCATCACCCGCAGATATCTCTGCGATGCCATCTACTGTAATTGGACCGCTCCGGCTAGCTCTACTAGAACCAGGACCACTTGTTGCACAGGCCATCAATAGCACCAGTATAGCCAATGACAGAACGTTCTTGATCATTAATAATTCTCTCTTGTAATCAAACATGATCATTTTCCAATCCTCCCACCTAATATATAGGCATCAAGAATGGTACGGATAAATCGGACTCTAATTTAACCATTTTTATTATAATATCGAAACTGTATTTCTTTATATTGCCGTTTTTGTAGGCAGTTAATCTCTTGCAAAAAAGTCAGTCGTTAAGGATTTGGGAAATAAATTGAACCTAAAAGAACACTGGAATAATATCTATCTAGATAAAGATCTTAAGAAAGTTAGCTGGCACCAAGACAAGCCAAGCTTATCTCTTGACCTTATCTCAATGTCCAGCATGAACAGAGATACAAAGATATTGGACGTAGGAGCAGGGACCTCAACTCTCGTAGATAATCTTCTGGGCATTGGATATCGTAATCTTGGTATCCTTGATATCTCTGAAACAGCCATCGAAATCACTAAGGAAAGGCTTGGGAACAAGGCTCAAGAGGTAGAATGGTTTATATCGGACGCAACCAGATTTCAGTCACCCCATCTATGGGATATATGGCACGACAGGGCTGTATTTCATTTTCTTACGGAAGACTATGAAAGAAAAGCATATATGGAATGTATGGAGTCCAGCCTATCTGATGATGCTACAGCAATTATAGGAACCTTCGGGCCAGAAGGACCTACTCAATGTAGCGGACTGAGCTGCAAGTGCTATGGAATCGAAGATATGGCAGAATGGATAGGGTCAGCATTCTCTATTGAGCACTATCAAGTAGTTGAACACAAAACACCCAGAAATGTTATCCAACAGTTTATATTCTTCTTATTAAAGAGAACCGTTGAAACAATCGGATCAGATCGGCAATCATTTGAATAGTATTAGTACCCCATATTTTTGTTGACTTCATTTAAAAGAGGCTCTTTTTTCAAAAAACGTTGGACATTCTCTACTATAAGACCCGCCTCTCTCTTCCAATAAGCCCGAGTTACCGCCGATATATGAGGAGTTAGCAAAACGTTGGGAAGAGACCAAAGGGGATGTCCAGTCGGCAGGGGTTCTTGAGCAAACACATCCAAACCCGCCCCACGTAGATGACCAGATTCCAATTTTTCAACAAGTGCATCTTCGTCTACAAGCGATCCGCGAGAAACGTTGATCAAGACAGCCCCCTTTTGTATACCAGAAAGAGCTCTGCGTGAAATCATTCCATTAGTCGTGGGGGTTGCAGGTGCCGATATTACCACATAATCGCTTTCGGCTAATAACTCTTTAAGGCCGGCATCCCCTGAAACAATCCTAACCTTTTCTATACATCTTTCATCTGCCCATTCAGGAACCTCACCATCCCTTACTGGATTCCTGCGAAGACCGATGACATTTGCCCCGAACGAAGTGGCCCTCAAAGCAACTTCCTTACCTATACCTCCTATCCCTACAATTCCCACAACACTTTCTGAAAGCTCCTTAATGGGAGAATCATGTTCGTAATAAGATTCAGTGATCCATCTTCCCTGAGCCATACCTGCAACAGCAAAATCTATACCTCGTGCAAAATAAAGAATCATCCCCAAAACAGTCTCTGCTATAGGAATAGCATGAATACCTGCAGAATTTGTGAAACAGACCTTATTGGAAATCATTTCTGGAGTGAGAGAACTCCCTACCCCCGCAGCACCAGTGTGAACCCACTCTAGTTTATCACCTTCTATCAGCACTTCCCTCGGAATTCCCAGTCCCAGATATATGCGAGCATCCCGAACAGCTTTGAGCACTTCATCACTTGCTCGGCCCAATCCATCACCAGAACCATCGTTTTCCTCTTCGATGACCACAATCTCCCAGTCAGAAGGCAAAATCGCATGGAGATCATCTACAAACCAATTGGGACAAGCCCATACTGGACGTCGATCATTCATGTCTAGAACAAGCTTGTTCATGGCATAACCTAGATATTACGGTGACAAACGATTCATGAGCCGGGGAAAAGGTATCAATTCGCGAATGTGACTACGGCCAGTAATCCATGCAACAGTACGCTCTAGCCCAAGCCCAAACCCCGAATGAATGAATGTTCCGTAACGACGAAGATCTAGATACCAGTCATAGGCTTCCTCGGGTAAATTTTCTTCACGAATTCGTGCAAGAAGAAGGTCTATATTATCCTCCCGCTGGCTACCTCCAATGAGTTCTCCGTATCCCTGTACAAGAAGATCATTGCATAACACGGTTCTGGGGTCACTCGGATTTTCTTTCATATAAAATGCTTTGACTGATTTCGGGTAATCGTGAACGAAGACAGGTCGATCGAATTGATCTGCTAATAACATCTCATCAGGAGCACCCAAATCACTTCCCCATTCAATTTCACTGCCCTTATCCTTTAGAAGTTCAACGGATTCGGTATAAGAAATACGAGCGAATGGAATTGCAATCGCTTCCAATTCGCTCGTATCTCGGCCTAGTTGTTGGAGCTCGGGCTTACAACGTTCAAGAACCCTATCAACTATATAGCAGATAAATTTCTCCTGAAGAATCATATTGTCATTAGAATTTGCAAATGCAACTTCAGGTTCTATCATCCAAAACTCTGTCAAATGCCTACGGGTTTTAGATTTTTCAGCACGAAATGTAGGCCCAAAACAATAGACCTTGCGGAATGCGGGACAAGCCGCCTCTACATAGAGCTGACCTGTCTGTGCAAGATAGGCAGATTCTTCAAAGTAATTGAGCTCAAAAAGCGTACCAACAGATTCTCCTATAGCACCTGTAAGGATTGGTGTATCAATTCGGACGAAATCCCTTTCGTAGAAGAAGTCGTGAATAGCTTGTTCTACTTCATGGCGAACACGAAGGGCAGACCTTTGGGAACTAGATCTGAGCCACAGGTGCCTATGATCCAGAAGAAATTCAACACCATGCTCTTTGGGCTGAATAGGGTATCCATCAGAAGAACCGATAAGATTGAGACCGGTCACACTAATTTCAAATCCGCCAGGTGCCCTTGCTTCCTCTCGAACCTCACCCGTTAATGATACTGAGGACTCCTGGGTTATAGAATCAATTAGTTCCCACTCTTCATCGGACAACTCATTCTTAAGTAATACTCCCTGTACAAGCCCAGTACCGTCCCTTAACACCAGGAAACCGACCTTTCCATGGCTTCTGATGCTTTCTGCCCAGCCTGCTACTGTGACAGTATTTCCTACCTGCTTGTCTAGTGATCGGACCTCTGTAATCTCCTCGTAATTCATAATCTCCAAATATCCAGAGGTTAACTAAGTAATTATTTGATATCTAAGAAACCGAAGATATATAGACTTTGTTTGTGCGGACAAAGAACATGGAAATACTTTAGCTGACTCAGCCGACTGAGAAAAGCTTAAGACGCTCTATATAACGATTATCCATGAGACGCCTAATACTAGATACACCCTTACTATTTAGTTCGGGATCAGACTCTACTAGACTTCGAGCCCGGGTTTGGGCATCTAATAGTAGTCCTTCGTCCTTAGATAGATCCGCAAATCTCAATATAGAATCACGACCGTGCTGTTGAGACCCGAAAAGATCTCCCTGGCCTCTAATCCTTAGGTCAGCTTGGGCTACCTTAAAACCATCGGATGTTTTCTTGAAGATTTTCAAGCGCTCTGCTGCAAGTTCGCTAGGCTCGGAGATAAGGATACAGTAGCTCTTCGAAGGACCCCTCCCAACCCGACCACGAAGTTGATGAAGTTGTGACAATCCAAAACGTTCAGCATGCTCAATAACCATTACACTAGCATTAGGAACATCGATTCCAACTTCAATAACAGTAGTAGCCACCAAAATATCTACTTCACCAGCTAGGAAATCACGCATTACCATATCCTTATCATCACTGGGAAGCTGGCCGTGTATCAATGCAACTCTTCGATCGGGAAAAACCTCGTTCGAGAGACGTTCGTATTCTTCTGTTGCCGATTTTAGATCCACTTTATCCGAGTATTCTACTAAGGGATATACTATATAGATTTGGCGGCCTTCCTTAAGTTCAGATTCCAGGAAACGATATATGTCATCCCTCTCGCTTGGATAACGTAGAAGCGTATCTACTGGCTTCCTACCAGGGGGTAGTTCTCCAAGAATCAACAGATCTAGATCTCCATACATGGCCATAGCCAAAGAACGAGGAATTGGTGTGGCAGACATAATAAGTGTGTCTGGCTGTACCTCACGTTCACCAAGAGCCATGCGTTGGCGGACGCCAAAACGTTGTTGTTCATCTACAACAACAAGACCTAGGTCAGAAAATTCCACCCCTTCCTGGATCAGTGCATGAGTACCAACAATTAGACGAGCATCACCATCTTTAAGAGCTACCAGAATTTCTTTGCGCTTTGCAGCCTTTAATCTTCCTGTAAGAAGGTATACTTGGAGACCCAGGGGCTTTACCAGCTTCGCTAGTCTTTCAGCATGCTGCTCTGCTAGTAGCTCTGTAGGAGCCATCAAAACCGCCTGAAATCCTCCTTCTACAGCCAAAAGCATAGAGAAGACAGCAATTATAGTCTTTCCAGATCCTACATCACCTTGGAGCATGCACTTCATCCGACGGCTAGATTCCATATACGCATAGATATCCCTAAGAGATTGGGTTTGGGCTTCCGTAAGGCTGAACGGTAAAGATTCATGCATAGGACGTATAAGTTTATTAGTACGCTTAAACACGATCCCAGGCGTCTGGACCGACTCTTTGTATCGAACCTGTGCCTGAACCAGCTGAAGAAAGAAAAGCTCGTCAAATGCCAAACGACGACGGGCCTGCTCTATCGTTTCCATCAAAGCTGGGGTGTGAAGTGCCTCAAGTGCTTCCTTGAGCGTCATCAAGCCTAACTTGCTTTGTTCAGAAATAGTCAAATACTCTTCCTCGGAAACATCTTCAAGAAGTACTTTCAGGTTCTTATCAAAAAGACCTCTTATAATCCATTGAGGGACTTCTTCACTAGCTGGATATGTCACAAATATGTGACCAGCATGACTTTTAATAGGAGACTCATCAGAAGCTCGAGCCAATACGGTGAACTCTCTCGGCCGGAGTTGTCGTCCATGGAAAAATTTTACCGGACCAGTAACAAGAATAAGGTCTCCCTCTTGGAACTTATTTTCCAACCACGGCTGTCCAGGCCAGGCACATGTAATCATTCCCGAATCGTCCTGGATGACAGTTTGGAAAATACGGAGCCCCTTACGAGTCGATATCACACCCTTGGAACGAACACGACCAACTGCTGTTACTTCATTTCCCACAGCTAGACCTGCAATAGGCTGAACTGTAGAGGCATCATCGTAGCGACGAGGTACGTGATATAAAAGATCTCGGGCTGTCATTATACCCATACGCCCTAACATTTCAGCACGCACCGGCCCGACACCCTTCAGGAACTGCACTGGACGATCCAGTTTGAATAATTTCACTTCTATAACACTACCCCTTACGCTCTCTTTTCTACTTTAACAGTCTAACTGTAATCAATTAGCGTAGCCCCCAACGTCTACGGCCAATCCATTCCATGGATAACAGAAGAATTATCAGGAGATATGGGAATGGATTCGAGTGGAGTGGACGCCTTGGCTGCTTGTTTTTCATCTGAGGCCATTTGCTGACGTTTGTGAAGTCTGAAATTATCTCTGTAGGTCGTCTGAACATCTCAAGACTGTGTCCTTCAAATTCCAAACGACCATTTCCAATATTTTCAGAATTGTCCACCTGTTTGACATTATAGGTGTATTCTCCAGAAGCAAGCCATCGTGTACGTGCTTCCCCAACGTTATTCACCATCACGGTAGTGTCCATAACTACTGAGTCTCCAGAAAGCATCTCGAGTACGATAGAGTCACCGATCAAACCCGATGCTCGCCATATCATATCTTCACCAACCTTCCCTACCCGGATTGTAGGGCTAACCCGGGGATTTCCTTCAACAGGAGTGGATGAGAGAAGCCATCCAGCAATCCCTGCCCACAATCTCCTATAAACCTGGCGATCATTCCCTCCGCGAAATGCCCATCGCCAGAATCCTGACGCAAGAACCACAACACTTCTTTTCCCCTTATCTTCTATAAGGGCAAAAGCAGCCTCTTTCGGCCCACTACCCTGAAATTGTAGATGTATCGGAATAATCTTAGAAACAGAATCTGACTGTACTATTGGAAGAATATTGCTTAATGGGGGCAAGCTCCTTAGATCCGCACCAGCCAGATTAGATGCTAAGGGAGAGGGTGGCAATTCTGGGACTAAATACCATTCTCCAGAAAGAGGAATCCCTACATGCATTCCAGTGGATGAAACTCCTATGGAATCATTAGAGAATAAAAGCACACGGTTACTTTCGTTAATAATTCTCCTCACCCACTCAGATGAATCTCCATCAACTCCGTGAAGGACAAGGAAATCAGCACTAGAAGCAACCTTGTGTACATCAATATCATCCGATGATCTGCCAGCATCTATACCAGCACCTAATTGTAAATAACTTCCATTACCTATGCTTAAGTATCCACTAGCATCAAGGCCTGTAACCTGAGAAAGCACAGGCAGAAGAAAGCGGGGTTCCCAATCGGGCTGAAAAGATATCATAACCAAATCGTTATCCTCAGAACCTATTTCTAAAAAAATCGATTTGGTGTCATCTGCTGGGAATTTATCTCCTTCCAACTCGAGCAATAGTCGATATCGTACCCATCCCGAAGAACTAGGATAAGGGATACTAACTGAAGTTGTTGCCAAACTCCCTAAGTCTGCAGGGAGCATATATGTTGATGCAACTACACGATCCTCTTCTAAGATATGAATGCGGATCGTGTCAGTATTTTCAATTCCTTCTGAAAACACCTCCACTCGTGCTATTAAAGCACCATCAGACTCGATTCTAGTAGGTAGTTCAAAACTATATATGCCGGCATTTCTAGTACTATTTTCACCAATTTCACTTTCGACATTAAGTGATAGACGCTGTGCTGTCAGGTTGGCCTCAACAGGGTCGTCCAACCTTAGGTCTGATAATATCGTAACCCTTTGAGCACCGTACTCTGCCACACTAGCTAATGCGGGAGCTAACAAAGAAGTATTGCTCTCAGTCGGTTCAAGATTTTGAAGAGAATCTCTATGTACAACCACATTACTAGATCCAAACATAAGAACCTGCATTCCTTCAGTAGCAAGTTCTTGGGCTCTGGATAGAGCTGATGTCCAAGCAACATCACTACTGTCAATACCTGCCGACATGCTTGCCGATCCATCTAGGAGTACCCAATGATCAGTTCTCGCTAAATATCCAGCACGGTCACCAGTTATACGTGGATCCCATATGAGTAAAGAAACAATGACTAATATTAAGCTCCTGGTAACAACAAGTATGTTGCGACCGGGAATCGGAAGTTCCCAACGGAAGTAGATCCAGACGGAGAATAGAACTGCAGCAGAAGCTAATACTGCAAAGACAAGCCAGGAAAAGATCACCTGGTTCCCGTATCCGACTTTATACCATCCTCAAATTTGACCGTACAATTTATATTCGATCCGATCTGTAAACAGTCAAGAAGTCTCAAATTCTTAATACTCTGTACTTCCCATATTTCCCAGTCATCACTAGGAATTGGATCGCCTGCCGGAAAATCCACAGACATAGGATCTTTAGGGTTACCGTGGCTACGCATTTCGTAATGGAGATGAGGGCCGGTGGCTAGTCCAGTCATACCAACGTAACCGATGATGTCTTCCTGCTGTATTCTGCTACCTACTCCTATACCAGAGGCAAGGCGACTCATGTGACCGTAGCGTGTGTTCCAACCATTAGAATGTTGTATCTCAATCATATTACCTAACGCACTATCTTTACCAAGACGAACTATTACACCGTTACCTGTAGCACGGACTGGAGTGCCTATACTAGCTGCGAAATCTACCCCTCGATGTGCACGCCAAGTTTTCAGAATAGGATGGAACCTATTGGAAGTGAAGCCACTCGAAATACGATAGCGCAGTGCAATAGGACTTTTAAGAAAAGCTCTGCGAACAGAATTTCCATCTGGATCATAGTAAGTCCCATTTCCATCTCCGTTGGGATCAAACCATATTGCCTTAAGGCTACGTCCACGATTAACTAGTTCAGCAGACAAAATATGCCCAGTGCGCATAGTGCCGTCGGGCCTGACTTCTCGTTCGAATACAAAACGGTAAAAGTCACCCGATCGAATCTGCCGAAGGAAGTCTACCTGCCATTGGAAAACCTTTTCTAATTCTAGAATAAGCTCTGCACGATCGTTCATATTCATATCTTGCAGACCCTGGTTACTATAAACTGATTCCCAAAGTGATGTCTCAATTTCTCCAGCTGACCACACAGTGTCAGTAATCACTGGTGTCCTTAAAAGTTCAGACTTCCATCCTGAAACGGTGGGGAAAAGACGAACTCTTTCGTCTGGATTAACCTTAACGGTAACATCCCTAAGAACAGGAGGATCTCTTTGGGTCCAGCGAAGTGATACTTCTGTTCCAGGCCGCATCCTACGGGGACTGGCTTGTTGGCGCAGAGCTATAATTATTTCAGACTGAGAGTTAGCATCTAAAACACCAGAGAATAGGTCTCCGAGAGTCTGGTTCTGAATAAGAGAAAGAACCTCTATACGCTCAGCTGGACTAGCATATATGGGGCTCCTAATAACCACTGTAGGGACATCTTTAGTGCTTAAAAGGACTAGGACTACTCCCGAGATCAAGCAGCCCGACAATCCTATTAATCTTAAGTGTTTACGCCCACCCAAAACTGATTTTTAGTCCATTTGTCTGCGAATAAAAGTCGGGATATCTAACTCGCCTATCTGCTCCCGTGTAACCATATGCTCCGGAGGTCTCGTAAGTGGCACAATGCCATCTGCCTGTAGTGGCTGATCAATCTGACGCTTAGACCTTAGCATTGAAGCATCGTTTCTACCAAAATCAGGGCGAATCACATCATCAAATCCAGTCGCAATAACTGTAACCCTAACCCTATCCTCCAATGCAGGATCGTGAACCGCACCGAATATGATTTCTGCCTCTTCACCAGCCTCTTGTTGAATAATAGTCGATATCTGATGAACTTCGTCAATAGCGAGATCCATACCTCCTGTAATGTTTATCAAAACACCCTGAGCACCGTTTATGGATAAGTTATCTAGCAAAGGAGATGAAACAGCTTCTTGAGCTGCTTCTTGAGCTCTGTTTTCTCCCTCACCAAACCCAGATCCCATTAGTGCTGGACCCCGGCAGGACATAATAGTTCTCACATCTGCAAAATCCACGTTAACTTCCCCAGAAACACGTATGAGATCACTAATGCCCTGGGTAGCGTTAAGAAGTATCTCGTCAGCTTTCTTAAGTGCATCTCGAAATGAAGTTCCCTTTGGGACTACAGACATTAGGCGATCATTGGGAACTACTATCATTGTATCTACAGTTCTGCGAAGCTCAGAAAGACCCTGATCCGCCTGACGTTCACGCTTCTTGCCTTCAAAAGAAAAAGGTTTGGTGACTACACCGATTGTGAGCGCACCCATCTCCCTAGCAATCTCTCCTATGATTGGAGCAGCACCTGTTCCTGTGCCACCACCCATTCCGGCAGTAATGAATACCAGATCGGATCCTTCCAAAATCTTGCGAACTTCGTCAGAACTTTCAGCGATAGCTTGACGGCCTATCTCTGGGCGAGCTCCCGCTCCTAATCCTCTTGTTAGTTTCTTGCCCAACTGAAGTGTGACTTGAGCACGTGAATTCTTAAGGGCTTGAGCATCGGTGTTCGCCGATATGAACTCTACACCCTCTAAATCTTCGTCAACCATCCGGTTAACAGCATTACCACCCGCTCCCCCAACTCCCACTACCTTCATTTGGGCATTCTGGATTGGAGTATCTTCAAATTCGAAAATCATCATCAGTTGACTCCCGTAAGGTGATTTATTCAAATCATTAATTGTCTTATTAGAAAAATTCCTTAAGCCATGATCCTACTTTAGATAAAATCCCCGATGTTATTGTAGAGGCACCTTCCCCTGTTTGTTCAAATCGATCGTATCCGTATAGGACAAGACCGGTAGCAGTAGCAAATTTTGGACGTCCTACAGAGTCTGCTAGCCCACCAATACCCTCACTGGAAACGCCAGCACGAACTGGAACCGCAAACACCTGTCGTGCTAACTCTACGGTTCCATAAAGTGACGAAGCACCACCGGTAAGTACTATTCCAGCACCTAGCTTGTTAAGCAAACCCTGTTTTTCAAGTTCACTCTGGACTAGGCCAAAGATTTCGTCCAAACGCTGCTCTACTATGTGAGCAATGAGTTCTCGGGCCACGTGCTGCTTCTGTCCAGGACTTGGACCAGGCAATTCTACGGTCTCCTGAGGATCAACCATCTGAGCAAAAGCAACCCCGAAATGCTCTTTAGTTTTTTTAGCCTCTGCAAATGGAATAGATAGTCCCTTAACCAAATCATTAGTAACGGTAATACCACCCACAGGAATAACCGCTATGTGCCTAATTTCCCCATCATAGTAGGCCGCTAAATCCGTGGTACATGCACCCATATCAACTAAAGCTACACCAACTTCTTTCTCGTCTTCAGTTAGTGCTGCCCGGGCCGCAGCCAAAGGTTCTAGGACTAGTTCTTGAACGCGATAACCTGCTCTCTGGACAGACTTTCTGATGTTTTCTGAAG
>CEUS01031985.1_pt1 | contig 16070 bp, 17 predicted proteins | sample 427031 | NCBI WGS metagenome assembly CEUS01 (sample SAMEA2622837, study PRJEB7988) | marine metagenome | biome: marine biome (ENVO:00000447); feature: marine epipelagic mixed layer (ENVO:xxxxxxxxx); material: "saline water (ENVO:00002010), including plankton (ENVO:xxxxxxxx)" | depth 140 m | reverse complement strand
GATTAAGTCTAATTATACTTACAGCGAGATATAGCTGCAATGCTATTCTACCTATTGCAGCGATAGAGTATACCTATCACTGAGTTGAGTTGTAGATAAACCTATGGGAGTGCAAGCATTATTAATTATTATTGTGGTTGTTGTCATTCAAAATGGTCTTTATACAATCCTCTAAAATAAGGCTAATTAGCTACGATATATCGATTGACAAGGGCCTTAAGCCGGTGATAGAGTGATATCCGATTGTATAGCTATTTATTAAATAGAACGGCGCCATGTTGGGTACTAGACTACTACTGAGGGGGAGTAGATGCGCAACAAGGACTTCATAGTAAGATTCGCTGGTGAGGGAGGCGGAGGTTTGGTTACTTCTGCTGAGCTCTTGGCTCAGGTTACCGCTCAGGTAGGGTATCACGTTAAGACGTTCGTTACATTCCCTTCGCAAATAATGGGAGGGCCAACGTTCGCGCAGGCCAGAATATCTACAGATCCTGTTCTGAGTTATGGGGATGAGCTCGATGTGCTAGTGGCCTTTGACCGAGAGGCATATGACACACACCAAGAGGAAGTAAGAGACGGTGGTGTTATTGTCTACAACTCAGGTGACTTCAACCTTGAAGAAGATGGCAAGAGCTTTGGAATGCCTATAGACGATTTGGCCAAGTCCACTGGTAATGCTAGGGCTGCGAATATGGTTCTACTAGGCGCAATATCGCATTTGGTGAACATGCCAGAACATTACCTTCCAGAATTCGTTACCAAGAGATTCACTAGAGGTAGGCCAGGCGACGAAGAGATTATAAAGGCAAACATAATGGCTCTTTCCCTTGGTAGGGAAGAAGCAAAGAAGAGTGGATTTAGTTTAGGTGATCTTGAGGATCCAAACCCACCCGGAGTAGACCAGATAATGATCAAGGGCAATGACGCATTATCAATAGGAGCTATAGCTGCGGGGGTTGAACTATTCGTTGGATACCCGATTTCTCCTGCAACTACTATTCTGCAATATATGGAAAGGAACCTGATTGGTCCTGGTAAATTCGTGTACCAAGCTAGCTCCGAAATAGAATCTATAAATGCAATTGTAGGTGGAGGATATGCAGGGAAAAGGTCCATGACCTCTACTGCTGGTCCGGGTTTTAGCTTGATGAGCGAAGGAATTGGTATGGCATGGATGGCTGAGATACCGGTTGTAGTTGTAGACGTCCAAAGAGGAGGTCCTGCGACAGGACTCCCTACTAAAGTTGAACAATCAGACTTGCTTGCTGCCATACATCCAGCTCATGGAGATGTTAGCTTGCCTGTTATAGCTGCAGGAACGGTTCAGGAATGTTACGAAGCCGCAATAATCGCACTCAACTGGGCAGAGAGATACCAAGGACCAGTAGTCCTGTTGAGCGATCATGGATTATCTGAGCAGGTACAGAATCTGCCTAAATTTGATATCGGGAAAGTGATACCTGAGAGAAGAAAGATATACCAAGGTCAGAATGGATATGAGCGATATGCCGGTTCAGAACTATCTCCGATGCCTATACCGGGAGGCCCAGGCTCATATGTTGCTAATGCTAGTGAGCACGATGGTATGGGTGACACTACTCACCTTCCTAGTAGGCATATTGAGATGACTGAGCGTAGGTTCAGCAAGCTTAAACTGCTTGAAGATGATAATTATGAAAGTGAAAATACCGAGTCTCCAGTGGCAGTTATGACGTGGGGTGGGTCTAAGGGAGCCACAAGAGAGGCATTTAACGCGTTAATGTCGCAGGGTCAGAGCATAGGATGGTATTACACAATGCAGCTTAACCCGTTGCCTCCTAAACTGCTTGAGGCACTGAGAAGTAAGGAGCTGGTTATAGTACCAGAGCTAAACTACCTAGGTCAGTTTTCTTCGATACTGAGATCCAAGGGAGTTAATGCTAAATCCATTACTCAATATAATGGGAAACCTTTTAAGGTTAGCGATTTGATAAATTGGATTACAGATTTAGTTAAATCTCATGATGAGGAGTTTATTAAAGCATGAGCAAGAAAAATCCTGAGTATGATTTCAAATGGTGTCCTGGTTGTGGAGACTTCGGAGTTAAGCGTGCTATAGAGTGGGCAATGGAAAAGCGTAATATTGCCTTAGAGGCCCCTATGCAAGATACAGTCGTTGTAGCAGGTATTGGGTGCTCTGGCAACTTAGTGCACCTACTGGATGGGGACCAACCATTTGGTATACATGGTCTTCATGGCAGGTCATTGCCTGTTGCTTTTGGTGTAAAGGGAGGTAATCCTGACCTTAATGTTATCGTTGTATCTGGTGACGGTGACTTTCTTAGCATTGGCGGTGAACATATAGCACCACAAGCTCAGAGGAACCTCAATGTTACAGCCGTAGTAATGGATAATGGAGTTTACGGTCTAACTAAGGGTCAGAGTTCACCTACCACAATATTCGGAGAAATCACTCCATCTACTCCATACGGAAAGATAGAACAGCCGTTAAATCCGTTGGAAGTTTACCTTTCACTTGGAGTTAACTTTGTAGCCTCGGGCTTCTCGGCTAACCCACGTAAATTGGCTGACTTGATAAATGAAGCAATGAGCTACGATGGGTTTTCCATAGTTCATGTTCAATCTCCTTGCACTACATACAATGATACTTTCTCTGCTTTGAAGGGTGACGTTAAGAAGGGTATCTCACCTGTTGCATGGGATGTTGATGATGATTACGACCCTAGCGATAGACAAAAGGCTCAACAAATAATTGCTAGTGGGGGCATACCTCTGGGTGTAATATATAAGAACCCTGATTCTGTGTCTCTAGATGCTAGAACACGCGAGATGGCTGAGAAAGTAAAAATCGGGGACTTGGATCAGCAACTGAACGCGTTCTCTATATAAACTATTAGGATTTAAGCTGGGGTATATTAGGTTCGACAGTGATCCGGCAATGCTACTTACCAGTTTATGTCGGGCTTCCTTCACCTTCACCCTGATATTTAGAAGGGCATTTTACTATTATAGAATGCGCATTGAATATGCCATTCGGGCCATATTTTCCCTCTAGCAATATCTCTGAATGCTCGTTGAAAAATAGATCTGGTACGACACCTTGATACTTGGCATAAATGCTATTCTCACCGTCCGTTATGGAAAATTCAAGCAGAGTAGCATCCTGTTGTCTTTTGAAAGAGGCTGGAACCAAATTGCCGTTTACTCGTAAATTCTTATCATAGGCAGCAGGTCCTCTGTCTATTAGCTCCCCTATGGTTAGATAGTATGAGGAGGCCCCCTGGAATGCGTTGAAGCCTAGGTACAGCATAGCTACGATGAATACACCTATGGCTATCACAATCTTGCCCTTACTTGCCAGTATAGATTTCTCTATAGCTTCATCTGGGAGCGCATAAGGATCTGGTTGATTCATTAGAGACTTCCCCTATTCATCATTGAATTCTTGTGACTAAGGCATAATGTTAACCGAATAGGAACACAGGGTCAACTAACTTATCTCAAGTAAGCGATGGGCTATTGTTAGGCTTGTCAGATTAGGATTGGCTGTATCCGTTTACTATAGGAAGTCTCCTGTCTCTACCAAATGCTAATCTTGTGATTTTTACACCTGGAGGAGCCTGTCTTCTTTTGTATTCGTTTCTATCGACTAATCTTATTATCTTGGTAACTAATTCAGATTCAAATCCATTAGAGACAATGTCCGCATAGCTCAATTCTTTTTCAATATATGATTCAAGTATATCGTCTAATACATCGTACGGGGGTAGGGTATCTTGGTCGGTTTGATTTTCTCGTAGCTCGGCACTTGGAGGTTTGGTTATAACATTTTGTGGTATAACGCCAGGAGAAAGCGACCAGGAATTTCTATAATTGGAAAGTTCATATACTAATGTCTTAGGAACATCTTTTATTACTGCAAATCCTCCAGCCATATCCCCATAGAGTGTGGTGTAACCTACAGCAATTTCACTTTTATTTCCAGTAGTGAGGACTATATAACCGAATTTATTGGATATGGCCATGAGTATATTCCCTCTTATACGTGCTTGGAGATTTTCCTCCGCTACTCCGGTGTTGGTATTTGCAAAGCTTTCAGATAGCACATCTAGAATGGCCAGTACAGCAGGTTCTATTGGTATTGTTGATATAGAAATTCCCAGATTAACTGCAAGTTCTTTTGAATCTATAATACTACCTTCTGAGGAATATTTGGAAGGCATGGTTACACCCAAAACATTATCTTTGCCCAAGGCATCTACGGCAATTGAGGTTGTGAGGCTGGAGTCTATACCGCCGGATAAACCTATGATCACTTTCTCGAATCCGTTTTTTTGCACGTAGTCCCGTGTACCAGTCACAAGAGCTCGATATATTTCTTCCAATTTATTTAGTTTAGGATTGATATTGGTAATTACATTAGGCTTGTCTATTTTATGGATATTGTCTCCAGAGGATATATATGTGAACTTCTTTATATCCCTTAGAGTATGATCATCATTGCTGTTTTGAGTATTCTGAGACCTGAATTTTTCTAGGGAATCTAAATCCAAGTCTGAGATTATCAAGTCTTCTTCCATCTGCTTGCCACGTGCTATAAGTTTTCCCTGGTAGTCAAATATTGTGCTAGAGCCGTCGAATACTAGTTCGTCTTGACCTCCTACCAAGTTTACATAAGCAATATATACTTTATTATCTGATGATCGTGATGAAAGAAGAGCTTCTCTTTCATTTTGTTTGCCAATGTGGTAGGGAGAAGCATTGATATTTATTATTACCTCTGCCCCATTTTCAGATTGAGTTAATGCAGGTCCAGATGGGTACCAGATATCTTCACATATATTTATTCCTATGTTTGCATCATTGATATTGAAAATTGGGTACTGGGATCCAGCGTGAAAATATCTGTTTTCGTCGAACACACCGTAATTTGGTAGATGGATTTTGTGATATTTGCCTATCATAATGCCATCTCTGAATATAGCGGCAGCATTATATATTTTGTTCTGATTCTCATAGTCTACAAAACCAACTACTGTAGTTATTCCGAAAGAAGATTTTGATATTTGATCTAATCTGTCAATATTGTCCTTGAGAAAAGAACTCTTGAACAGAAGGTCTTCAGGGGGATAACCCGTGATAGTCATCTCTGGGAATGCTACTAGGTCGGCTCCCATTGATTTGGCTTCTTGGATGTATTCTATAGCTTTATAGGTGTTGTAATCCAAGTTACCTACTATAGTATTAGTTTGGGCCAATGCTAAGCGCAGGGTGCGCATGGTTTTTCTCCTAATTCTTTGACAAGAAGTATAGCATAAGGGTTTTGTCTCTCAGCACCACTTACTCTGGGGCGGATATTCTTGGCATTGGAATGGTATATATAAAGTAAGATTCGTTTTGTATAATAAGACAATTGCAACTCATAGGTGCTTTTATTGATATATGATTAGTTGCCAGATAGTTATGACTAACTGCAGTAAGCCTCGATTTGTATCTTTGGAGAATACATGCTAGATAATTGTATCTTCTGTAAAATTGGGAATGGTGAAATAGAGACTGAATTTCTTTATAAAGATGATACTGTATGCGCTATAAATGATATAAACCCGGTGGCACCAGTCCATATTTTGATATTTCCATTAGAACACATCGATGAGATCGGGGATGAAGAATTAAGAGGCTCTAGGTGGATGGGGCATATACTTTATGTTTCTAAGAAAGTCGCTGATCTTACTGGTATAGAAGACTCTGGGTTTCGGATTGTCATTAATCAGGGTTCTGACTCAGGCCAAGAAGTGCAACACCTGCATGCGCATGTAATTGGGGGTAGACCACTAGGTTCTTTAGGTTAGGGTCCCAGGAGATCAAATAATATTTAGGAGGGTGCATTGGGAGTCCAAGACGTAAAACTTGATTCTGATTACATAACCATATTGTGGGACGACGGTCATGAAGGGATTTATCCGTCTCGTTATCTCCGTGGATATTGTTGCTGCGCAGCTTGCGTAGAAGAGATGACCGGAAGGAGAATCGTTGGAGAGAATGACGTAGATGAGTATGTAATGGCTCTGGATTGGATACAGATTGGTAGGTATGCGTTGCAGTTTTTGTGGAGTGACGCTCATGATTCAGGCATATACCCTTTTGAAGTGCTTAGAAATCTTTGCAGGTGTGAGGAGTGCTATAGCCAATAGACTTTCATTGACAGTAGAGGTTAGCTAGTATATTCTGACGTAAGTCAACTAAATGGCCTGAAATCTCTAGTTATAGGTATTTTCCATAAGGGGGGGGTTTTCGGTGTCGATTGAGGAACTGACAGTAAATTACACCGCCGTTGTTATAGCTGCTATAGCCGGTTTCGGAGCTATGGCAATAATGTTCGGAGCTTCCTATATACTCGCTCCTAAACGCCGCTCAGAGCTTAAGGATATGCCCTACGAGTGTGGAATTCCTCCATCCCCATATTCATGGTCACAATTGCATGTACGGTACTACATATTTGCGATATTATTTCTAATATTTGATATTGAAGCAGTATTCTTGTTCCCTTGGGCTTTAATATTCGTAAATGCCATTGATGCGGTCTTCTATGAAATGCTTATATTCATAGCAATATTATTCTTTGGATTAATGTATGGATGGAAGAAAGGGGTACTACAATGGAGGTAAGTTGGAGTAGCACTGGAAATAATGAGCCTCGGAGCATATTCAATAGAGCGGCCCCAGGTATAATAACTGCTAAATCTGAAGAGTTAATAGCTATGGCGAGAAAATCGTCGCTCTGGCCCATGACATTTGGCTTGGCTTGCTGTGCGATAGAAATGATCAGTACGTACATGGCGGATCACGATTTAGACAGATTTGGTATAGTAACCTGGCCTTCTCCTAGACAATCAGATGTGATGATAGTAGCTGGCACAGTTGTAAAGAAGATGGCTGAGCCAATTAAGATTCTTTACGAACAGATGCCGGAGCCTAAATGGGTTATAGCCATGGGCAGTTGTGCTACAAATGGAGGTCCTTACTATAGGTCTTACTCGGTCGTAATGGGAGTGGATCATATAATACCAGTAGATGTTTATGTTCCTGGATGCCCTCCTAGGCCTGAAGCTCTAATGGATGGCATCTTAAAGCTTCAAGACAAAATTACTCAGGACGCCAAGGAGCGTGGTAGAAAATAATAATAACGGAGATAAATCTCCAGAAGAAATGGTCACCCTTGATGAGAAGGGTCAGTTCTTGGAACAAACGGTTCCAGGGCTCCTTTCTTCCTATGAAATTGAAATTGGACGATCCTCAGATACGTTGGCTTTGATTATAGATCCTAAGGATCTATTGGGCATATTCAATATACTGAAGCACGATTCTCAGACATACTTCGACTTCCTGGTATGCATATCAGTAGTAGATTATATCGAATATATACAAATTGTTTATCATCTGTTGAGCACCACCAAACAGCACAAGCTAGTTGTTAAAGCAGATCTAGATGCAGGTCAGCCGTCTATTTCATCGTTGACTTCATTATGGCTAGGAGCGGATTGGTACGAGAGAGAGGGACACGACTTATTTGGAGTATGGTTTGAGGGTCATCCGAATCTCGAGCCACTGCTGCTCTACGAAGGATTCGAAGGTCATCCAGGGCTAAAAAGTTATCCTCTGCCAGAATACAAGGAGTGGTGAACTGAGTACTGAGAACAATTTAGACAGCGTACAATTAATGGTCAACATGGGGCCTCAGCATCCTAGTACCCATGGCGTTTTTCGCATGGTGATGGCAGTGGATGGTGAGGTCGTCGTAGATGTTGAGCCTCATATTGGTTATCTCCATAGAGGTTCTGAGAAGCTATCGGAGAACGAGTTATACGTCCAAGTTGTAACACTATTTGATAGGCTAGATTATATTAGTAACCTTAACAATGAGATGGTTTTTTGTAGGTCTGTAGAAAAGCTTATGGGGTTAGAAATACCCGAGAGAGCAGAGTACATAAGAGTTATTTTATGTGAGCTAAACAGGGTTGCCAGCCATCTTCTGTTTTTTGGAACGTTTGGCCTGGATGCAGGTGCTATGACACCTGTTATGTATACATTCAGGGAGAGAGAAAAAATACAGTCTATGTTTGAAATGGTTACAGGTGCGCGAATGATGCACAATTATATCCGCATAGGTGGGGTTAAGAATGACGTACCTGAAGATTTTCATAGGAGAATGCATGAACTGATAGCAGAACTAAGAAAAGGAATAGATGAATCTGATAAATTACTCAGTTTCAATGAAATATTTCTAGCACGAACAAAAGGTATTGGTGTTATAAGTGCTGATAAGGCAATAAATTATGGCATGACAGGACCATCTCTGAGGGCTAGTGGGATTCCCATGGATATCCGTAAGGACGAGCCATACTCAGTATACGATAGGTTCGATTTTGGTATACCTATTGGTGAAAATGGGGATTGCTGGGATAGGTATTATGTAAGAGTAGAAGAGATGCGACAATCTATGAAGATCATAGAACAAGCATTGGACCAGATTCCAGAAGGCTCCACCATAACTCCAACCAGGCTGGTTTTGCGTCCTCCTAAGGGGGAGGTCTATGTTAGAGGTGAAAATCCTAGAGGAGAACTAGGAGTCTACTTGGTTAGCGATGGGGCGGACAGGCCATATCGGGTCAAAGTACGGCCGCCTTCTTTTTGTAATCTCATGGCCATAAAAGAGTTAATAAAAGGTACATATGTTGCTGACTCAGTAGTAATACTGGGTTCATTAGACATAGTCTTGGGCGAGGTTGACAGATGAGTCTATTGGACCTTTTGAAAACTATAAGCGCAATTATGGGCATGCTGACCGTTTTATCTGTCATCGTGTTGTCTTTAACTCTACTAGAACGTAAATTTATAGGGCGCATACAAATGAGAAAAGGACCAAATAGAGTAGGGCCTTTTGGTTTGTTACAGCCTGTTGCTGATGCGATCAAACTGGTGGCTAAAGAAGATATATTGCCTACATGGGTAGATAAAGTTATATATTGGGTATCTCCATTGGTTGTTTTTATACCTACATTTATGATCTGGGTAACCATTCCTGTTGCTAGAGACGTAGTGATCAGGAACTTGGACATGGGGTTGTTTTACATAATAGCTTTCTCTGTGTTGTCTATAGTGGGACTAATTTCAGCAGGTTGGGCGTCCGCTAACAAGTACGCTATTATTGGGGGCTTTCGTGCAGCAGCTCAACTGATAAGTTATGAGATACCAATAATCCTTTCGGTGTTGGCAATTGCAATGCTGGCCGGGAGCCTTAATCTGGAGAGAATAGTAGATGCGCAAGCCACAACACCTTATATATTTCTACAACCATTAGGTGCTTTCCTGTTCTTATGTGGAGGATTAGCAGAATTAGGTAGGACACCATTTGATATACACCCAGCAGAATCAGAAGTGGTTGGGGGGCCGTTTGTGGAATACAGCGGAGCCCATTGGTCTGTATTCTTCTTGGCGGAGTACATAAATACTTTTGCTATAGCTGCTTTAACCACTTTACTATTTCTTGGTGGATGGTTATTCCCAGGCTTGCCCGGTAACGTTACTGCTAGTGGAGTTTTGGTATTCCTAACGAAGACATACTTAGTTGTTCTTGTAATATTCTGGTTTCGTGGCACATATCCTCGCCTACGAATAGATCAGCTTATGAGTCTCGGGTGGAAGGTTCTAGTACCGTTGGGATTTATCAACGTTGTTGTAACAGCAGTAGCCCTGAAAACTGAGCTCAATGAAATAATCTTAGGATTAATCTCGTTTGTTATTTTAGCGTCAACATTTTGGATCATATCAGTTCGCATGCGCACTGCACCTAAGCCAGAATATACGGTAAGGTTATATGATCCTTCATTGGAGGGATTAAATGCTAGGTAATTTAAAAGGGTTGGCTGTGACTCTAAGGACTTTATTTCGCAAACCTGTTACCCATCAATATCCTAATGAGCATAAACCTATAGAAGAACGGTACATGGGGTTTCCTGTATTAACCTGGGATGAGCAGGTAGGGGAACCGTATTGCACGGGCTGCATGGTATGTGTCAGGTATTGTCCTACCTCATGCATGAGTGCGGTTATGAAAGATAATCCTCTTCATGCCGATGGAAAGAGCACACGTAGGAAAATTGTTGAATCCTTTGAGATAAATCTTGGCAGATGCATAGTTTGTGGTATATGCGTGGATGTTTGTAATTTCGATGCTATTGAGATGAGTCATGAGCATGAACTAAGCAAATATGCTAGGAATGGCAATAGAACAAACCTAGACAAGTTATTAGAAATGGGTAAGGAGTATCAGCAAGAAGTTGGATGGGTAGCACCCAAGAAAGCGGAACCGAAGGAGGAGTCTTGACAGAGTCTCTTGTAGTGTTCTTAATTATCAGTGTTGTATGCGTAGCGGGGGGTTTGGGCGTTGTCTTCTCCCGAAACGTTATTCACGCCACGTTCCTGTTGTTGGTATCACTTATGGGTGTAGCTGGTATATTCTTGCTTCTGCTTGCAGAATTTCTTGCCTTGGTACAGGTGCTGATATATGGTGGAGCGATAACTATAGTAGTCCTGTTTGTGATAATGCTTACCAAGTCTGACGAATTTGAATCCCTTGTAGATAATCCCCAGAAACCATTGGCTTTCCTTATTAGCATCGGGCTATTCGTTGTAATGACAGTTGCAGCGATAGCAGCTGATAACGGTAATACAGTAAGAGCAAGTCTGAAATTTTCTGATTTGGGACATAGTTTATTCACAGACTGGGCTATACCGTTTGAAGTTGCATCCCTTGTATTGCTCGTAGCATTAATTGGAGCAATAGTTATATCTAAGCAAGGAGAGGAAGAGTGAGCTTAGTCCATTTTCAAATATTGAGTGCTGCATTGTTCTCAATAGGGCTATATGGAGTTCTCGCTCGCAGGAGCGCAGTTCTAATATTGCTATCTATAGAGTTGATGCTAAATGCTGTTAATATCAACCTAATTGCATTTTCTGCATATACCGAGTCCCTCGCATCTACTGGCCAAGTAATAGCCATATTTGTGATAACTGTTGCAGCGGCAGAAGTTGGTCTTGCACTTGCAATAATAATCAATTTGTTTAGGTCTAAGGGATCAGTAGACATAGACAAGATAGACGTGATGAGATGGTAGGAATTTGTAAATGATGTTATTGGATTTTACAGTTATGGAAGGTGTACAAGTAGCTTGGCTGGCCCCGGCCGCTTGTATATTGGCTTTTGTGTTGATAGTGTCGCTTAGGATGTTCGACAGCAAAATAGGATCTGTTATATCTATAGTTGCAATAGCATCTGGGTTTGCTATTTTCTTATACGTATTCGGGCAATTTAATGAGTCAGGCCCAGCGGAATTTGCACGAGAGTGGTTTACTATAGGGAGTACAAAGATAACCTTAGGCATGGCGATAGATCAACTATCGGTTGTTATGTTGGGAGTTATCACATTTGTTGCGTTACTAGTTCAAATTTACTCAGTTTCCTACATGGAAGAAGAGAGTAGATTCGGTTGGTACTTTGGCGTGCACTCCTTATTTGCTGCGTCTATGCTAATTCTAGTGCTGGCGAACAATTTACTTCTTCTATATGTGGCTTGGGAGTTGGTGGGTTTGTGCTCTTATCTTCTAATAGGGTTCTGGTATGAGAAACGGTCGGCTTCAGAAGCCGCTAAGAAAGCATTTATTACTACCCGCATAGGGGACGTTGGTTTGTTAATAGGCATAATATTATTGTATAGGACTGCTGGTACATTTGATACTTCGACGATAATACATATAGCTCAGGAGGGTGGGTTTGCAGATAGCACATTGATGGCTGCGGTCTTGCTCATATTTCTTGGTGCAATGGGGAAATCAGCTCAATTTCCTCTTCATGTGTGGCTACCCGATGCTATGGAAGGACCGACTCCAGTTAGCGCCTTAATCCATGCGGCTACGATGGTTGTAGCAGGTATATATTTAGTTGCTCGTATATTTCCGTTATTCGAGGTAGCTGATCCGTCTTTGACTGTGGTGGCAGTAGTAGGGTTAAGTACTGCGGTCATAGCTGCCTCTATCGCATTGGTTATGACGGACTTAAAAAAGATACTTGCTTACTCTACGGTAAGCCACCTAGGGTTCATGATGCTCGCTTTGGGATCTGGTGCATATGTGGTGGCGATGTTTCATCTGTTCACACATGCATTTGCAAAGGCGTTGTTGTTTCTCAGTGCTGGCAGTGTGGACCACGGCACTGGTGGAAAGCGGGATATAAGGCAACTTGGTGGGCTCAGGAAAAAAATGCCAATAACATTTGTAACCTTTTCCATAGGAGCCTTAGCATTAGCCGGAGTCCCACCACTGGGTGGGTTTTTTAGTAAAGATGAGATCATGATGGCTGTAATGGATGGCCGGCATCCTGTCTTCTTTTTGATAGCTATAATAGCTGCATTCATGAGCTCTGTTTATATGATTAGGGCGTTGATATTGGTTTTCTTTGGAGATCTTAAACCAGAAAATCAGGAAGCACATGAGTCACCAGCCCTTATAACGGCACCACTCTTGATCCTTGCTGGTATATCGCTCGTGGCAGGATTAGTTTTGTCTGGGTGGCAAGATTTCTTTAATGCAAAGCATCATGATATTAATTTTCTGGTATTAGCATTATCTCTATTGGCGTCCTTGGGAGGGTTGTTCCTGGGATGGGCTATATATTCCAAGGAATGGATCTCTTCTAGGGATGTTGCTGCTAAATTCGGAGATTTGGAAAAATACGCATCTAATGGGTACTACCTAGATGTAGGATACCAATGGTGTATAGATCGGATAGTTTTGGTGGTTGCACGCATAGTTTCCCTTTTCGATCGCATTGTGGTGAATGATGTTGCAGTGAATGGTACTGGTTATTCTGTATTCCTTTCCGGATTCAAGTTGAGGTATGTCGAAACTGGCAAGGTATATAACTATGCATTGGCGATGGTTGTAGGGATATTAGTCGTGGGTCTTACTATATATTGGGGGTTAATTTGATATACCTAGGGATAGGGCCGAGATAAGTTGGATAATTATCTGCTAATTTCGTTAATTCTTTTACCTGCATTAGCTGCCATTATGGTTGCTTTCGTGCCGAGGCAAAGACTTTTCGAAATCAGGGCTATATCAGGTATAGTTGCTTTTGCTCTTTTTGTGTTGAGCGCTTACTCCTTCATAAATTATGACAATGAGGTTGGTGGATACCAATTCACTAGGGACTACGCATGGCTTGATGCATTGGGTATTCAGTTGTCTATGGGGATTGACGGTATATCAACTACTATGGTGTTACTTACCGGAATAGTCTCATTCACTGCTGTGCTAATATCCTGGAACATAGAACATAGGGCAAAAGATTTCTTCGTCTTGTTTTTATTGCTAGTTGCTGGAGTCTATGGAGTTTTCGTATCTTTGGATCTATTCTTTTTCTTCTTCTTTTATGAACTTGCCGTTTTACCCATGTATTTACTGATTGGCGTTTGGGGTAGCAGTTCTGACTTTGTTACTTTCATAAGAAACAAGGAATATGGTGCCTTGAAACTCATGTTATACCTAGTTGCTGGTAGTATTTTGGTTTGGGTAGCATTGTTGGCAGTCTACGTTGAAGGGGACATGAACTCTTTCTCATTATTGAAATTGCAAGATGCTGAGTTTTCTGAGGATTTTCAGCGGTTATATTTCCCAATGTTTATGGTTGGCTTTGGAGTTTTGGCAGGACTATGGCCATTCCATACGTGGTCTCCGGATGGGCACGTTGCTGCCCCTACATCAGTAAGTATGCTGCATGCAGGTGTCCTTATGAAATTAGGTGCATACGGCATAATAAGAATAGGCGTGGATTTACTGCCACAAGGAGCGGAATATTGGATGCCACTCTTAATGATTTTGGGTACAATCAACGTGGTCTACGGAGCAGTATCAGCGTTATCTCAAACAGACCTGAAATATGTAATTGGGTATTCCAGTGTAAGTCATATGGGCTACGTATTTATGGGTTTGGCTACTCTTAATGCAACAGGCATGGGCGGTGCAGTCTTGCAGATGTTTTCTCATGGCATAATGACAGCCCTGTTTTTCGCCCTCGTAGGTGTTATATACGACAGATCTCATGTCAGAGATATTGGGATATTGGAAGGATTGGCTAAGAGAATGGGCTGGACGGCCTCTTTCTTTGCAATTGCTGGTTTGGCATCCTTGGGATTACCAGGTTTAAGCGGATTCGTGGCTGAAGTATTAGTCTTTATTGGTACCTTCAAAGATTACCCTATATTTGGTGTGCTTGGAATAATTGGTGCGGCGATCACGGCAGTATACATACTGAGACTTCTTGGGAAAGTATTCTTCGGGCCAATTAGTGAGGATTGGAAGACACTTCCTGATGCAAGCAACGTGGAAAAATTCTCTGCAGGTATACTTGTTTTGTTCTTGCTAGTTGTTGGCCTTTATCCTAAACCTTGGATGGATCTAATAAATACTGGATTATCACCTCTGATAGAGAGAGTAGCAGGGTTATGACGAATTTTTGGCTGTTCATACCAGAATTTACAATCACAGCTTTGGCTTTCGGAGTCATTGGGGCAGACCTCTTCTTGGCCAGAGAAAACAAAAAATATCTTCCCTGGATAAGTTCTATTGGTTTGATAGTTGTACTTGGCATAGCCCTTAATTATTTACTAGGAAAACAAGAGAATCTCTATGGTGGCCTATTCCTTATTGACGATTTTTCTATGTTCTTTAAGGTGTTCTTCTTGATATTGGGTCTCTTAGTTGTTCTTATATCTTCAGAGTACGTTAAAAACCATATAAAACATCCGGGAGAATATTACGGCATCCTAATATTCTCTATATTAGCTATGATGCTTATGGCTGCTAGCGGAGAACTCCTGACGGCTTATATATCATTAGAGCTGCTCAGTTTTTGTTTATATGTTCTGGTTGCAAGTGGTAGGTATGGTGAGAAGTCAACGGAGGCAGGTGTAAAATATATTTTGTTGGGGGCCGTGGCTTCGGCATTCATGCTATATGGAATCAGCCAAATATATGGGCTGGTTGGTACTACAAAGTTTGCCGATATGAATTTGGTATTAGTTGCTGAAAACTCATCTGCACTAGACCTTGGATTGATTATGGGCATAGTATTCATAATTGGTGGGTTGGCATTCAAGATTGCTGCGGTTCCTTTCCATATGTGGGCACCAGATGTATATGAAGGTGCACCCACTCCTATAACAGCTTATTTAGCAGTTGGATCAAAGGCTGCCGCATTCGCTCTAATATTGAGGATGATGTCCAGTGGATTCATATCTATCATGGAAGATTGGCAGATGGTCATCATAGTAATCGCTGCACTAACTATGACACTAGGTAATCTAGTAGCCCTGGCTCAGAACAATATTAAACGATTGCTTGCATACTCAAGTATTGGTCATGTGGGCTACTTGCTTATGGGAGTCGTTGCGATGACTCCATTGGCTTTTGATGGAATAATGCTACATTTAGTAGGCTACGGTGTTACAAACCTAGCGTGTTTTATGTGTATTATAATGCTTTATAACAGCACTGGTAGAGATGATGTTGCAGGATATGCTGGACTGGCAGACAGATCACCATTCTTGGCAATGTCTATGGCCGTTGCTCTATTCTCACTAGCTGGGCTTCCATTCTTTGCCGGATTTACAACAAAATTCTATCTGTTCACAGCAGTAGCGAACGAGGGACTAATATGGCTTGTTGGATTGGCGATACTGAACAGCCTTATATCTTTGTACTATTACCTTATGGTAATAAAGAGTATGTACATAGATCCTAGTGAAGATACAACTGTATTAGTGTTTTCTCGGTATAGCCTAAGTGTTTTGGGTATACTGGTAGTGTTCATATTCTTGGTTGGAGTATACCCTGGACCACTAGTAGAGTTAATTCAAGAAGCTAGCCAATCTTTGTTCTCCTACATTCCATAAGTAGAATATAATTAGGTATTGGCGTCGAGCGCTATGCTCTCTATTGATGGAATACCACGT
>CEUS01284572.1_pt1 | contig 16076 bp, 14 predicted proteins | sample 427031 | NCBI WGS metagenome assembly CEUS01 (sample SAMEA2622837, study PRJEB7988) | marine metagenome | biome: marine biome (ENVO:00000447); feature: marine epipelagic mixed layer (ENVO:xxxxxxxxx); material: "saline water (ENVO:00002010), including plankton (ENVO:xxxxxxxx)" | depth 140 m | reverse complement strand
TGATTTTTCCAAGGGATCGCGTTCACCCCGCCTTTCGTATTTGCGTATGAAATTAATCCAAGATCAGATTGATCGTTTAAAACATGAGAATAAATTTCAGTAGGGTGCATATAGGAAAGTTTTACCCGTGTGTTGGGAGCGATTTTCTTGAACTCGCTGATGTAAACACTAAGATCATGGAAGGGTATCGAATAGATTGATGTCAACCGGACTGTATATCCAGATGAATCTTGTCGTTGCCGTACTGATGCCTCCAGTTCGTTATACCGTTCGATAATTTCTTGGCACCCTTTAAAAAAAATCTTTCCTTCAGAGGTTAGTCGCCAGGGTCGTTTGGAGCGATCTATGAGCTGAGCTCCTAAACGGCTTTCAATCTGGCGGACGGTCTGACTGGCCGCAGATTGACTTACAGAGTGCGCTCTGGCTGCCTGCGAAAAGCTCTGGTTTCTTACTACGTCACAGAAGATGCTTAATGCTTCTAGCTGCATAGACTGGATATAATAGCATAATGTCTTATATAAGTTTCTAATTATATAAGATTAACTTATATTAATACTTAAAATTATGTTCTTTTTATGCTTAGTTAATATTTAAATGAATGGTATAAGATCTTTTATAGCAACACTTTAAGATAGGTTATTAATAAGTTCTTTTGCGGTCGCACCAGATTCACCTTTTATTGAAAAAAATATTCTCTCTTTAATATTTACTGCAGTGTCAAACCTTTTAGAATGGTCAATGCTGATATTTTTTTCCCGAAACAATAGGTGACGAAAACCTTCGAGTTCTGTAACTAAGTTCTGTGACGTGTACGCTGTTGTAGGAGCGACGAGCCGGTCATTTGGAAAAAAACAGATTTCGTCGTAACGAAATTTGCAGGTCGCTCCTACCTCGACGTCTGTTTCCAATAAACTTGCAGCTTTAAGAAGAGCCCGTGTGGCAAGAGTTAGTTTCGTGCTTAAACTTCCGGAACAGGGTTGCTTGCGGTAGTAACACAAACTGGGACGTCCCTCAGATACATCGATTGCGTAATTTGCTTCATAGCCTGCGAGTAAAATACTTGGTCCATCCTTAACATGCCGATAGTCGGCAACATCTATTAATAGAGTTTCGACGGCCTTTTCTTGAATCCAACGATGAAAGACAGGTATGAAGATGCCGGTCTCGATCTCTCTTATGGGGTCAAAAAAAATCTTTAGTCCAAATCGGTGAAGTCTTTCAAAATTTTCTGTCATTTATTTTTCTTATTGTGAGGCCAGACGGGCTCTACACGCATGACTGGCTTCCAAAAAAAGCTGGGCCTCTTCGACAAGCTGTCTTGCTGCATCTCCTGTTCCCTTTGGTTCGTTTGTTTCATGGCGTCTAAAAAGGTACATGGCAAATTTCCCACCAGCATATTTGTCGAAAAAGATCTGTGTGTCGAAAAATCGTTTTTTGAATTCGCCAACGATATCTTTTGGGTCGTCAGAAATATCAATAAATTCTGTTTTTATCAAACCTTTAGCAGCGAGCAGCATTCCTTCGTAAGCCAGTAAATCTGCTTTGAGAAAATCACCTTGTTCAAGTTGAAGCTGTGCTTCAAAGACCTGTGCTTCTGCAGCAGCAAGGTCGAATTCAGTCAGAGATACGACCTCACCTGCACACTCACCGGTACCCATGTCTCCTAATGTGAATTCTCGAGGGTCTCCCCAGTCTGAATAGAATTCAGGATTCTGTTCATGTGTCGGAACAGTAGTAAAGTCTTGAAGCATCGCCTTAAGTTCACGTTTTCCTATGCGTTGGGTAAAGTCTTGAAACGATTCCTCAGTCTGTCGTTCAGAAATATATCGCTCAGTGATTTTTGAAATTGTTTCAGGAACTCTTTTAGACGGTATTGCTCCAATTGCGAGGCCGTAAGAACCAGCGTTGTTAGACCACTGTCCTCCAAGAACAACCTGAAAGTGAGGGACGGTGTATCCGTCAATAGTGCGACTTACCCCATAAAATCCAATATCAGAAACATGGTGCTGCCCGCATGAGTTAAAACATCCACTTGTCTTAATCCGGAGGCCTTCTGTGGCCGGATGAATTGTTTTTGATTCTTTACAGAGGTTGCTTCGTAATTCTGCAGCTAGTCCTCTTGACGATGCAATTCCTAGTTTACATGTATCGGTTCCCGGGCATGCCGTAATATCACGCATGGTTCCAGCGCCTGCTCCAGCCAGACCAGAGGATTGAAGGTCTTTATAGAGATTTGGCAGGTCACTTTCACTAACCCAACGGAGAACAATGTTCTGTTCAACAGTAGTTCGAACGGTGTCACCTACATATTTTCTCGAAATATCAGCGAGTTGACGCATTTGGTGAGCCGTCAAATCGCCTAAGGGTAGCGCTATCGTCGCCACTGCATAGTCAGACTGGCGTTGTGTATAGACATTGGTTCTAACCCACTCAGTAAAATCAGGAGATAGTCTATTGCCCTTAAGTGGTTTTGAGACAATAAGTGGTTTTTCTTGGTAAGAGATAGTGGTTTTTAGATAATCGGTCCATCTTGGATCAGGGTTCAGTTTGTTGCGTTCTTCAAGAACCAGACGCTTAAACTCATCGATCCCTAATTGTGCTACAAGAAATTTAATTCTTGCACGGGCACGGTTTTTCTTTTCACCTAGTCTTGCAAAAACTCTAGAAATAGCCTGTGCTATGGGCATCAATTCTTCTTCCGGAAGAAATTCTTCAAAAAGTTTTGCTTGGTGGGGTACTGCGCCAAGACCACCACCGACATAAGTCTTAAAACCTCGATGTACCACCCCATTATCTGTCTTGGTTGTTGCAATGAGACCCAGGTCATGCATTGAAACCAGTCCGCAGGCATGTTCAGAACATCCTGAGAAAGCAACTTTGAACTTCCTTCCGAAGTCTTGAGTGTCAGGGTGACCAAGTAAAAAATGCATTATTGCTTGCGCGTAAGGCGTAACGTCAAATGTCTCGTCTTTACAAACACCAGAAAGTGGGCATGCAGTTACATTCCGTACAGTGTTTCCGCAAGCTTCCCGAGTTGTGATTCCAACAGCTCCGAGACGACGCATGAGATCTGGAGTGTCGTTTATATGAACAAAATGTAATTGGACGTCTTGGCGAGTGGTTATGTGACAGATTTCATCACTATATTCTTCAGCCAGATCAGCCAAAACATCCATTTGATTGGGATTAAGTCCCCCGAAAGGAATCTTTATTCTGACCATTCCAGGCGCATCCCAGACGGTATCAGGTCCTTTGGTTAATTTATCTTCAGGAAATGCGAGCTTTTTGGTTCCGGTTCCGTCGTTGCGCTGACCATTATCGTATCGTTGTCCATAGACGCCTCGACGCAGACGAGTTTCTGCGAATACTTTCTCATCGATTTTTCCCTGACTGCGTAACAAGATTTGGCTTTCGAAAAGTTCTATCTCACTTGCAAGTTCTTTAGGGATGTCTTTTGCAAGTTGCTCTTTCCAAGTCACATCACACCTGTCTTTCCATTTAGCTTCCGAATGCAATTGCGGAAGCTGTGAGTTGGGGAGATTTGATGTTGCTGGTTTTAGAGTGCAGTCCAACCACATCGCCAATAATGATGGTTCCAGGTAAGTGACGTTCGTGTGGGATGTTGGCAGTCGCCAAATTATCCAGACGACCGTACCAGCTGTACTGATCTTTCGTTCCTGCGGCAAGCACGATTGCTGTATGTGTACAGCAATTCCAACCAGATTTAATGAGACGAGACTGTATGGTTTTTCTTGACGCTAGTCCCATAAGTAATATTATCGTAAGGGAGTCTGGCGTGATTGAATCTAATATTCTTCCGTAGGCCGATTCGGCATGTCCTGAAATCACCACAAAACCTGATGATAGACCGCGATGGGTAACTGGCACCCCAGCTAGAGCGGGAGCTGCAGTAGCAGATGTAAGGCCTGGAATTATCTCAAAAGGTACACCAGCTTTTTGTAAGGCCAACGCTTCTTCTCCGCCTCGTCCTAAGACGAAGGGGTCACCGCATTTCAAACGTACTACCTGTTTTCCGGTCTTAGCTCCTCGTATTAAAAGTCCCTCTATCGTTGGCTGACTCACTGATTTATGTCCTGCGCGTTTTCCAACACAAAAACGCTGTGCCGCAGGTGCAATCGAAAGAATTTCTGCTTCTACAAGAGCATCATAAAGAACTAAATCGGCGTTTTGTAGTCGCCTAAAAGCTTTTATGGTCAATAATTCAGGATCGCCTGGTCCGGCTCCAACAAGCGATACAAATCCAGGCATGTGTTTTCTTTTGTTCACAATTTTTCTGTTCCCACTTCTAGATTTTCATAACGTTTGATCAGAGCTTTTAGAAGCAAAGGCCGACGTTTTTCCATAGGGATGCCATTTTTTCGCCAGCTTTTGCGTTGTTGTATTGCCTCGGTCATCCAAGCTTCGAGTTCCATCTCTGGAAGAATGGATTCAAGTCCTTCTCTGAGTAGCCCCGCGATTGCGGGAGCTTCTCCATCAGTTGATATTGCTAGAGTAACACCTCCATGACGGACTACCCCACCAAGATAGTAACTTGCGTTATCAGGATCATCGACCGCGTTGACAAATATTTTCCTTTTTTCAGCCGCTTCTGCGACCTGCCGATTCACAGATGGTGTTGCCGCAGCAACAACTAGCCATACATCATCCAGATCTTTAGGCTCAAAGGTTCGGCGTTCTATCGTGACATCAGATCGCTCGACCTCTCGTTTTATTTCCGGAGCGATTACCTTAACCAAGGCTCCTGACGCAAGTAGGGCATCCAGCTTGGTAGATGCAACTTTACCTCCGCCCACGACAACTACTTTACGATTTTTAAGTTTAAGGAACAAAGGAAAGAGTTCAGTCTTATTTAACATTTTTCTATGACTTTAATTAGTCTAGTTAGATTGTGAAGTTGGTGTTAACGGAATAGAGGGACCGTGCAAGCCGCATTCCGTTTTACTGATTCCACGCCAGCGACCAGCTCTGTCATCTTCACCTTCTTTCACTTGACTGGTGCATGGTTGGCACCCGATGCTAGGGTATCCTAGGTCGTGTAACGGGTTATATGGAACATCGTGTTTTTGGATATGAGTCCACACGTCATGCTTATTCCATCGAACAAGAGGATTTATCTTAGCAATTTTAAATTTTGTGTCCCACTCGACAATGCCTGCATCGGCTCTTTGTGGGGTCTGGTCTCTTCTGATGGCTGTTACCCAAGCATCTACGCCCTCAAGTGCCTGCTTTAGGGGCGCAACCTTTCGCATTTCGCAGCAATTTTCAGGTTTACGTTCCCATAGAGAGTCACCGTACTTACCAGCCTGTTCAGATATGGAAAGCTGAGGTTTAACTGCTCGTATGTCAATCGCGTAGCGCGCTTTCAATTTTTCCCAAAGGATGTACGTTTCAGGGAAGAGCACGCCGGTATCGAGCGTGAAAATGTCCACCGATAGATTATGTCGTCCAATTAAGTCAATAAGGACACAACCCTCTGGGCCAAATCCAGTTGCAAAGGTCAGTTTTGATCCGTATTGATCCTCTGCCCAGCGCAGCATTTCTAACGGTGACCACGCATCGAGCATTGCGGAATAGTGTTCCAACATCTTCTGACTCACGGGGGGAGAAGCTGAATGTTTATTCAACGTTTTTATCCTCCTGCGATTCTAACGCGAGAGGTTCATTTTCGGCCACTAGGTTAGTAAAGATACTCAACTGCAACCCTATAACGACCAGTATGGCAGCCAGAACAGTTCTCAGTTTACGTTCAGGAAGAGCCGTTGCTACGCGTGTCCCAATGATCACGCCAGGTATTGCGCCAACGAGTACAGCACCTGCTAAGGCTAAATCAAGACGACCTGCCATTGAGTGCCCAACAGTTGCGACAGATGACAAAAAGAGCGCATGTACAAGGTCCGTTCCTACGATCGTTGTGGAGCGGAGAGGAAAGTACAGGGATAGTACACATAGTAGTAACGAGCCACTTCCAATGCTTGTCATACTTACGAGGACGCCAGTAATGAAACCAAGAAATGCAGTTACACCATAACCTGGATTGTTTCGTTGATTAAAATTGTCATTAGATCTCAATCTTAGGATAACCGAGACCCCTGCAACGATCAGAACTAAGCCGAGCCCACGAGTCAGATATGAATCAATCACATGAAGCGGCATGCGGTTAAGTATCCAGATGCCCACTATCGCACCCGGAATAGAACCAGATGCTAGACGAGTCACCGTTTTCCAATGCACTTCGCCACGAAGAGCGTAAATGCTTCCACCGAAAAATTTCATACAACTTGCAATCATGACATCAGAACCAATTGCAATTGATGCCGGTACGTTGGCTAGTAAAATAAGAGCTGGAGTTAAAAGAGCTCCTCCGCCGGTAGAAGTTGCACCTACTGCGATCCCGACGACTAGTCCTATTAAAATTGTTAAAAAATCCATAAAAAAAGCCCGGGAAGCTAATGCTTGCCCCGGGCTACAGCCTTCCGCGTTCAGAAAATGATTTTATCTACACGACACGACCAATAGCATGAGGGTCCTGGAGGACCTGCGTACAACAGCAGCCGTTAAGGATTGTGAACAAAGACATTCGAGTAAATTTTGAACCAGATGAGCATGAAACGTCAAGTTAGGCAGCTTCAGCTTGACTCATAGCTGTCAGATTATATCTCTACACCGAGGAAATCCTTCGATGCAAAACCGAAAACCATCGACAAAACAAAAAATGCCACTAGCCAATGCACAGTCCACCCGAAGGCATGTAAGTCAAGTAAGGGATAAGCAATTTCAACACTTTCAATGGGGTTCTGGGAAGGAATAGGCTTTGTTCCAGGATACAACAGTAAATCGATTGCACTTGTGCCCGTGAATTTTTGAGGGATTTTCCCCCATTGGTTGCCAGCGAGGAAGGAAGCAACCAATTTTTCTTCATTAACGCGTACGGTCATCTGATGTTGACCAGAGCTTAAGGCACGTACACGCCACGTGATTTCTCTTTTTGAGGGAATTCGCATGCCAGGTGTTTCTACTAATATTCCGTCACTGGTTTCAAGAAATACGTTTTGTTTCATTAACTCGTTGTTTTTTAAGACAACCTTAATTAGTGCGGTCTGGCCAGGTTCTACGGGAGCAAGAGCGAAACGAAGATTTAATTGGGCCATGATAAGTAACACTGGGATGATAAGCACCAGCATCGGTATGAGAGCATATTTCATGTAGCGGACTGTATCTCCAAAGATATTCTTTTGGAGTTTTAGTACCACACCAATATCACTTTGGAACAGTCGAACACCAATCAGGTTACCTCTGATTTGCTCGCGCAATCTTCTGATCGTTGTTTGGTTTGATACTTTTCCAAAGATCCATACCATGACAACTCCACTAACCAGTGAGATAACGGTCATAGCCCAGATCGGTGAAAGCGTTTGAAAAGGTAGGCAGACAAGATCGAACAATGTTGTTACGGCGCGATTCAGAAGGTGGGTAAGAGCTATCAATAGTTGTCCTCTATCCGGTTACGAAATGTAGCCAAGACCCTTAAGTCGCTTCTTGATTTCTTCTTCGGAATCGGCGCCCTCGAGTTTAGAGATTTCTTTTTCAAGTGCGTGATTGATAAATTCATCTACGGAAGCGTAACCGGCCACAGAAGCGAGTCGAGTTGCTTTATCGAGGAGTGCTTTATCAATTTTTATTTTCGGTCCGAACATTTCAATAACCTTTGCTGTTAGCAAATAATTGTTTTAATAAAGTGATCCGTTGAAATTTATATCTTGATTGGTCTGCAAACCAAGAATTACTTATTTACACATTGCAGGTATTAATCTTCTAATGCATCTTGTCCGACCATTTCTGGTAATGGATTGACGTCAAATTCGTCAAGCACGGAAACAGTTAAATCGTACAAAGCTGGTGTTTCCAATTTGATTTTTTTATTGCTTAAAAAGATTCCAGGTACCAAGCGATAATCAATAGAGTGATCTCCACTCCAAGTTTCATCGTTGTCAACAAAAATTTCTTGGGGAAATTGTCCAAGAGGATTATCCCATGAACTTCTATATCCCCATTCATATCCAATAATGAGATCTGGAGCACTGTCTATATGGTCACCTTCCCATTCATTACGAGGCCGAAACACGAGTCGAACAGGAGATTTTTCCGTTCGAGAATCCCACATTTCAAGTAGATCAGTTTCTAGCTTATTTAGGAGATCTTCATATTCTTTTCCGGAAGAGATGATTCCGTTAATTTCGCGTCCTTTAAGATTAACGTAAAGCCCCTGCAAACCAACGGCGTACGCACTTGTCTGGGACCAATCTACATTAAGGAATAATGGTAATTCACCTTGACGAGAAGGGTTCTTGAGTGTCACATAACCCTTTTCCAGTAACCACGAGTTAAGATTAACTCCCCAATAAAAAGGGGAAAATCCGTGGTCAGACATTACAACAACTGTAGTATTTACATCGACTGTTTCGAGAACTCGGCCGAGAGCTTCGTCCATCTCTTCGTATAGCGTTCTTGCTCCGTTAACGAGCAATTCATCCTTTACATGCAGAGGATGCTCTTGGTCCATATAGTGGTACAGCATATGCATGCCTTGATCGACGGTAGAAAAATAGAAAAATAATAACCCTGACTCGAAAGATTCAAGCATGTAATCAAGAGCTCGACGTTGTTCTTCGTATACAAATTGTGACTGTTGCCAGAACTCCCGTCCTGTAAAGATTCCTTCTTGAAAAGCTTTGGTATCTTCTGGCAGTTCTTGCGTATAGAAGTGGCCTAATTCTTTAGAAATGTCACTGGACCAATCATCTGGAGTAGAGATAGGCATAGCTGGATTTGAGGGACTAATTTGAAGTGGTGTTACGTAAAGCTTGAAGTCTGGGCGGACTTCCTGAAGATAAAAGCGCGCGATTGCACTCACATTCGCAATCAAAGGAACCGCTTCAAAATTGACGTCTACCCATTCGGTCCATTCTCCCTCATTTAAGACGTACTCTTGATCTTGGACTATTAGTTTCGCCGTCGGTGTTTCTGGATCAACAAATACTTCGAAATCTACTGCTAAGTCAGGATTTTCATAAATGGTTTCTCGCTCTTGACGACGGCCTTGGCTTGTTTCAACAGGAAATTGGCGAAATGGATTTGGAGGACCTGTTAGTTGACCAGTGACTCGATTGTTGATCACTTCAACAAGATGAACGACACCGCCGGTCATATTATTTGCATTGGCAGGTGGATAATCTGTGTAGAAGGAAAAGGTTCCATGTGTGCCAAGGATATCTGGCGTTCCCATGCCTGAAAATGATTGTCCACTTGTTTCAACAGGTGGGAAATTTACTGGCATTCTAAAGATTGTGGTTTCAATACCAGCCTCTTCAAGTAATTCCCAGAATGCGACTCCTTGACGTTTCAGCTGTAATTCATCTCCAGACAATGGAATTACCCAAGAGCCAAGTTCGATGCTGTTTCCAGGTGTTCCTACCTCGTACATCGCTTCTACTGGTTCCATTGTGTTCGGATCACGATGTAAGAAATCGTAAATCCCATGGCCGCCAGGTTCCATGCCAGTGATAAATGTTGACCACGCAACAGGGCTTAACGGGGGCATCGTCGTTTGTAATTCTGAGAACGAACCAGTTCGGGCTAGTTTTTCAAAATGCGGCATTCGCCCTTCGTTCATAAACTGACGAAGAAAACGAGGATCCATGCCGTCGATTCCAAGAACAATGACTTTTTGTCCGTCAGCTGCCAGCAGGCTAGGTAACAATACGGAAGGTGCGAACCATCCTGTAAGCAGTAATGCAATCAGGAGAACTTTTTTTCTTAGGTGACTACTGGATTTTATATTTAAAGTCATGACCGAACCGGTTTTGCCTCAGGAACTGTTGGATTAGGTGCAGTTTGCCGAACCCCAGAAGGTTTTTCTGCAGGTATCAAAGTGACTCCGTCACAATAGTTCGGCACAGAAATACCAAACAAGTCAAGAATGGTTGGTCCAATATCCATAATGCTAGGTTTGTTTGATTTGATCTTACGGTTACAAAAGAGCATGCCCGGGACATCAGGAGGATTGAAATTGTGGTCTCCACTCCAAGGACGGGTGTTATCCTCAATTTCTTTATCGTTAATTCCTCCTGTGACAGAAAGCCATCCGACACGGTGACCAGGTCGAAACCCCACGATTAGATCTGGCGCTTCATCAACGTAAGGTCCCGAGTAAACCTTGCTGGAATCATAAACTTCTCTGACAGGGTGTGTTTTTTCTTGTTCGTCGTACAATTTTCGTAATCCTTCACTGATTTCTTGTTTGATGGCGTCTGCCTCCTTGCCCGGTGCAACGATGCCGTTTTCTTCACGGCCGGCCAAGTTAAGATAGATGCCGCCAAATCCAACCGCATAGGCTGTCGTATTTGTCCAGTCGACATTCTGAAACATGTCGCTTCCGTCAGGTTCGCCATTGTTTAGTTTTAAAAATCCATTCTTATAAAGCCAACTGTTCAAGTTGACTCCCCGTCTGAAAGATTTGAAGCCGTGATCCGACATGACCATAAGCACCGTGTCGTCTGTAATTGTTTCCATGGTTCGTCCAACCAAGTCATCCATTTCTTGATAAAGCTTACGGATGGCATCCTTATGCTTGTTGGAGCGACCTTTATTTGCGGGATGTGTGGAGTCAAGGTGTCGAAAAAACATATGTTGGAGTCTGTCTGTTATATCAAAGACGCAGACAACAGCTCCTCGAGTGGTTTTCTTAAGAGCATCGAAAAACATATTTTCACGTTCTTTATGAATAAGATGGGTCTGCTCCAGAAAGGCATCCTCATCGATCACGCCTTCATTCAAAGCCGATGTGTCTTCTGCGACACCAAGTGTGGCGTAACGTCCTTGTGTTTTAGAAAGATAAACGGAATAGGCAAAAGGATGGGAAATTGGAAGGGCTGGCTTTTCAGGGTCAATATTGACAGGTGTCATGTAAAGCTTAATATAAGGATGTGTTTCAAGGAGATAAAACCGAACTACACCCGTGACTTTCATTCCAAGTCCTGTCTTGAACGGTAATTCGATCAAAGAAGTGTATTTCCGACGCCGTAGCTCAATAGAAATTTTGTCTATTATCAATTCAGCCTTCTCGGAGTCTTTCTTAGGATGTATTTCTAGTGGAACGGAAAGTTCTACCGCATCTCTATGCAGTGAATTTTGTGGTCCAGGAATGTTCGCGTGCCCTATGTTGTCCCGGACGTTTAGTTCGATGTGCTGTCCGCTTGTTAGTTGCAGGTGCGTGTCTTTTGGATCGTTGCTGAAATAGAAATAAGTTCCTTGGCTGCCTTGGAGGTCAGGCACACTCATAGCAGACAGTAGTACGCCATTAAATTTTTCAGCCGGGAACGTAATTGGCACCCGGAGAATTGTGCTAAATATTCCGTGGTCACCAAGAATTTTCCAGAAAGGCTGACTGCGTCTTTTGGACTCTATTACGGGGCCTCCGAGAGGAATTCTGAAAGGTCCCAGTGGCAAGGTGCGTTTGGGAGGATTCACGCGGGCCGAACAAAGCTCAGGAAGGTGGGACTTTCTATTTGGAACAAGAAAATCAAAAATTCTGTGTTTGCCAGGATTACATCCTGTTTGGAAAGAAGTCCAAGCTACAGGAGATTCGGCCAGCAAGGTCGTCTGTAAGGGTATAAATGAGCCTTGATCTTTTAATCTTTTAAAGTTTGGAAGAAGTCCTTCTTGCATAAATTGCTCAGTTAATTCTGGATCTTGACCGTCAAGACCCAAGACAATGACCCGACGAGTCCTCGCTGCGCCAAAAGCTTTACTGCCTTTTAACGTTTGTATCGCCCAACGAATGGGCCATGTCAGTAATGTCAGAAATGCCAGTAGCGTCGTAAAAATAATGATAAAAATTGAAGAAACAAACGCGAAGCCGGCACCTGGGCCAACGTAACCGAAGCCACTTGATGGAGTGCTGCAAATGATCGCTACCGTGGTTATGACAACTAAAAACTGTTTACGCGTCATTTTTTCAGGCTCTATTGCGATAGAGTTGTCTATCAACGGTTTTAGTCATAGCGGTCACGTCGAGTTTGTTTTCTAGAAACGTGTTAATTCTCGTCGCTATCTCTTCTGGAGAATTTAAAGCCTCTCTATGGTCTATGTAAAGAACGTCACAATTAGATCTTTCGGTTAATTGTGCATAGACTTTTTCAAGATGTGTACTAAATAAAGCAGCCATTTCTTTATCACTAATGTCGCTAGGCTGTTCACTTCGATTTTCCAGCATCTTTTTTTGAGACGCAAGAACTTCAGATAGTTCTCGGCGCATAAAAATAATTTTGTATTGATATGTATCTGGAAGATGTTCAAGAAGGAAAGAAATAACCTTGATTCCTTTACCGGCGGCTTTTTCTAACCATGACTTATCTGCTGTTTTGTCTAGTTTCTTGACCTTTTCGAGTTCGTAGTACCCTTTTGGGTTGTCCTCATCGGCTGTACGAAGACCGTCGCTAATGAGGTCAATTCCGCCAGCATCGAGCATGGCCATCAACATAGAAGTTCCTGATCGGGGAAGGCCGGACACTACCACGATGGGCGCTACGTTTTGTTTAGAGCTAAAGATTCGTTTTAATATCGACATATCACTTTATAGAAGAGTTTCAACATTTTCTCTAAGCGTGGTCAAGAACTTTGACAATGTTCAAAGATGATTCTGGTAGTAATGTTAATGCCAAAGTACACTAGAGGACAGATGCCTATCGATAAGAATTTACTTGAGTCTCTCACGAAGATTGCACTGCGAGCAGGTCAAGCCGCACTTAGCCTTTATTCCAGTCAAGATACATGGATTAGGGAGAAAGCTGATGGATCGCCAGTCACTGCGGCCGATATGGCTTCTGAAAAAGTTATTCGCGGCGGACTAAGAGATCTCGATAGCACCATTCCCTATCTATCAGAGGAATCAGAGCCGCCTGAGCTTCAAGAACGTCTTAAATGGAACCGTTTTTGGCTCGTCGATCCTTTAGATGGCACAAAGGAATTTATCCGTCGTACTGACGAGTTTACTATTAATATCGCGCTTATCGATGACGGAATTCCTGTGGCTGGTGTAGTCGTAGCGCCTGCTCTCGGATTACTCTATTACGCTGCACAGGGGCATGGAGCTTGGAAAGTAACCAATAATTCTTCCCCAGAGCGTCTTGAATCTCAGTTATGTGACCCGAACCAGGCTTTAAGTATTGTCGAAAGTCGTTCCCATCCAAGTTCAAATTTAGAAATGTTTTTGAAACAATTTAATGTTAAAAAAAGGCTAAAAATTGGAAGTTCATTGAAGTTTTGCTTGTTGGCGGAGGGAGTAGCCGACATATACCCACGCTTGGGTCCTACGATGGAGTGGGATGTTGGTGCTGGAGATTGCATTTATCGTAATTCATCTTCGTCTGGTTCCCATCCGAGTCCTTTAAAATACAATAAGGCATCCCTATTAAATAAGTCCTTCGTGTTGGGTTTGCAACCAGGAACTTTTTCCATGCCATCTTAAAAGTGCACAAATTAATAAGGTAAAACCCTTATGCTCATGTTATCCTCGTGGGTTTAATATGTGAACCCTTTAGGTATTAGGAGAAACGAACTTTGACTGACCATATAATTTCGCCGCATGGTGGCAATCTCGTAAATCTGATCGTCGATGAACAACGTAGTGATGCACTAAAGAATGAATCACGAGACTGGGTGTCTCACGATCTGACTCCTCGTCAGCTGTGTGACCTTGAGTTGCTGTTAAATGGCGGTTTTTCTCCATTGACTGGTTTTCTGAAACAAGCAGATTACGAGAGTGTTTGTTCTGAGATGCGTCTGTCTAATGGCACGCTATGGCCGATTCCGATCATGTTGGATGTTTCGGAAGAAGCTGCAACTTCAATGGAACCAGGTTCCAATGTTGCTCTTCGCGATCCGGAAGGTGTCATGATTGCAGTTTTACGAGTTGACGATATCTGGAAACCTGACTTAGAGGCAGAGGCACAGGCTGTTTTTGGATCGACGAATCCAGAACATCCCGGTGTTGCTCATTTGCTTAACCGCACTCAAACTTATTACGTAGGCGGCTCTGTGCAAGGGTTGCAGGCGGTCTCACATTATGATTACCGTCTTCTTAGGCATTCGCCAAGTGAGTTACGTGCCGAGTTTGCGAAATTGGGTTGGACACGTGTAGTTGCATTTCAGACACGGAACCCGATGCATCGAGCCCACCAAGAATTAACTCTTCGTGCAGCCAAGGATGTCGAAGCTAGTTTGTTGATTCATCCCGTTGTGGGAATGACAAAACCTGGAGATGTGGATCACTATACGAGGGTTCGGTGTTATCAGGCGCTCCTAAATCGGTATCCACATAAGACGGCGAAATTGTCATTATTGCCATTGGCCATGCGAATGGGAGGGCCGCGTGAAGCTGTATGGCATGCAATTATTAGGAAGAACTACGGTTGTACTCATTTAATTGTTGGACGTGATCATGCAGGTCCAGGCAGTGATTCATCGGGGAACCCATTTTATGGACCCTATGACGCTCAAGAACTATTGCGGGCACATGAAACTGAGCTCGGAGTCACGATGGTTCCATTTAAAATGATGGTCTATGTTGAGGCGACCGACTCTTATACACCGATTGATGAAGTTTCTGATGGTACAAAGACCTTAAATATTTCAGGCACAGAATTGCGAGAAAGATTGGCCACCGGGAAAGATATTCCGGAGTGGTTTACTTTTCCGGATGTTGCGGAGGAACTTCGCCGGAGTCATCCGCCGCGCCACAAGCAAGGTTTTACCGTCTTTTTTACCGGTCTTTCTGGTTCAGGGAAGTCGACGATTGCGAATGTTTTGCTCGTTAAGTTTCTTGAATTAGGAGGAAGGCCGGTCACGCTGCTTGATGGAGATCTGGTGCGTAAGAATTTATCGAAAGAATTAGGTTTTTCGAAGGAGCATAGAGATATAAATATCCGACGTATTGGCTATGTGGCTTCAGAAATCACTAAGAACAGTGGGATTGCGATCTGTGCTCCGATTGCCCCGTATGATGAGGTTCGTAAGGACGTAAAGTCCATGATCCAGCCGGTTGGAGGTTATATTCTTGTGCACGTGGATACTCCCATCGAGGTTTGCGAGGAGAGAGATCGAAAAGGTCTTTATGCCAAGGCGAGAGCTGGCATTATTAAGGAATTTACCGGCATATCTGACCCGTATGAGGAGCCCATTGATGCGGATATGGTAATTGACACAACTAAACTAACTGCTGAAGAGGCGGCTCAACAAATCATTCTGCATTTGGAAAAAGAAGGGTACGTTTCTGCGGAAGCCTAGTTCGGGTGAGAATGCTGTGTCGAGTTCGCATTTTGTTAAGGCTTTAGCTCTGTTCGATAAAGCCAATAGTGAGGATCCAAATAAAGTATTCATAAACGGAGAATCTCAACCAAAGGAATTGCTGTATTCACTTAGGATGAGTTCTTGTCTAAAGCGCTTTGCCCCAGATGCATCCGATCATCTTCAGCTAGCGGCCCGTTCTCAGCATATTTGTCGTTGGGTCATTCCTAGAGAGAAATATCAGTCCGGGCGTGATGGATATAGACGATGGAGGACAGATTTAGCACGATATCATGCTGAAACTGCAGGTGAAATATTGCGTAAGGTTGGGTACAAAGAAGATTTCATCAATCGAGTCAAAAGTTTATTACGGAAAGAACGGCTTAAGAAAGATTCAGAAGTTCAAATTTTGGAGGACGTGATTTGTTTGGTATTTCTTGAATACTATTTCGCCGAATTTTCTGCTCAGCATAATGAAGAAAAGATCGTCGATATCCTAAGGAAAACATGGCGAAAAATGTCCGTTCGCGGTCGAGATATGGCACTTACGATTAAATTAGAGCCTGCGTTGCAAAGACTTGTTGAAAAAGCATTAAGTGTGACAGGTTAGCTTGTTCTGAATATTGCAATCATAGTCACTAGTATTTGGAATACCTCTAAGATTGGGATGCTCAAAGTTAACTTAAGATTGATATTTGTCTGCGTCGACGCGC
>CEUS01054149.1_pt1 | contig 16080 bp, 15 predicted proteins | sample 427031 | NCBI WGS metagenome assembly CEUS01 (sample SAMEA2622837, study PRJEB7988) | marine metagenome | biome: marine biome (ENVO:00000447); feature: marine epipelagic mixed layer (ENVO:xxxxxxxxx); material: "saline water (ENVO:00002010), including plankton (ENVO:xxxxxxxx)" | depth 140 m | reverse complement strand
CATAGAACTTTCCATACGAATTACTCATTCTAATAGTAAAACCTATTTGTAAACTAAATTGATAGGATAGTTGTGCAAAACATAAACCAAGCAACAACTTCCTATAAAACGGCGACGAGAATATTAGAATCCGAGTATACAATATATACCACGCTTGGAAAGGATATTAAATATGCCTATTTTGAAACCAGAGAGGATCAAAAAAATTATCTCAGTACTTCTTCAGAGTGCAGGAGCCACTCAACAAGAAGCTGTAATTGTCTCGAATCATTCAGTAAGAGCTAACCTAGCTGGCCATGATTCTCATGGAATAATTCAAATTCCTACATATATCGATAGAATTCGCCAAGGGCACGTTGTCCCAAAAGCACCTTTTGAAATCAAACGTGAGTCTCCCTCATCAACCGTCATTGATGGACATTGGGGCTTTGGATACGTCGTATCCGAGAAAACTATGGAACTCACGATAGACAAGGCTAAGACTAGCAGTGTAGCGGCAGCAACCGTATTTCGCCAAGGCCATGTTGGAAGAGTGGCTGATTACCCAATTATGGCTGCAAAAGCTGGCATGATTGGTGTAATGACTGCTGATTCCGGTAGATCAGCCAAACAAGTTGCACCTTTCGGCGGACGAGAAGCTCGACTAGGGACGAATCCTATCTCCGTTGCAATACCAAGTAATCTCGAAGGTCCGCTTTTTGTTGATATGGCTACAAGCGCTGCTGCCGCCGGTAAAATAAACTTAGCTATTGCGAGGAATCAAACGATTCCAGAAGGATGGTTGATCAGTAAAGATGGGCGCCATACAACCGATCCGACAGAATTCAGTCAAGGTGGTGCGATCTTACCACTGGGAGGTACGGAAGGGCATAAAGGATACGGCTTATCAGTCATAGTGGAAATATTATCAGGACTGTTAACAGGTCTCGGGTTCGGAGTGGAGCCATCCGGTAGACATAATGATGGTTGTTTTATGGCCGTGTTTAATGTTGAAGCATTTCGTCCATTAGAAGAATTCAAACAAGAAGTGACTGAACTTGCCTTATACTTAAAAAATACGCCACCTTCTCAAGGAAATACAGAAGTATATTATCCAGGTGAACTAGAACATATACGAACCCAAAAGCTCCTCAAAGAAGGTATTTTAGTAGAAGATACCACTTGGTCAAAAATTAATGAGCTGGCCAGCGAATTTGGTGTCAAAGATGATTTAGATATGTAATTATATATTTTAATAAACCATAATTATTTTGCTAAAGATAAACCATACTCTCTGGCAGCATCCTTAATCCATAAAACTAAGTAATCTGCATAGCTCCGTCTTACGATTAGATCATAAGATGGAGAATTATCTATTTTTCTAATTATCACACCCGTTTTTGCAATTATAGTTTGGGCACATTTGCCATCACCAAATACCCTGGGATGAAGATCTAACGTGCAACCCTTTGCCAAAAGATTCATGGAATTGGGACCGTCAAGATTTATAACAGTCTGACCGCCAGACATATCAACTATTGATGCAACTTTACCAATCAACCCCTTAGACAATCTATCTAACATGGAATTTGGATAACACTCTGTAGTTAGAATCAACCATTCGTCAGGTCCAAGCCATAACACGGACACCTCCCCATTAATGTTTACTGTATTTGGCTCAATAGGAACCTCCACACCCAAAATGTTCCCTAATGCATCCACATTTCCGTCATCAGATATATCTAGCCGCAAGTTTATATGATCCTTAAACCGTTTTTCTGAAATAAATACCGAGGATTCATTAAGCGTATTAAAAGTCGGAATAGAATTCAGTTCCTTTTCAATAGAAGATTTAGCTGTTGGAATTTCAGACATCTTGGCGCTTCCCTTGGGGATCATAAAAAACTGGATTAGATATGAAAGCTGAAATAACCTTACTGTCATTGATTGAAACATATACTTTCTCACCTAATTTTGAGTGGCCACCTTCTACAAACCCCAGAGCAATTGAATGGCCTAGAGTAGGGCTCATATAACTAGAAGTAATATGCCCTAACATAGGAACAGGTACACTTCCTGAAGAGCTACTGATAACCTGAGAACCTTCGGGAATAACCGTTGAAGGATCCTCTGTGATCAAACCTACCAGTTGCTTTCGATCCGTTCGAATAGAATCTTCTCTAGATAAAGATCGCTTACCTAGAAAGTCATCCTTACGTTTCGTGATAATCCAATTCATACCCAAGTCTGAGGGTGTCATGGAACCATCCGTATCTTGACCTACTATTACATATCCTTTTTCTGCTCGAAGCAGATGCATGGCTTCTGTACCAAATGGAGTGATACCATAATTCTTTCCCGCTCCAATCACCGATTCCCACAAGTGCAAACCATAATCGGCATTCACGTTTATCTCATATGAAAGTTCTCCCACAAAACTTACTCGGAATATTCGAGCCTGTACACCAGCAACTACGCCTCGTCTGACCGCCATGTACGGGAAAGCATCGTTCGTAAGATCTATGCCTTCACAAATCTTAGACAACAAATTCCTGCTATTAGGACCGTTGATTTGTATAGTGGCCCATTGATCAGTAACGGATGTCAAATAGACATTTAGATCAGGCCACTCTGTCTGTAACCACAACTCAAGCCAATTCATTACATTACCTGCTCCACTTGATGTGGTATGCATCAAATAGTGATCATCTTCTAGCTTAGCCGTAACTCCATCGTCCATGACCATACCGTCTTCTCCAAGCATCAACCCATACCTACACTGTCCTACCTGTAACTTCCTCCATGAATTTGTATATACCCTCTCTAAAAAGTCTGTCGCATTTGGACCTTTGATATCTATTTTACCTAGAGTTGAAGCATCTAGAACTCCAACACTCTCACGAACAGCAAGACACTCCCTTTCTACAGCTTCTTCCATGAATTCTCTGCCACGCGGGTAAAACCAAGGGCGTTTCCATTGACCTACATTTTCAAATTTTGCTCCTGCTGCCTCATGCCATTCATGTATAGCTGTTTTTCTTACTGGATCAAATAATATACCTTTATCAGGCCCAGCTAATGCACCATAAGAAATAGGGGTGTAATTAGGCCTAAAAGTAGTTGTACCTATATCGGATATGTCCTGTCCCAATGCATCAGCTAAAATCCCGATGCCATTAATGTTTCCTAACTTACCTTGATCATTACCCATACCTAAAGTTGTATACCTCTTAACGTGCTGAATCGATTCATATCCTTCACGGGCAGCAATATATATGTCTGATGAAGATGTGTCCGTCTGAAAATCTACAAACTGTTTAGTCCATTTACTTTCGTTTCCGCTGGATGGAACTTTCCACATTGGACACAAAGGGTCTTCAGTTTGAAAATCTGTACAGGCAGTATTTTCTGACCACTCACCCACACCAAAACCAGTCGCATAAGCTGCCCTGGATCCTGCCTTGATACCATCATCTATACACTCTTTCAAATCAAAGGTGCCATTGCAGGAACCAACCGACTGCTCATTTTGAGAATTTATACCAGGCACAAAACATGATTTAGAAACATCATACCGAAGTGTGCCACCTGACTGTGAATGCAAATGCACAGTCGGATTCCAACCACCAGAAACTGCCACTAGGTCGCATCTCAATTTATGTGATTTGCCATAAATTTTCTTGCTATCATAATCAATGTTCATCAATTCTACGGCCCTGATATTCTTACTACCCTTAACATCCACTATTACGCTGCTGTCAAAAATTGGAACACCATGGCTTCTGACTATATTTGGCAATGTTCCATTAGGTTTCGGACGAGGATCTATCACTCCTGCTACATCAACTCCAGAACTCAACAGATCTAGCACTGATGAATAAGCACTGTCATTATTAGTAAAAACTACGGCAGAAGAACCTAATTTCACAGCATATCTATTAATGTAGGCAGATACCGAAGATGCTAACATAACCCCAGGACGATCGTTGTTTTGAAAAACTAACGGACGCTCTATAGATCCCGTGGCAAGCACAACCTCTTTCGCTCTAACTCTCCAAATCCTCTGTCTAGGAGATAGCCCGTCACTAATCGAAGAATGATCTGTAACTCTCTCTAAAACACCTACAAAATTGTGGTCGTAGTAGCCAAAAGCCGTACTTCTTGGTAAAAGAGTAACCTCTGGCATCAGTTTAAGTTCATCCAATATTGATGAAACCCAATTCATCCCATGACTCTTATGGTAATTCTCATTTGCATTTAAGATACTCCCGCCAAACTCTGCCTGTTCATCAACCAATATGACTCGCGCACCAGTACGCCCTGCTTCAACGGCAGCAGACAATCCTGCTGGACCTGAACCCACAATAAGCACATCGCAATGAGCATTTATCTTGTCGTACCTATCTGGGTCCTTCATATCCGGGGCCACACCATAACCTCCCGACCTCCTAAGAATCAGTTCATACAGTCCCCATAAGAATCGTGGCCACATAAAAGTCTTATAATAGAATCCCGGGGGCAACAAACTCGAAAACATACCAGTCAGTGAACGAATATCGAATTTGACACTAGGCCAACAATTGACACTAGATGCAGATAGACCATCGTATAATTCTATTTGAGTAGCTATTTGGTTAGGGGACGTGCGCGGATTTTTCCCTAGTTGGACAAGTGCATTTGGTTCTTCTGAACCACTCCCTACAATTCCTCGTGGGCGGTGATACTTAAAACTCCTACCTACGAGCCTGACACCATTCGCAAGTAATGCAGAAGCTAAGGTATCACCAACATAACCGCTATATATACGACCATTAAATGTAAATTCTAATGGTCGATCTCGATCTAAGCGACCGCCTGAATTTAACCTATAAGCACCTCTCAAGACTTACTCTCCGGATTAATTTCACCTATTTTGTGTGTATTTAATATTTCATAACTAACCGTTTCCCGCTCCGCTAGAAACCAGCGTCTGCACCCGTAAGAATGTAACCACTGTTCCATATATAACCCCTTTGTATTCTTACGCATGAACAAATAATCAGACCAACTATCATCCGAAATAGATTCCGGATCTTGTGGCCTTACTATATTCCCCTCACCACCGTACATGAATTCTGATTCGTCCCTGTTACCACACCATGGACAATCAATCATTAACATTACACATTACTCCATGTAACCAATTAACACTTTAATCAATATCTAAAATAATCAATGAGCAACACCTGCCGCCCCATGCTCATCAATCAACTTACCGGTAATAAATCTCTCAAGTGAAAATGGTTCATTCAGATTATGAGGAGTGTCATTTGCAATTGTGTAAGCAAATACCCATCCTGACCCAGGCGTAGCTTTGTATCCACCTGTACCCCAACCGCAATTTAAAAAGAGTCCCTTCAAAGGAGTCTTTCCAATGATAGGACATGCGTCAGGAGTAGTATCTACTATACCTCCCCACTGCCGAACTACCCGTATTCTACTAAATATAGGAAACAATTCTATTATCGATGAAGCGGCATGTTCCAGCACAGAAAAACTTCCCCTTTGACCGTATCCTACATATGCATCTATGCCAGCACCTGCGAGCAATTCGCCTCGATCTGTTTGACTGACATAAGCATGTACGCTATTGGACATTACCACAACATCCAAAACTGGCTTAATTGGATCTGTCACCCATGCTTGAAGAGGATGCGTTTCAATAGGCAAACGAAATCCAGCCATATTTGCAAGCACTGTACTATGCCCAGCCACTGCCACACCAATCTTTTTTGCTTTAATGTAACCTTTAGTGGTATCGACTCCTACAGCAGAACCATCTTCTTGTCTTATTCCTACCACTTCACATCCCTGAATAATATCAACACCAAAAGCATCGGCGGCACGCCCAAAACCCCAAGCAACTCCGTCATGGCGAGCGGTGCCCCCCCGCTTCTGTAAAGACGCTCCGAGGATCGGATATCGAGTGTCGGGAGATGTGTTAATAATTGGCACTAAGCCTTTAACTTCTTCAGTGGATAATAATTCACTGTCTATGCCATTCAACCTGTTAGCGTTCACTCTACGCGATATGTCACGCATATCTTGCAAGCTATGACCCAGATTTAACACTCCCTTCTTACTGTACATAAGATTAAAATTGAGTTCACTACTGAGATTCTGCCAAAGTTTTAGTGAAAACTCATACAACTGTGCCGCTTCATCCCACAAATAATTTGAGCGTACTATTTCTGTATTACGTCCTGTATTTCCACCTCCTATATACCCTTTCTCTAAAACTGCAATTTTAGTGATCTTATGTTCTTTAGCAAGATAATATGCTGTGGCCAGCCCATGACCTCCACCACCTATTATCACCACATCATATTCGGGTCTAGGATTAGGATTTCTCCATACCCTGTCCCAATTAGAATGGTGGTTAATTCCGTTCCTTACAAGACTGAAAAGTGAATATCTCTTCATAAACTAAATACTTTCTAAGGTAACTTGCCTTATAATAACTTAGGCATCAAACTCAATCCACCCACACAGATATTTAGGAGAAATTAATGGAATTCTCTATAGCAGTGCTCCCGGGCGACGGCATAGGGCCTGAGGTTATTAGTGAAGCAGTAAAAGTTCTTAAAGTAATTGGCACAAGATTTGGTCATGAATTCAACTTGCAATATGGTTTAATAGGCGGATCAGCAATAGATGAAACGGGCAGTGCCCTTCCAGACGAATCAGCAAATTTATGCTCCAAATCAGATGGAATACTATACGGTGCCGTTGGTGGACCAAAGTGGGACGGTCCTGATATCCCTGTTCGACCAGAGGACGGTATTCTAACCGTTAGAAAAACACTCGACCTTTTCGCAAATATTCGTCCTGTGAAGGGATACAGATCAATCGCTGACTCCAGCCCAATTAAGCCAGAATTACTCGAGAACGTAGACATGCTAATCCTACGAGAATTAACAGGTGGTCTATATTTCTCAAAACCAAAAAAAAGATGGGAAACTTCTAGAGGCAGACGTGGTGTTGACACACTCCGATATTCGGAAGAGGAAATAGAAAGAATAGTCCGCGTAGGCTTCGAACTTGCTTCTCGTAGAAAAAAGCTGTTGACCTCTGTAGATAAGGCCAACGTTCTCGAATCTTCACGGCTGTGGCGTGAAGTCGCAACCGAAATCTCTGACGATTATCCCGACGTGGAACTTGAGCACATATACGTTGATAACCTTTCTGTACAAATAATTCGAAATCCATCCCATTATGACGTGATAGTAGCAGAGAATACTTTTGGGGACATAATTTCTGATGAAGCTGCTGTACTCGCAGGCTCGTTGGGTATGCTTCCATCAGCTAGTTTGTCCGGATATCCACCAGATATTGATACTAATAACATGTCATCTAATTTGTATGAACCAATTCATGGTAGTGCTCCGGATATAGCCGGGCAAGGGATAGCAAACCCAATCGGAACAATCCTCAGTATGGCAATGATGCTGAGATTATCATTTGGGTTAGAAGATGAGGCTTCTAATGTTGAAATATCTGTTGAGCAGGTATTATCGGAAGGTTATCGGACTTCTGATATATCACCGAATAACTCAAATGTAGTAAACACCCAAAAAATGGGCGATTTAATAGCGATGCGAATCTAGATAGTTTTGAACAGAGGACTTCCCATTTTCAATATAATGTCCCATTCTTCATATGTGATAGGGTGAACAGACAGCCTTGGCCGTGTAAATATTGAACAGTTTTCGAGAGATGGTGTTGATCTCATTTCTGCCAGAGTAACAGTTTTTTCAAGTTCTACTTGTCCTCTTATATCTACCATGTACCATATTGGTTTTTCAGGTGAACTTTTGGGATCTGGATGCTCGGAATTTGGATCCCAGGCTGTATGATCTGGATATCCATTTCTCACTACCACTGCGGTTCCTACAACACCTGTAGGCTTTGCATTCGAGTGATAGAAAAGAACATAGTCACCTTCTTTGATTTCATCTCTCAAGAAATTTCTGGCTTGGTAATTCCTAACTCCATCCCATTCAGCGGTCTGCTTTGGTTCATCCATTAAATCAGCGAATGAATATGCGGTCGGTTCAGATTTAAAAAGCCAGTAGTGCTTGGACATAATTACTTCCTCTAATGGAAAAATTAATGAAATCAGTTCACATTAAATTACGATATTTACCAATTTAGCAGGTACGTATATCTCCCTCTTGATAACTTTACCTCTAATGTGGGGGATAACTTTATCACTCTCTTTAGCTAATTTCACAGCCTCTTCTTCCGTAACAGATTCAGCAGGTATCTCTATACGATCTCTCAAGCGACCATTCACTTGTACAACTAGAGTAACTACGTCATCTGAAGACAGCTCAGGATCCCAATCAGGAAGTTTTTCAAGGTGAATACTCGTTTCGTGCCCAAATTGACTCCATAATTCCTCCGAAATATGAGGAGTTATGGGTGCCATTAATATGAGGAGTTTTTCCACTGCATCAGTCCAACTCTTTACATCAACTGATTTTCGCTCCAAAACCATGTTCAGCTCATTACTATATTCCATTAAAGAAGCCAAAACTGTATTGAATTTAAATTGCTCCATGTCACTAACAACGCGACGTATAGTTTTGTGTTTCATTCTGTTTAGATCAGCAACCGCCTTTCCGTCAATACTAGTATCTTTCAAAAATTTAAGGTCCCTACTGGCAAGATCCCAAACACGATTAATCCACCGCACCATGCCGTTAAGGCCTGTATCGCTCCAGTCACCCCCTCTATCCCACGGGCCAAGAAACATTAAATAACACCTAACAGCATCTGCTCCAACACGTCGTACATATTTATCTGGAGCTATCACGTTACCTCTAGACTTACTCATTTTCTGGTGATTAGCGATTATGTGACCTTGGTTAAACAGTCGTATAAATGGCTCATCAAAATCTAATAATCCTAAATCCCTGAGTGCCTTAGTAAAAAATCTTGCATAGAGTAAATGCATCACAGCGTGTTCAGCACCACCAGTGTACTGATCAACGGGACTCCAAGTGCTCACTAAATCAGGATCAAATATTCCTTTGGTATACCCTGAACTGGTAAATCGAAATTGATACCAAGAAGAATCAACAAAAGTGTCCATGGTATCTGTTTCGCGTATGGCGATACCTCCACAACTAGGACATTCCGTCTTCCAGAAACATTCATTCAATTTTAAGGGGGATTCTCCAGTGGGCTTAAACTCCGCATCATCTGGCAACGTTACTGGTAAATCATCCTCTTCTACTGGTACTGTCCCACAACTATCACAATAAACTATTGGAATGGGAGTTCCCCAATAACGCTGTCGGGATATTAACCAATCGCGAATACGATAGGCTTTATTACGTCTACCCCATCCCTTAGATTCAATGTAGTCGGCAATCTTGGAGATGCTTTCGGTATTATGTAAACCATCAAATTGTTCGGAATTAACTTGAACGCCTTCTCCTGTATATGCAGTAGATAACTCCTCACCATTCCATTCATCTGGAGATACCACAATCTCAATTGGAAGACCATATTTCTTAGCAAATTTGAAATCCCGTTCATCGTGAGCTGGAACAGCCATTACGACACCTGTACCGTAGGTACGCAGAACGTAATCTGCCACTAAAATCGGTATCCGCCTACCGTTCAACGGATTTATACAATAAGCCCCTGTATAGACTCCCGTTTTTGCCTTGTCTGTAGACAACCGCTCTACCTCTGATTGACGTCTTGCTTGAACAATATAATTGTCTACTGCTTCTTTGTTTTCGGGAGTCGTAAGAATCTCAACAAGCGGGTGTTCTGGAGCTAATACCACAAAAGTTACACCATAGATTGTATCTATTCTGGTCGTAAAAGTAGTTAGAACTTTTTCTTTCAAGCCATACTCAGAAATATCGAATTCAACGTCTACTCCCTCACTACGTCCAATCCAGTTAGTTTGCATTGTATTGATCTTCTCAGGCCACTGGATCTGAGAATGGTCCAAAAGCTCATCTGCATATTTCGTTACTCTGAAAAACCATTGGTTTAATTCTCTGCGTTCAACCATTGAATCACAGCGTTCACATTTCCCGTCTACAACTTGCTCATTTGCTAATACCGTGTTGTCCTTTGGACACCAATTTGCAGGAGCATAAGCCCGGTACGCTAGGTCGTTTTTGTAAAACTGAAGAAATATCCACTGGTTCCATCGATAGTAGTCAGGAGAACATGTCACAATTTCTCTATCCCAATCGTACATGGTTCCCATCCTACGTAGCTGTTGACGCATATTGGATATATTATCCATAGTCCTAACGCGGGGATGGATTCCCTCTCTTATAGCAGCATTCTCAGCAGGCAATCCAAATGCATCGAATCCCATCGGATGTAAAACATTGTAACCCTGCATTCGTTTGAATCTTGCATGCGCATCTGCAGGTGCCATTGCATACCAATGGCCAATATGCAAATCCCCAGATGGATATGGATACATCGTTAGTTCATACCATTTCTGCCCAGCAGCAGTATCTCTAACCTTATACAGTTCGTCCTCTTCCCATCGTTTCTGCCACTTTAATTCTATTTTTGATGCATCGTATCTTAATTCAGTAACTCTGGATTTAGGTACAGCCATTTCCTGATCCTCTCGCTAGAGACATCATTGTATAATTTTTTCGTGTTTTGGCTATGAATTCGATTACTTAGGCAAAGCACCAGGATCATCCCAACCCATCCGTGCCTTGTAGAACAACGGAGCGTACGATGTACTATATAGAGGTTTATACTCCATCCCTGATGCTCCATCAGATCGTATTTGATCCTGCGGTCTGGGCAATCGGCCTCCTAGGTGATTTTCCAATCTACTTTTAAATTTACTTGCTACGTCAGGGTTAAGATCACAAACATTATGTGCTTCATCTCGATCAGAATTCAAATCATATAATTCTGGTCTTGGTTCATCCGATATCCAATTAGTTATGTAATTCCACTCATAATCCCTTACAGATGCGTAGTCGTTCCACCCAGTTATAACAAATTCATCCTGATCATGATTATCATCATTAACGATCCGTAACAAACTAGTTCCGTCCATCTCAAATGACTTCTCCTCCATCCCAGCCAATTCCAGTATCGTAGGAGCAATGTCCTGATTCTGAACCAAATTTTCAACATCACTGTTATTCAGAGATTTTTCGGGATGTCTTAATAATAAATTCAACTTTGTAGTAAACGGGTGTAGCTGAGACTCGCGCTTACCTAATCCACTTAGATCAGCTAGCTCTGTCCCGTGATCCGATGTGAATATCAATGCAGTGTCATCTTCTAAGCCAAGTTTATGCAAATTTTCTAGGAACATGCCTATATATTTATCAGTAAACGTAACTTCTGCCATGTAACATGCAACATAGTAATCTAGAAATTCTTCCGAAAGTCCCTGTACAGAATCACCCCCAATATCAGAGTGTAAACGAGCGCTGAGTATGTGCTCAGGCTGTTGGTATTTTGGGCCTTCCCAAGTGTCATTGTATTCCTTGATATAGGAGTGGGGTGGGTCAAACAACTCATGTGTTTCAAAACAGTCCATCCAAAGGAAAAATGGGGAATTATTAGCATTGTCCTTAATCCAGCGAGATCCTGCCGTAAATACTCTGGGTGCAAACCAATCCTCTTCATTAATCCTATCTCGAATATTATGCAGGTACTGTAATACTTGGCCTTCTGCATAAAATGAAACATTCGAATCTGATGGAGGAGTTGGAAGATAGTTACCAAAATAATCCTTGAATGAACTTGCAACTGTGTCCCATGGACCTATTCTCCAACTATCGCTAGTCTGACCACGCACATGCTCGAAAGTGAGAAAGCCTCTAGAAAAGTTCATGTTAGGTTTGAATATATGAGGGGTATCTGCTATTAGCCCAGTCGCATATCCACCACTAACTAGGTGTTCAGCAACGGTAGGATATCCTTTAGGAACCTCGTGCCATCCATAGTATCCATTTTTGAAAGGGAATCCTCTCATACCTGTAAAATTGGTATTACGAACCTGTAAAGTAGCTAACGCCTCACCATAACATTGGTTAAATCGTATTGATTGATCGTACAATTGGTCTAGAGCCGGCGTTCTTATATGACTAAATTTCTTTCCTTGTCCTACTATATCAGCCCTAAAAGTGTCTAAACAAATAACAACTATATTAGGTTTGTTCACAAGATCCCCTTAGAAATTACTGTGATTTCAAAACCGATATCTGATCTCCAAATTTGGACCTTTAAAGATTACCATCCAATACATCATTTTACATTGCCAATCATATATTCGTCATGTTGAGTCTAAAAGAGTTAAATCTATTAGAATAGTAGTACTGTTGGAAAACAGATATGGATAGAGATCCATATCTATTCGTTACTTCTCAAGCATTACAAACCATTATCTGCCAATGAGATTGATTTAAATGATCTCTGATACCAATGGGCAAAGAAGTTATTGACCGAAAACTGTTCCACCACTAGAATACCAACGCGAATTAAAATATCAGGTAGTGTTTTATACCAACTATCCAGGATCACTACTCCTTTGCTTATTGATAACTGGCTGTAATTTAACATTGTTTACTCTTCCAAACTATACTATAGGTGACACTTGGTACGTCGTGGACAGGGGATTAATCCACTGTTTTTTTTGTACTTCACCTGAAGAAAAACCCGACTGGAACTGGGATATAGGACATGCGATAAGTCGCGATTTAGTGACCTGGGATTTTGTTGGCATAGCTGTCAAAAGAGGTGAAGATAAGGAATGGGACAGCCAAACCCTATCAACAGGTTCAGTAATGTATAGAAACGGTCGATACTGGATGGCCTACAGTGGTATTCGGAAAGGAGAGAACCCTCCTAGCAGAAAAATACATCGTGTGGGTATTGCCGTATCAAACAATCTCTATGAGTGGGAAAAACTAACCAATAATCCTGTAAACGAACGCGATCCCCGTCTATACGAACGGCTAGGCCGCGTGAATAAAGCTTATAGTCAGTGGAGAGATCCTTTCCTATACGAGCAAGGGGAAAGTGTATACCAGTTGGTTTGCGCTAGAAACAAACACACTGACTACTCAAAACGTGGGGCTATTGGTGTTGCAACGAGCAGTGACATGAAAAACTGGCGCATTTTATCTCCTATAGATGTGGAACCAATTGCCACAGAACTTGAAGTACCACAAGTTTACACGATACAAAATAGACACTTTCTAGTCTTCTGCACATCTCCTGATAGACTCCAACCTTCTTTCACAAATAATTTCCCTGACCATCAATTCCGAAAAACAGACTATTCAATGGTTGGGGAATCACCTTTAGGACCATTTGCCATCCATGGCACTGGAGAAATTATTAGTCCAAATAATATCCAACGACCTTACGCTAGTCGTATAGTCAAATGGCAAAAAGCGTTATTCCTTATTGGAACTGTACGAAGAGGAAGCATAACCAGCATATCTGATCCGATACCTGTAGTATCCGATAAATTTGGTATACACGAACTCACTAAATGAAATACAAGTTTACGTCGTTTATATATCTAATCAACAGATTAGCATCACTCAATAACGTCAATGTATAGGCTTATAACAAAGAGGTGAAACAGTGACTTTTGATGTCAATAATTTCGAAATTGAGGTCTTGCAAGAAAGCAAAAATATTCCAGTAGTTGTAGATTTCTGGGCAGAATGGTGCGGCCCCTGTAAGGTTATAGGACCAATACTTGAAAAACATGCTCTCAACAGTGAAGGTCGATGGATTTTAGCTAAAATTAATACTGAAACTCATCCAGCGATTGCTGCTCAATACAACATCCGCAGTATCCCAAACATAAAACTCTTCGTAAATGGTAACGTTGTGGATGAATTTATGGGAGCTCTTCCAGAATCTCAAATAGTAGAATGGCTAAATAAAGTAATACCGAGTAAATACCAAGATCAAATCGAGTATGCCAAGAAACTCTGGTTGGAAAATAATTCCTATGAAGCACAGAAAATTCTACAGCTCGTACTCGATACAGAATCGGAAAACCAAGAAGCAACTGTGTTATTAGCACAAACATTGCTGAATTCAGATACGGAATTGGCATTGTCAACTATAAAGAATATAAATTTAGGATCAGAATATTTTGATAAAGCCGAAGCAATTCGAATCGTTGCGAAATTCGCTAATAATATACGCAATGAAGAATCCTTAAGAGATAACCCCACTGATCTTTTATACAAAGAGTCTATCGAGCATATTATTGCCAATCAATTTGAGTCCGCTTTGAATGGGTTTCTTCAAATAATACGTAGAGATAGGAAATACGATGATGAAGGTCCCAGGAAATTGTGTGTTGCCATTTTCAACATGCTAGGGCCAGACAACGAAATATCTAGAAATTACCGTGCAAGACTAAGTAGGGAATTATTCTGATATCAAGAAAGTTTAATGAACAACAATATCTTCTCTAAATTCACCAAATTGATCTTTGTATTATTTGGACTCGTATTCCTAGCTATAGGAATAGCTGGATATATCCTACCAGGACTCCCAGGGACAATTTTTGTGATCATCTCAGCGGGACTATTCATGAGATCATCTCCGAAGTTATATGCTTTCGTTACGCAAAACAGCCTATTCGGTAGACAACTCCGAGAGTACCTTGAAACTGGAGTTATGCCATTAAGAGCAAAAATTCTATCCTTAAGTTCAATTTGGGTATTCACTACAATATCAATACTATGGGCGCCATATGGATGGATATTTGATGTTGTGATATTAATACTAGCACTAGCAGGGTCCATATATATACTCAGTAAACCGACGCGTCCAAAGTTAGATTAAAATTGTATCGGTGTTTGTTTTAGTCCTTCACATGCGAAAATGATGTTATAACCAAAAGATCTAACCAGCTATCCCCGGTGTTAAAATTTTGGTGACCGATATCAGGCTCAACATGAACTGCATCACCAACCTTTATATCGTACAATTTATCACCCAATTGAATTTTTCCAGTACCTGCCAATACGAAGAATACGTGTTCCGATTTATGAGTATGAAAATCGCCCTGCTTACCGGGCTGGATGGAATGCCGATGTAAAGCCCATTCACCTTCTAATCTAGCGGAATCTCCCTCATCGCCTCTCCCTTTTGGACCTAATATATGATGAATTAAAATATTGTCGTGCCCTATGTACGGTTGACAATCTGTCCAATTACGAATTGACATCCCAGCCTCCTATAGCACTCTTATAAATACAACTATTTCTCTAAATAATTTAATTACTTAGAAACGGCGTAGGTCTCACCAGACAGATAATTCAAGACAGCAAAAAGCAGTCGAGAACAAAGCGCGCTCGACTGCTTTTTGGCATCTAAACCCATTTACAGGGTTAATATCCGTCACCTACATAGTAGGATCAAGATTTACTCCTCTGATACGCAAACGCCTTCTTCATCAGCCAAAACAACGATTGGAGCAGTAGCCATAGTTCCATTCATGCCCATACCCGCTAGGGTATAAACTCCAGGATCTGCCGTAATTGCAGTGTCACCAAGCGACCAGGCACCAGTTGCGTCACTAGTACCATTGCCCAATCTCGTCTGTCTATCACTCTGTTGGAGGATAACTGCTACACCCTCGTACTCTCCATACCCGGCGCCAGCTATTGTCATGGAGCACCCATGTATAACTTCACCGCCCAACAAACTAGCTGCAGTAGCTACTGCATCAGCACCATCAGCACCATCAGCACCAGCAGGACCAGCAGGACCAGCAGGACCAGCAGCTCCTTTAGCACCATCTTTTCCAGCAGCACCAGTAGCACCAGCAGGGCCTATCTCACCCTGACAACCCACCAACACCATAAGAGATGCTAGCGAGATGATAAGGAGAGGAAGCACTGTACCGGACGAAATTCGCCTTTTCATCTAAGCCTCCTGTCATATCTAGACACACCCTATCTGAGCGTGCCGATTTTTAACCCGTCCATTATACATGTATCTGTCAATACATCCAACATGGGAACCGAACATACTTTAGCACTAACGCCCCGAATGAAAAATGTTACT
>CEUS01282712.1_pt1 | contig 16092 bp, 13 predicted proteins | sample 427031 | NCBI WGS metagenome assembly CEUS01 (sample SAMEA2622837, study PRJEB7988) | marine metagenome | biome: marine biome (ENVO:00000447); feature: marine epipelagic mixed layer (ENVO:xxxxxxxxx); material: "saline water (ENVO:00002010), including plankton (ENVO:xxxxxxxx)" | depth 140 m | reverse complement strand
TGATGATTTCTTGGATGGAGTTATTGGCAAGTAGGTCTGATGGAAGGGCCTCTCTTGCGACGTCTTGAATTGGAGACACCTCGCCTAGAAGTTCTAGCAACCCGTTGTCACGAAAATTATTGTATGAATCCAGTTGTACTTGGACCAAGTTTGGCACATCTAAAATATCCGGTAATCGAGAGAATGATTGTCGATTTTTCGCTGTTGACGAATTGGGCTGTTCCGAGAACGCTAGGCTCATACCGTGCTCCTTTTGACATAAAACAATGCTTGAAGTTGAACGCAAAAAAGCCCCAACCCGTGTCTTAGACCGGGTCAGGATTAGGAATTACACTTTTGTAGAAAAGACTGATATATTCCTCACGTGCAGGTCACGATGCTATATCAATGAGATGAAATTGTCAATGATTCGCTAATTTGTTTCAAGGCTTCTTTTTAATTGTTCTAGTATCTCGCCAACTCTTTTTTGGGAATTAGGTGTGTCTTTCGGGAGCATGTTTATAAACTGATGTGATCGTGTTGTCATGACAAAAAAGGTAGGGGTGAATCTTTGCGTCAGGAGCCGGATAGGATATTATTTAGGGCAGTTGAGATATGCGTAGAAATACTTTCTGAAAATTGATGTGTTCGCAATGAGAAATAAGAAAGAGAATTCAAACATACAATCGACACTCAAGGGTGGAAAGGTTTTTTTGAGGGACAAATCTTCAAAAGATGCTTTTCGTGATTACACCTGGCGTACTGATCCGGAATTAGCACGCCTTGATGCGACATATCCACCTAGTACCACGTTTGCTGAATTTGAGGCGTATTATCTTGATGAACTACAGAATCCACCGAGTGATAGTCGGCGTTTTGGTATAGAGACGTATGATCGGTTGCACATTGGTAATTGTATGTACTATGACTTGAATCCTTACAAAAGTGAAGCTGAATTAGGAATCTTAGTTGGGGACAAAGATTATTGGAATGGCGGATATGGCACTGAAGCGGTGACATTACTTCTTGGTTATTTGTTTGCCGAAATAGGTTTGACACGTGTCTATTTAAAAACACTTGATTGGAATGTTCGTGCACAAAAGAGTTTCCAAAAGTGCGGGTTTGTTGAATATCGCCGCAATAGTCGTGGGGTTTGGGATTTTGTTCTAATGGAAATATTTCGCTCTGATTGGGAAACGCTGAGTGGAGGCAACCGGGTTTCAAAAAAATATCAAAGATCAGTTTTTCCACAATCTTGAGTTTTTTTGCTGCGTCGCCGTCTTTATTTCTTGGCTTTTTGGTATTGAAACCGCCAGATTCCAAGATATAAAACCGGCAAGGGTATGATTGTTATCCAAAAATATATGCTGCGACCTATTCTTGATGTGGGCAAATCTGTGAAGAACCCGATTGGAAGACTTACAACGATCACGTATAGAACCCATGCAACCGATGCATATACTCCTATCGTTGTGCTGAATTTGGTTGGGTTTTTGATGCCGCGGATTTGAGCCCAGGGTGTGATTTCACCCACAGCCACAAGTAGGAAAAAGCCGATCAAGGACAAACCTAGCGCTACGAGTGCAGGGTGTGGTCCCAATATTGTTAAGACAAGAAAACCGAAAAGCATACTTGCCGCTGGCCAAATCAAGTATGTAACTGGTCTAATTGGCATTTTGTTTTTCCTTAGTCTCCAGAAATTCTAGTGTTTGTACGCGGTCATAATTTGCGTAACTTAGCGAGAGAATACAATAGCCGTTTAACTCCTGCGTTACCCTTGAAGGCTACCGTGATTTGGGCATCCCCTGTTTCAGGCAGAATACCGATTACGATTCCTTCCCCGTAGGACGTGTGTTCAACATGGTCTCCAGCTCGGAGATCGATGGCTGGCATTTCAAGTATTGTCTTTTTGTTTTCGGTTGCAGAAAAATCATTGGTACCCTGAGTTTTGATTTCTGGGATATTTGCGAGGAAAGGTGATGGAGGATTACTCAGGCGTGATCCAAATAGGCTTCGGTGAGTTGCTCGCAAGAGATAGAGGCGCTCCTTAGCTCGGGTCATGCCAACGTAACATATGCGACGCTCTTCCTCTAATTGGACTGGGTCTTCCTTCGACCTACTGTGAGGCAACAAATTGTCTTCCATACCCACGATGAATACTGTTGGGAATTCCAATCCCTTCGCTTGATGGAGGGTAATTAATGTTGCGGCCCCAGATTCATCTTCTATCTTGTCAATATCTGAAGCTAAACTGGCACTTTCTAGAAAAGCTGAAAGAGCTAGTTCTCCATCTAGTTCTTCAATTTGCGCTGCAACTGTACGTAGTTCTTGAACATTATCCCAGCGTTCTTCACCATCGTCTTCATTGAGCAATGATTGTCTATAGCCCGTTTTTTCAGTTACCACATCTAATAGTTCAACAATTGAAATGTTCTTGCTGTCTCGAACAAAAGAGTCAAAGATCTCTAAGAGCGCCTTGATTGATTTTACAGCTCGAGTTTGAAGCCTGGGTCCATTGGAATCTGTGGCCGCTTGTTCAGAATCAGTTAAGGCGACTTTCAGTGCAGAATACAGTGGCACATTGTTTTCAATACTCCATGTCGTAAGTTCTTCAACCGTTTTCTGCCCGATAGATCGATTTGGAACGTTTATTATTCGATTTAAGCTAACATCATCAGATGGATTTTGAATTACACGAAGATAGGCTATAACGTCTTTAATCTCTTTACGCTCCCAAAAACGTAATCCGCCAATTAAATGGTATGGCATTCCATATCTGTTGAAGGCATCCTCAAGAGCTCGTGATTGTGCATTCGTACGGTACATGATTGCGCACCCACCTGGTTGTGCAAGTCCTTCTCGTTCCAATCGTACGATTTCACTGACAACAGAGAGAGCCTCTTCTTGTTCACTTGAACTGATGATCAAGTTGATTGGAGGCCCTGCTTCTTTATCTGTCCAGAGTGGCATGTCTTTTCTTTGCTGGTTCGGTGCTATTACTGCTTTAGCTCCATCCAGAATGTGTTGAGTTGACCTATAATTTTGTTCCAATAAAACAGTTTTTGCCTCGGGGTAATCATTTTCAAAATTCAGGATATTTTGGATGTCGGCGTGTCGCCATGAATAGATAGATTGGTCCGGGTCACCAACTGCGCAGATGTTTTTGTGATGCTCCGTTATTTGATTCATCAGGTTGTATTGGCACACATTCGTATCTTGATATTCATCAACGAGTACATATAAATAGCGGTCTTGGTAAAGTTTCAAAATTTCTGGCTCATTTTGAAACAACAAAACAGATTTCATCAACAGATCATCAAAATCAACTGCATTGGCCCGATTTAGTAGATTGTCATATAACTCATACACTCGATGTACTATTTCCTCAAAGTAATGTGTTCGTTTTGCAGCGTGATCCTCTAGAGTGAGCATCTGGTTTTTTGCGCCGGAGATTCCGGCTAGGATTGCGTTTGGATTATATCTTTTTGGGTCTAATCCCAGCTGATCAAGTGACCGGCGTATAGTTGATAGCTGATCTGCTTGATCATAAATCACAAAATCCTTATTGATGCCGATTCTGTCGCCATGGGAGCGCAAAATTTGCACGCCAAGAGAGTGAAAAGTACCAACTGTCGGGTTCCGGTAATTTGTCTCATTTGTACCAATCAGCGATTCAAGTCGCTCAGACATCTCTTTCGCCGCCTTATTTGTAAATGTTACGGCGAGTACATTTCTAGGTGCCACACCAAATACCCGAGTAAGATATGCGATTCTGTGTGTGATGACTCGTGTTTTTCCGCTGCCCGGGCCAGCTAGGACTAACAGCGGTCCCTCAATAGACTCAACGGCTTCGCGTTGCTTGGCGTTAAGGTTATTTAAGATAGTGTCTGAAGCATTCAACATGATGTCTCAATATCATAACAAGGTATGAGAATGATCACCAATTTCCGGTGTCATGACATTTGTCTGGCTATTGTTTAATATTTAGAGCCTTTTTCCAGCACATTTTCGATGTTAGTCTATGTTTTAAAGATTTAATATGAGGGGAAATCTTATGCCTGAAAATAATGGGGCTTTAAAGCACGTAAAGGTTATTGAAGTGGGAGGTCCTGCTGCTGCGGTTTGTAGTTTCTGGCTGGCTGGCCTTGGTGCAGATGTTATTAAAGTCGAGCCTCCATCAGGTGATCGGATACGCACATATCCACCGTTTGCGAATGATAAGGAAGATGTTGAGCACGGGATTTACCATCTGCATTTTGATTCTGGTAAGAGGAGTATTGCTCTCGATCTGGAAAACGCTGGAGACCGCGCTCAATTTTTAGAATTGGTTCGTAGCGCTGATATTGTGATTGAATCTTTTCATCAAGGATATTTGGAAAGTATCGGTCTTGGTTACGAGCAATTGCGTCAATTGCACCCTGGAATAATTCTTTTGTCTGCCACCGTGTTTGGGCAATCTGGGCCACATAAAGATTTCCAAGGCGACGATTTGATTGCAATGGCGAGTAGTGGGTATATGTCTTGGGCTGGGGATAATGAGATGGCGCCATGTGTTGCTCCAAGTTTTCAAGGGTATCAACTTGGGGGTCTTATTGGCTCCTTTGCGATCCTTTCCGCTTTGCGCTACAGAAGGTCCACCGGCATAGGTCAATGGATTGATCTTTCATTACAGCAGGCTTTAATATTTTTGTATGGAGGTTCAGTTCTTCAATATCTCGGCAGCCGCGATGTTGTTCGCAGAGTGGGTTCTCAACCGTTTGGGGGAGCCAGTATCTATGCAGTACAAGATGGCCATATCATAATTGCGCCCTTCAGTAAGCGAGCATGGCAGGCAATGGAGATAGGTTGGATGGAAGATCCATTGCTATCGGAAGAACCATACAAATCTGACCAAGAATATAGGAGGGCTCATGCAGATGTGATCGCAGCTTTATATGAAGGATTCATTTCCGACTTTAACATGTGGGATTTTGTGAACGAGGCTCAAGAACGACATATTCCTGTAGCACCTGTCAGTACGCCATCTATTTTCTTAGAGAGTGAACAAACCAAGGCACGAGGTTTGATTGTTGAGCGCGAACATCCGGTGGCCGGTAATTACAAAACTCTTAAGGCACCATTCATATTATCTAAAACCCCATGGAATCTTTCGCGGCCAGCACCTCAACTTGATGAGCATCGCGTTGAAATTTTGTCAGATATTCAACCTCAAGGCTCAAGGACGTCTGCCATCAATAAAGAGAGGTCTGGAGATCTGCCTTTGGAGGGTGTGCGAATATTGGATTTCACACGGGTACGGTCAGGCCCTACTGGCACATCGATATTGGGTGATTACGGTGCCCAAGTAATCAAGATTGAATCAAACTTGATTGATACTTTTCGCCAATTAGAACTTCGTGTACCGCAATTCGATGGAATTAACAGAGATAAAGAAAGTATTGAATTGAATTTGAAGGATCCGCGAGCACGTGATCTTTTCTTAGAATTAGTCAAACATGCAGACGTGATAATAGAGAATTTCACGTATCAGGTCATGGACAATTTAGGTTTGAGTTATGAGGAGCTTCGCTCAGCGAAAGAAGACATTATTGTTGTGGGGATGCCACCGATGGGTAAGACTGGACCGTTTAATTGGTGGACCACTTACGGCCAACAATTAATGGGTTATAGCGGAGGTATTTATCTCTGGGGATACGAAGAGTCGCCTATGGAAGCACATCCAAAGATACCTTATCCTGACGATGTGGCGGCCGCGCAGATGGATATGGCAATTCTTGCTGCCCTCGAACACCGAGATGGAACTGGTGAAGGACAATATATTGAGGTCGCACAAGTTGAAGGTCTCGCTTATGTCTTCGCACCTCTTTACATGGATACGTTGATTAACGGCCGTGAATTAAAGCCATTAGGGAATTCTCATCCTGTTGCCGCGCCGTTTGGTGTTTATCGGGCTCAAGGCTATGATGGTTGGGTTGCAATTTCATGTGAAACTGATGATCACTGGAATGCTTTATTGGGCGCTCTTGATGATTCTGATTGGGCTGAAGACTCCCGTTTTGGCACTCACGCTTTGCGCCGAGAAAATGCTGCGGAAATCGATGCCCAAATTACGGAATGGACATCACAACGGACCCCTCGACAGGCTATGACCTTGTTGCAAAAAGCAGGTGTTCCGGCTTTTGAAGTGTCAAATAACGAAGATATATATCATGATTTGCATTTGAGAGAACGTGGTTTTTTGCGTCGAGAGGCCATTGATCCTCATGGAGAGGTAGAATTCCGAGGACCATTAGTAGAAATGTCCGAATCTCCAGGGAGAGTTAGGATGGCTGGCCCCGAACAAGGAGCCCAAAACGAAAAGATATTCGGGGGGCTGCTCGGAATGTCAGATGCTGAGATCGAGCGCTTAAAGAGTGAAAAGATAATTTACTAGTTTGCAGATTCCGAGGCTATTGCTAAAGCGTCATTGATGCTGATCTTATCTGTGTATAAAGCTTGGCCAATTATGACTCCCTCTGCCTGAGTTTTGCGGAGGATTTTGAGGTCACTCAAGCTTCCTACACCGCCTGAGGCAATTACAGGTTTAGTTGCTGATTCAATGACCATTTTGAGTTCATCCAAGTTCGGTCCCTCAAGGGTTCCATCTCTTCCTATATCCGTATAAATGAAACGCTGGACGCCGAGTTTTTCCATTTGTGAAATTAAGGAGCTTGCTTCGGTCAGAGAATTTCCCAACCAGCCGTGCGTTGCTACAAAACCATTTCTCGCATCTATACCTACTATTATCGCATCTCCAAAAATTTCACACGCTTTTTGAACTAACTGGGGATTTTCAATTGCAACGGTTCCCAATATTACGCGCTGAACACCGTCTTCCAAGTATTGCCGGATCGTATTTAATGAACGTATTCCGCCGCCAACTTGTATGGGTACATCGATCCTTTTGCAAATTGATTGGATAATTGAGCGATTTGTCGATTTGCCATCCCGTGCACCGTCGAGATCAACAATGTGAATTCTTCTGGGCGCTGAGTTAGCCCATTGTTGCGCAACGTCTACGGGCGAATCAGAGAAAACAGTTTCTTTGGTATAGTCACCTTGAAACAGACGGACCGCATGTCCTCCACGGATATCGATTGCCGGAATTATCTCCAATTATGATGTTCCTTTTGAACTAAGATTACTCATACTTTACCTTGATCATTCGCGCTATAACATTTTTACTATCAGTCGATTGCGTATTCTAAGAAATTGGAATAAATCTGAAGTCCTTGGACGCCACTTTTTTCTGGGTGAAATTGAGTTGCGGCAAGTTTGTCTTTAACGATTACACTCGCGAAATCTATTTGATATTCGGTTGTCCCAATAACAACAGACGTATCGTAAGGTACGGCGTAATAACTATGAACGAAATAGAATTGTGTCTTATCATTAACATTCTTAAATAATGGGTGATCGCTGGTTTGGGATACCCCATTCCAACCCATATGTGGCACCTTTGCTTTTTGGGGGAAACGGATGTTTTTTCCATCTATGATGCCTAAGCAATCTTGGCTCCCCTCTTCGGTCCATGAGAGCAGTAATTGTAGTCCAAGGCAAACTCCGAAAATGGGTTTGTTTTCAATCGCTCTTTCTTTCAGCGATTCTAATAGTCCGGACTCTTGTAAGTTTTGCATGCAGGGTCCCGCGATTCCCTGTCCGGGGAATATCACGACAGGGGCATTTTGGACATCTTTTGGATTTGACGTGATTACAGGCTTGTGGCCTAGGTGCTCGAGTGCCTTTTCAACACTCCGTAGGTTTCCAGCACCATAATCAACAATTGCTATTGGGATTTGAGGCATAGTATCCATGTCCAGTTTCTAGTTTTGGGTCTCCCCGGTGAGGATTTCGTCGGGTAACAATTTGTCTTCAAAGCGCGCCAGCATAAATATTAAGTCGGCCGCACGATTCAAGTAACGTAAGATCTCGATATTATTAACACTGTTAGTTTCATGAAGCGTAACTGCACGCCTTTCTGCCCGCCGAAGCACGGATCTTGCAGCATCAGCAGCGGCTGACGCTGGAGAGGCTCCTGGGATAACGAATGCACGTGGAAGATTGATTTGGGCGTCTATCTCATCAATATAATTTTCAAGTGCATTTACCATCTCAGACGTTATCGGTGCGAAGTGTTTCAAGAAGAGTTCATATTTGTCATTATCTGTTGCTAGTTCCGCCCCCACTGTGAAGAGTTGACGCTGGAGAATCAGTAGGATTTCTTTCACACGGTCTTCTTGGGATAATGCACGAGCGAGCCCAAGTAAAGACACGGCTTCGTCAACAGTGCCGTAAGCCTCTGTTCGTGGGTCATCCTTAGAAACACGACCGCCATACAGTAGGCCGGTTTCGCCTTGGTCACCATGTTTAGTATATACCTTCAATGCCGACCTCCTTCTATTTCAGATTGTGTTTCCATCTCCGTTATTATCGGAGATGTTCATCAAAAAAGCCGATCACTCGATTAATGTATTCTTTCTCCGCTGTTACGATTGCTTCTGAATGCCCCGAATCAGGGACAATCCATAGCTCCTTTGGGTGCTTTGCTGCGTCAAAAATGCTTTGTGAGTTATGCGCGCCAATGACACGGTCATTTGCTCCATGAATGATTAATATAGGGCGTGGCGCGATTTTGTCGACTTCATTTAGTGGCACAACATCATCCGCTCGCGCATTTTCAGATCGCTCTATGATCCATACTGCGATTGGACCAAAAGGATACGCTGGAAGTTTGACAAAATAATAGAATGATTCATAGACTGCCGCTCGCAGGCTTTTGTATGGAGATTCTGCGATGACAGCTTTAATCTCCGGGACGTCGGCGGCGGCAAGAATTGCTAACGATCCACCCATGGATAAACCAAATAATCCGATGCTTTGTGGGTCGACGTCTGTGCGTTCGTTAAGATATGCGATCGCTCCAAGAACATCTCCACGTTCGTAATACCCACCGGTGACACTTGCCCCACCGCTTTCGCCCTGGAAACGGAGGTCAAAAAGGAGCACTGAATATCCAGCTTTCGCAAATAACTCTCCGTGCGCAAGAGCCTCTTGGTAGCAACTACCATAACCATTAATAATAGCGACGGTTGGATTCGCCTCATTGATATTTTGTTGTTCTTGTACCCCACCTGTTCCGGAGATAAAGAATCCAGTTAACAGATATTCATGAATGCTCGGAAATGTAACTGGTTCTGCACGGGTCGCAAGGAATGGATAATCTCTAATCTCCCCAGCTTCGGCCAATTCCTCAGCAGTGCATTTCGCGGCTATCGCATCACTTGCACCCATCCATGATACTCCTCCCAAAACTAAGGCCGCCATCACGAACGAAATTGCTAGATAAATCCTGACTATAACTCGAACACGACGTTGTTTCCTTAGAGCGATCTGGGAAATGATGTAGATGGTTGGCGCAGGTACAAATATCCAAAGAATCGCTAGCGCACTAATGACCTCGCTACCTTTGGTTGCTTGGAAATGAGTGTACCCAACAAATGTAAATGCAGTGATTCCTATAAGCAGAATGAGTAATTTCTTGGTGGAAATGCGTGACATTCAAACTCTCCTTCTCGTCGCGAGTGTACAAGAAATCTGATGTCAGTGCGTGCCTATTTCTATTTTCGCTCCAATGGATTCTAACTATTTCGCAAGTTCACTGGTGTACACTCATTTTCTGAATCAAAAATGATGAGACAAAAAAAACATTTATTAGGGGTGAAAATCGATTGAGAGAGGTATGGAAGTCTACCGCTGTGATAGGAGCGGTTGTCTTTGTTTGTACAATCATTGGGTTTCTAGGAGGAGCAGGTAGTGTTTACATTTTTGGCCTCCCATTGTTCGGTATCTGTGTCGCGATCATTTTTTTGATTCAGTGGTTGTCGTTTATTCCCGCATATTTGTTTCGAACGGAACGTTTTTTTGATCTTATAGGGGGCGTGACGTATATCACGTTGGCTATATTTGTAATTTTGGTTAGGGATACTACTACGGATGTTGGATATATGATTGGGTTCTTGGTTTCGGTATGGGCGTTTCGTCTCAGTTTCTTCCTGTTTTCTCGAATTCTTACGAGTGGGTCAGACAGAAGATTTAACGATATTAAATCCAGTTTTGGTAGGTTCCTAATGACGTGGACCTTACAAGGGGGGTGGATCTTTATGACGTTTGCTGCTGGGTTAGCAGCTATGTCATCCAACGATCATGCGGAAATCGGTTTCCTGACCATTTTGGGCTTAAGTATTTGGGTTGTTGGATTTTTTGTCGAAGTGGTTGCAGATGCCCAGAAAAAACGTTTCCGGTCCTTCCCTGAGAACAGCGATAACTTTATTACTAATGGTTTATGGGGTTATTCGCGACATCCTAATTATTTGGGTGAGATTGTTTTATGGTTAGGCATAGCGATCATCGCGATTCCCTTACTAAGCGGGTGGCAGTTTTTGACGTTATTGTCCCCAGTTTTTGTTTGGTTTTTGTTGACTCGTATCAGTGGATTGCCGATGCTGGAGGCATATGCTGATGAAAAATGGGGTGACAACTCTGAGTATGCCAACTATAAGAGAAACACCCCAGTTTTATTCCCGAGTATTCGGATCGTTGGCAGGCGGATTAGAAGAGATAATTGAGAGGTTTCGTGATTTGAGGTTGTTGTGTTTACCTGTTTGGAAGAACCTCATTCAGTAGCTTTAGGGATGCGAACAACAATCGTACGTGCAATTTTGTCGTGGATTCCTTGGTTCCGAGCGGTATTTATCAGGAAAAAGGCACTCAAGAACCAGCCGACGAAGAAAATTGAAGTCATTAAAACAAATGTTATGTACCTGTATATTGCCGATGGAAACGTGATGTCATTTCCGTCTGTCTGAATAACTTTGAGGCGAAACAGTTTCTTTCCGACCGTTTGGCCATTTAATGTCCACAGTCCAATGAAATAACAGCTTGTTGTTGCGATCAGTAGTGTTATTTCGAGTTGTGGTGACCTCGACAAGAATGACGGGGTCAAAACGTTAAGTATGAGTAAATTGAATCCATTTAAGACGAAAATGTCTAGGATTGTTGCTGCTGCTCTCTTGAATACATTGTCTTCTATCACAGGGACAATTTTCGAAGAATCGAATAAGTCGGAGTCTTGATGTTTTCGTACATCTTCACCGCATTGTTGGCAAAAGACTGCATTTTTTTCAAATTCCGTACCACATTTTGGACAATTCATTTAAGTTCCACGTATTTTCTTGAATTATTGATTTTGCATACCTTCAAATACAATTCACCACAGGCTTTGTATAGATTATGTTTTCAAGCTGTTCTTTTAAACTACATGATGCCACGCCTTTGTGATTTACCACAATGTCCTTAAAAGCTACAAGCTTAAAGACTACCCCGGGGTATACTATTTGGTATTAGGCCAGTTCAAATGTTAAAGCATCATTTTTATAAAAGTTCCCATCGGGAAGGTTGATGATATGAAGATATTGATATTGGGAGGAACTCGATTCATTGGCTACACGCTGTTACATGAGTTGTTGAATGCAGATCACGAAGTAACAATATTGAATCGCGGGGTTACAGAGGCTTCGGTACCATCATCAGTAGAGAGAATTCAAGCTGATCGCGATGATGATGATAGTGTGGCCAGAGCATTGCAAAACCGATCATTTGACGCCGCCTTTGATATATCCGCATATACGGCAGAGCAGATACAAGGATCGTTGGGTGCACTTACGGGAAAAGTTGGCCATTATGTATTTACAAGTACCACAGCGGTCTATTTTGGGAACCTCATATATCCGATTCATGAACATGATCGACTGATGCCTGACGAACGTGGGGGATCATACGGATGGAATAAGATTTTAGCTGAACGGGCATTGGCTGCGTGGAGCCAAAATACGGGTGTCCCTTTCAGTGTAATCCGACCATCATATGTTTATGGTGCAGGAACCAATTCCTTAGGGAGGGAGCCTGCTTTCTTTTATCGACTCGAGCATGCTAGGCCCTTACTTTTACCGACTAGGGGCATTCCTCTTGCCCATTTGGTGCATGTAGAGGATATCGCACAGATGTTTATTAGCTGCTTGGGGAATCCTCGTTCATATGGCCAAAGCTACAATGGGGCAGGGCCAGATTATGCTAGTTTACGTGGGTGGTTCAACGCGATGGCTGATGCAGTGGGAGTCGCGCCCAAAATTGTATCGGTTCCTGATGAATTGACCCCTGCTATGCGCTCGTTTCCATATCAAACCCGTCGGTGCGTGATTTATAGCACTGATAAAGCGCGACGTGATTTAGGATATGCCCCTCGCTGGACTACGGCCTCGGGATTAGCGCAAAGTTACGACTGGTATAAACGTGAGTTGTCTTCTTCATTTTCATTGGATTTAAGTGAAGACGATGAGATTTTGGCTAAAATAAAAGCGATGGACTGATGAACGTGGGCGAAGGTATTTTCTCTAGTCGATGAACGATTGCTCGTAGTGGCGAGTTTTGCTAACATCTACGCGTACTTGTGGCATATCTGGAAGTAAGAAATTCTTAGGAGGATTAGGACATTTCTATGACCACCAATAATGAGAAGCTGCAGCATTTGCAGGAACGAAAAGAAAAGATATTGGCTGCTGGTGGAGAGCAGGCAGTTGAACGACAACATTCTCGTGGCAAGTTAACCGCCCGCGAGCGAATTGAATATTTGTTAGATGATGGAAGTTTTCAAGAGGTCGGTCCATTTGTAACTCACCGAGCGACGGATTTTGGGATGAGCGAACAGATTTTTGAAGGCGATTCAGTAGTCACTGGATTTGGGACTGTGAATGGTAGGAGTACGTTCGTATTTTCGCAGGATTTCACGATCCTCGGGGGATCACTTTCTCAGGTTGCTGCCGAAAAAATCACTAAGATTATGGATATGGCAGGAAAAACTGGAGCTCCAGTTATTGGCATAATGGATTCGGGAGGGGCACGTATTCAAGAGGGTGTTGATAGCCTTTTTGGTTATGGAAACATTTTCTTGCGGAATGTGTTGTTTTCGGGTGTTGTTCCCCAAATTTCTGTTGTGATGGGGCCAGCAGCAGGTGGGGCCGTATATTCACCAGCGCTCACTGATTTTGTAATAATGGAACGCGGGATTGGGCAAATGTTTGTGACTGGTCCAGGCGTTATCAAAGCTGTTACAGGTGAAGAAATCACGATGGAAGAACTCGGTGGTGCCGATACACATATGGTGAGGAGTGGTGTAGCGCATTTCGCCGGTGAAGGCGAGGAGGGGACGCTTAATATTGTTCAGCAATTGCTAGAGTATATTCCCCAAAACAATTCAGAGCAGCCTCCGCTGGTTTTAACAAATGATTCTCCCGATCGGACAGATGAAACATTGCGAGATATTATTCCCGATGATCCGAGTGTTCCGTATGACATGAAAGATGTAATTCGCAGGATTGTTGATAACGCAGATTTTATGGAAGTTCAAGAATCATTTGCACCTAATGTGCTTGTTGGTTTTGCGAGAATGGATGGTAAGTCCATAGGATTGGTTGCTCAGCAACCAGCGTACATGGCGGGTAGTCTGGATGTAGATGCAGCGGATAAAGCGGCCCGCTTTATCCGGTTTTGCGATTGCTATAACATACCAATAGTTTCACTGGTTGATGTTCCAGGTTTTCTTCCGGGTTCACAACAAGAGTACGCTGGCATCATTCGTCATGGTGCGAAAATGATTTATGCGTATTCTGAAGCGACAGTTCCCAAAGTAAGCGTTATCACGAGGAAGGCGTATGGTGGTGCATTTATCGTGATGAGCAGCGTGATGTTGCGTAGCGACATCAACTACATTTGGCCTCAAGGTGAAGTTGCAGTCATGGGTGCCGATGGGGCAGTCAACATTCTGTACGGACCAGAGTTGCGCGAGGCCGAAAATCCTGAAGAGCGAAGAGCTGAACTCGTGGATGAACTAACGAATGTATTCAACAATCCTTATCGGGCGGCAAATCGTGGATATGTTGATGATGTGATTGATCCTGCCGAAACACGTGGGAAAATAATTCGTGCGTTAAAAATGTTGGAAAACAAAAGAGATTCATTGCCACCCAAGAAGCACGGGAATATTCCACTCTAATAATAGTGATTACAGAATGCTGGAGAAACGATATGTGTTTCCAGCAACCGAACTAAGATGTAAGGATAGGACGCCATGAAGAGCAAAGTTACCGTTGTGGGAGCCGGAAATGTTGGTGCAACAGCTGCGCAGCGCATAGTTGAGAAGGGGTTCGCTGATGTAGTTCTTGTCGATGTTGTTGAGGGTATGCCTCAAGGAAAAGCGTTGGATTTGTTGGAGAGTGGACCAGTCCTTGGCTACGATTCTCAGATTATTGGTGCAAACACCTATGATGAGACGGCAGATTCTGATCTTGTAGTCATTACTGCAGGTATAGCGCGACGTCCAGGTATGAGTCGTGACGATCTTTTGAAAACTAACATGGGGATTATGAATAGCGTGATCGAAGAGGTGGTTTCTCGCTCGCCAAATTCCATCTTAATGATAGTCAGTAATCCTTTGGATGCTATGGCGCACTTAGCATTTAAGAAAAGTGGATTCCCGCGTGAGCGAGTTGTGGGAATGGCGGGTGTTCTTGATACTGCGAGGATGCGGACTTTTATCGCACAAGAATTAAACGTATCGGTTGAAGATGTTCAGGCATATGTTTTGGGCGGGCACGGTGACACTATGGTCCCCCTGGTGCGCTATACGACAGTTGGTGGGTTTCCCCTTGCATCTTTGCTATCCCAAGATCGGATCGATGCAATTGTTCAAAGGACCCGCGATGGTGGTGGGGAAATTGTGAATTTACTGAAAACCGGGAGCGCCTTTTATGCGCCAGCTGCTGCCATTCTTCAGATGACAGAATCAATTCTTTTGGATAAAAAGCGCATTCTTCCATGTGCCGCTTATCTTGAAGGTGAGTATGGTGTCGATGGCTTACTTGTTGGTGTTCCGGTGAAATTGGGAGCCGCAGGTATTGAGCAAATCATTGAGATCGAGTTGGATAATGAAGAGAAATCGCAATTGAGTGGTTCTGTGGAGGCCGTTCAAGAGCTCGTAGACGCGATGGATTCTTTGTAATTTTTGTTCTACAGACCATTGGTCGCTTATAGGGTTTTATTGGCGATGGTTGCATAATAGTGGTTGCATATAAATTAAAAGCTTCACAATGTGGGGCTTTTTTTATGCGGGTAACTATCTCTCATTTTTTCATAACCTCTTTGATCACGGGATTAAGATTGTGTTACCGAAATGATACCGACTTCCCCTTGAGTGGTGGTGTATTATATAGATACGTGTAAGGCGTGCAGAGGGTGTATGCGTTCATTTGGCATGATCTCAGGCCTGTCCGTTCCGATGAACGGCGGCCCGCGTAGAATGTGCGAAAAACCACCTGGATGTGTTATGGAGAAACTATTCAAATCACGTCCATTTTGAGTACATCACTGACCGTCAAACCGTTAACGTTTTTATGTTGGAAGATGGAGCACATTTAGGAGGGAAGATATGGGTCATCTTGACGGAAAAGTAGCAGTTGTAACTGGTGCTGGAGCAGGTATGGGTAGGGCGACCGCGATTACCTACGCGAGAGAAGGCGCGAAGGTCCTTGCATGGGACTTAGGTGTTGCGCTTGATGGTAAATCTCTTGATAAAAACCCAGTTGATGAGGTGGTAGAGGAAATCCAGGCTGAAGGCGGAGAGGCAATAGCATTCCATGGCGATGTGGCAAGCATGGAGGATGCTGAAAAAGCCATAGGTACTGCTGTCGACACCTGGGGCAAGTTAGATATTTTAACGTGTATTGCGGGTATCTTGCGAGAGCGCATGGTTTTTAACATGACCGAAGATGAATGGGATGATGTTATCCGAGTGCATTTAAAAGGCACATTTGCGCCTACAAAATTCGCAGCAATTCACTGGCGGCAACGGCGTGAGTTTGGGCGTTTAACCGCGTTCAGTTCCGGTGCATTTGAAGGTGGCGCTGGTCAACCAAACTATTCTGCAGCAAAGGGCGGCATTATTGGATTTGTTCGGAGTACGGC
>CEUS01550327.1_pt1 | contig 16107 bp, 13 predicted proteins | sample 427031 | NCBI WGS metagenome assembly CEUS01 (sample SAMEA2622837, study PRJEB7988) | marine metagenome | biome: marine biome (ENVO:00000447); feature: marine epipelagic mixed layer (ENVO:xxxxxxxxx); material: "saline water (ENVO:00002010), including plankton (ENVO:xxxxxxxx)" | depth 140 m | reverse complement strand
GGTAATTAAATTCGCAAACAATATTTTCAGTAGCTAAATACAACCTAATTTCTTATAGGTTTTGAAGATAAATCAAAAGCTCTACATGATGCTATTTTAGATCAAAGAACCTATAATCATTCTTTTTAATGTTTCGTCCTTCCAAAATTTGAATGGAAAGCTCTCCCGACTACATAAATCCTTACTATAACCGTCTAGAGAGGGTTAAGTTTGCTGTTGAGCAGTTAAGACCTTTTGATATAAATGAAAAAAGAATATTAAGTATAGGGGGAGGGGGTAGCAGGTATCTTCAAGAATCTTTAAAAGAACTTAATTCAAATGCAACACCTTTTGAAGTTGATTTTCAGGGAGATAATGATTTAACTCTTAACTTAGATAAAATTGACAAGCTGCCGTTCAAGGATGAGAGCTTCGAATTTTGTCTTTTAACTGATGTTTTAGAACATTTAGAAAATTTCCATTTAATACTTAATGAGAGTTTCAGGGTTACTGAAACAGCACTTGTCATATCACTTCCTATACCTTCAAATGAATTTATAGGAATACTATTCAACAGAAGGCACTCCTCAAGAGGAATTGAGGGAGGTATTTATAGTAAATTCTATGGATTGCCATATAAAAAACCTGAAGATAGGCACAGGTGGTGGTTTACTTATGATGATGTAATTTCTTTTTTTAAAAACTTTGAAAAGAATAATAGCTGTGAAATAACATTTTTTTCAGATCTACCCCGGAAAGGCTTTGTCCATACTCTAATAAAACCCTTTATTCCTAAAAGGATCTATTCCAATCTTTTCTACAATGCAATCTGGATTGTCATAAAGAAAGGTAAATAAGGGATTAATTAATGAGCTCTATACAGTACAAAGAATTATTATCTTTCACTAAGAATGTTCTAACAAAAGTTAATCTAGATAATTTTTCTTCTGAGGCAGTTTCTAAGGGATTGAGTGAAGCATCTCTTAGAGGTGTAGATTCACATGGTATAAGACTTTTACCTCATTATGTACAGTCATCTTTATCAGGAAGGAAAAATCCAAAACCCAACTTTAAAATATCAAGTAAATTTCCTGCTTCTATTTCTTTGGATGCTGATAATGCTTTTGGACATTCAGCAGGATTTAAGTCTATAGATGAGGGTATCAAGGCATCAGAGAAGTATGGAATTTCTCAAGTTAATGTATTCAACTCTTCCCATCCAGGTGCATTAGCCTCTATGACTCTTAGGGCGGCAAGGAGAGGGTATATAGCTTTTGCTTTTACACACGCAGACTCATTGATGCTCTCTTATAATGGTGTAAGGCCTTTTTTTGGAACTAACCCAATTTCATTTGCTGCTCCTAGACTTGAAAAAGAACCTTATTGTTTAGATATGGCTACTTCTATGATTTCGTGGAATAAATTAAAGAATTTTAGAGAAGAAGGAAAAGAGCTAGAGCCTAATATTGCTGCTGATGATTTAGGGCTTTCTACAAATGACCCTTTAGAAGCATCACAATTATTTCCAATAGGCTATTACAAAGGCTATGGATTAGCTTCTATGGTTGATATTTTATGCAGTGTAAATACTGGAATGAACTTTGCTCGATCTATTCCCTCAATGTTTGAATATGATATGAGTTTACCTAGAAGGTTAGGGCAGTCTTACATCATTATGAGAACTGACCTAACAGTTTCTAAACGAGAATTTAAAGCAAGTTTACAAGAGCTTACTGATTTGATTAGAGCTGAGCCCAGTCAAGAAGGAAAAAGAGTTTTATGTCCTAACGACCCTGAAATAGCATGCTCTAAGATAAGGTTAGAACAAGGGATTCCTTTAGAACAAGCTGTTTTGAAAGATCTTCAAATACTCTCAAAGGATTTAGAGGTTAATCTAAACCTTATTTAAACCAATCTTGGAAAGAAATTGATAAGAAAAATTTACTCACTTTTAGGGAAGAAGGCAAAATTTCAAACCTATTTTCTATTTGTCGCTCTTTTCTTTAGATCAATTTTAGATGCTATAGGTGTAGGCATGATCGGACCTTTTATTTCAATGATAATTGCTCCAGAAGCTTTCCTTAATAACGAATATGTTATTTACATCATGGAGAAGCTTGAAATTTCGAATTATAGTGATTTAGTAATAATTTCTTGTTTTGCTTTAACATTATTCTTCCTTTTAAAAAATATAATAGCTAGCTTGTTAGCTTATCTAATAGCTAGAGTTATTTTTATAAATAGAGCTATTGTGCAAAGAAAACTTTTCTTGAGATATCTACATGCACCAATGACCTTCCATTCTAACGTCAATACTGCAGAGTTAGATAGAAATATAAAATTTGAAGTAACTAAATTATTTGAATATTTTAGACACTTCTTTACTTGTATTAGTAGTGGACTCATAGCTTTAGCAATTCTAGTTACCTTGGCTTTAGTCAGCCTTGAATCAGTTGTTGTTATAGGTCTTATAGTGGGAGTTTTTGGACTATTATTTATAAAAACAATTGGCAATAGATCAGCAGATTTTGGAAAAGCTTTTACAGAAACTCAACTAGATATAAATAAATCTCTTGATGAAGGCTTAAAGTCTGTTTTGGAATTAAAACTTTATAATCTTGAGAAGCTTTTTGCGGATAAGTTATTTAATCATGCTAAAGAGCACTCTAAAGCTAATTGGAAGCAAGAAACAATAGCTGTAGTTCCACCATTATTTCTTGAACTAGTTTCTATAGTCTCTCTGACTATATTAATAATATTATTTAATTCCTTGGATAGGAATCTAATTGAGTATATACCCGTACTCGCTATGTTTGCCTTTGCATTGGTTCGCTTGGTTCCTAACGTAACCTTAATTCTTCAAGCCTACCAAAAGATGTTATATGCCAGTGAAGGAGTAAAGGTAATATTTAGTGAATTTAATTCTTTTGAAGAAGAAATATATAGTGAAAATATACTTAACGAAGAGTTTTCTTTTTCTGAAATAGTTTTTAAAGATGTTGATTTTAAATTTGAGACATCTCCAAGTAATATTTTTACTAACTTGGAGTGCAGTATCTTTAAGGGAGAAAAGGTAGGTATTGCTGGAATATCTGGGTCTGGAAAATCAACTTTTCTATCTTTGTTCCTTGGGATGATAAAACCTGATAGCGGAGAGATTTCTATTAATGGACAAGATTTTGAGTTTCTAAAGAAGTCTTTTAGAAATAACATTGGTTATGTACAACAGTTAATTACCCTTTTAGATGACTCAATAAAAGAAAATGTTGTTTTTGGCAGGTCTAATGATTCCAATAACTCTGATCAGGCTGTTGCAGCGCTCAGAAAATCTAAAGTATATGAATTTTGTAATTCCTTAGAAGAAGGTATTGATACAATGATCGGTGAAAATGGTGTTAGGTTATCAGGAGGACAGAGACAAAGGATAGGTTTAGCGAGATCACTTTTTCTTAATCCAGACTTAATAATCTTAGATGAAGCTACTTCAGCATTGGATAGTGAAACTGAAAAGAAGATAATGGAAGATATACTGTCTCTAAGTTCTAAAACAATACTGTTTTCAACTCACAAGTTAAAAATACTTGAGAAATTTGACAAAATACTCTTCTTTGACGCCACGGGAAAGGTTTTGTCTGGGAAGTTTGATGAACTAATGAAAACCTCAGCTGAATTCAGAAGTCTAGTTGGAAATAGTTAGAAGATTTATAAGGTTAATAAAATGAAAACCAAACCTAAATGCTCAATAATCATTAGGACTTTTAATGAAGAGAGATGGATATCTAAATGTCTTAGTGCAATCTATGAACAGACCTATAAAAATTTTGAGATCATCATTGTTGATAATTTAAGTAAAGATAAGACAATTTCTAGAACTAAAGAATTTAATATTGAAAAAATTGTTGAGATAAAGGATTACTTGCCAGGAAAAGCACTCAATCTTGGAATCAGAGAATCCAAGGGGGATTATATTGTCATGATCTCATCGCATTGTATTCCAGTTGATAAATTCTGGTTAGAAAATCTTGTAAATTCTCTTGAAGAAGATAGAGATTACGCTGGTGTTTATGGAAGGCAGGAACCTATGTCATTTTCGTCTGCTTCAACTAAAAGAGATTTAATGTTAGTTTTCGGCTTAGACCCCAAGATCCAGACTAAAGACGGCTTTTTTCATAATGCTAACTCCATTATTAAGAAAGAAATCTGGAATAAGCACCCCTTTGACGAGGAAACAACAAATATTGAGGATAGGCTATGGGGCCAGGAAATGATTCAAAATAACTTAAAACTAAAGTATGAACCAGATGCAAGCGTTTACCATTACCATGGTATTCATCAAGAAGGAAATGAATCAAGACTTTCTAATATTGTCAAAATAATCCATGAAAAAGGTAAAGACTTTAAAGTTGGAAAAATTGATATAGATCAACTGAAGATATTTTGCATAATTCCTGTAAGAAAGTTAACTAAAACCTTATTTGGAAAGAGGCAATTAAATTTTACTTTAGATCATTCGAGCACTTCTAAATATATTGAAAAAACTTTTGTTAGCTCTTCTGATAAAGACCTATTAAGTTATGTTAAAGATTTAGGATTTAATGTAGTAAAGAGATCAAAAGATTTAGATGGGGAATCAGTATCAACTGACACAGTATTAAAGGATGCACTAGAGAAAATAGAATCTGAGTATGGTATCCCCGACTTGATAGTCTATTTAGAGGAGACATTCCCCTTTAGAGATGCTGATTTAATAGATAAAATGATCCTTTCTATAATAGATAAAGGCAACGATTCAATCATCGCCTCATTCAGAGAGCCTGGCTTAATATTTCATGAACAGTCAATAGAGGATTTTCAATTAGTTGATAGCGGGAATGTACCTAGAAAATTTAAAGAAAATAACTATATAGCAATTAAAGGAATATGCTGTGTAACACATCCAGAAAGCATTAGGGAAGGGAGTCTTTTAGGAAAAGATGTAGGACTCTTTCATGTTGATAATTTATTGTCCAGAATTGAAGTTAGAGATAATTTTGATCCTGAAAAGCACTTCAATCCAAAATAAAAGTTGTCTAGTTCCTGTTTGATTCTTGTCAGTCCTAGCGAAGTAACTGAGGTATTGAAATATAGGAATTATATTGACTATGAATCTGTTATTCCTTTAACACCTGATACCTATTCTTTTGTTCTTAAAACAGGAAAATTTGATAAAAATAATATAATAAATCTTTGTGATATTAATTTTGAAGATTTACAAAACAAAATATCTACTAATCTCGTTAATAGTGATGTAGAGATACTTTCCAAAATTGCAGATGAAGAGTCTATTTCACAGGCTATAAGACAAAATTTAACTAGTGAACTGTATTGTGTCTTTGGATGTCTTGAGTATCTTTATTCCATTTTTGAAGAGCATAATAAATTCAGTTTTTTTCAACAGGGATTCCATGAAACAAAAGACTTAGATTTTCTTGTTTCCTCCGTATTAGAAAAACTAATTAATACTAGCCAAGGTATCTTTTCCTTGGCTAGTTTTAAGAATTTATCAGAAAAAGATTCTGTAATATCTTCTTTAAACAATACTTTTGTAAAAAAATTATTAAAAAAGAAAAACTTCTATATTTCAAGTGGACAGTTCTATAGGATTCCAGAAATTTCTAAATCCATAAAACAATCTAAAGATTTACTTGAGGTTCAGATAAGTATCCAGGAAAGAAAAAATTTATTTTTAGATTTATTACAAATATTTAGGAATATATTTAACTTTTATGTGAAAGGGCGCCTAACATTTTATTATTCTTCATCTAACAAGAATCCTCTTTTAGAAGAGCACTTCCAAAAAATAAAAACAATTATCCTGGATTCGCCTCTTAAGAGGGCTTCTCAACAATTACCCGTAATCTCTGGATTAATCAAAAACCAACTAAACTTCTCTCTTGGCTGCGAAGATTTTGTTGCGAAGATATTTGAGCGAACCCATCCTCTTTTTTTCCTTTCACATCAAATTAGATGGATGATGATGCCAGAATTGGCGCAATTCTTAAAAAGTAAGAAAATACCTATCCATCTGATTTCTCATGGATCTCATAGCCCTTCAGATGATGATTATTCTTACAATGCCCAAAAATTCTTAGCAAACGGATTATTATTTTCGAATTTCTCAACTTATTCTTATTGCCAATCCCCTTTTGCCTTAGAAGCTCTAAATCAATTTACAAGTAAAAAAGAAGCTAGAAAAATATTTCCTTTAATGTGGGGAAACGATTATTCAAAAGTAAAAGTTAAGAAGATAAAAAAGAAGAATCCTGATCTTTTTAAAATAATTTACGCAGGTACTTTTAAGCCTTATTGTTTGCGTCCTGCCATTTATGAAACTTCTTTTGAGCTAATTAAAAGCTTGAGGATACTTATTGATACTGTAGATCAGGTAGAGGGTGTCAGGCTAACTATAAGGATGAGAGAAGAAGATGAATGTAGTCTAGATACATTAAAATCATTACTTCCAAGTAGTGAAAATATAGTATTTGACAATTCTGGTACTTTCGAAGAAAAACTTACTAGACACGATTGTTTAATGAGTTTTTCTTCAACTACATTAGAAGAAGCTCTAAGTTACTCTATACCAGTAGCTACTTTTACTTGCGATTCTACTTATAGACATCTTAAACAAACTAGTTCCTCAGGTCTTGTTTACAACTTGACGAAAGAAAACCTCAAAGAGCAATTAATTTCTATGAAAGAATCAATAGAAAGTCGTTTTGAGTCAGGTTCTGAAGATAATAGTAAAATACTTTGGGTAGATGGTCAGGCACTTAATTTCTTCGATTTTCTACCTTAAGCATGAGATCTTTATTTGATGCCAATCGTCTTAATAGTGAGTTGAGTAATGCTTTTATAGATTTTGAAAAAAGGATACCTAATCTATACAAAGTTTCTGAACTATATTTGGATACTAATGATCCTACTAAGAAGTTTAAAAGTGAGTTTTTCTTATTAAGAAGATTTTTTGGTTTCTTAAAAGCCTTTTTAATAACCTTATTAAAATCTAATTTTAACCTTGAACCCAGAAGTGAGATTAAAGGAGATGTTTTACTTGTCTCGCCTTATATAAATAAAATTAAGGGAAATAATTTTTTTTTCGGAGATATACAGAATCATTTTCATAATCTTAAAAAAACAACTGTTGATTTAAGGATATTTAATGGAGTTCCTCCTATAAGCGATTACTTGGGAGAGAAAGATAATTTAGGTTTAAATGTTTTGTATTTACCTTCTCTAAGTTTGAATGAGAACATTTTAGTTTTTAAAGAGTTATTAAAAACTTTCAAGGATTTTTCTATAGCAATTAAAGAAGAAAAGGATCCTATAAAAAAAGAACTTTTGAGGTCAATTAAGAAGAGGTTATTTTCAAGAACAAACTTCTTCAATTTTTATTTATCTGCCCAATTAGATAATTTTATTAAAGAAAATAAATTTAAATATGCTCTTGTAACTTTCGATGGAAGTCCATGGGAAAGAATTTTTTGTAAGAAGTTTAAATCTTTAAATAAAACTGGAAGGGTAGCTTTCTATCAGCATGCACCTATAACAGAGAAAAGCTATTCACTATTTAACAAGTACCCTAAGCTGCTTAACCCAGATCATATTTATTGCTCTGGAAAAGGGCCTCATAGCATTTTTTTAAATAAAATTTCTTTTCTTAGTAATATTCATATCTTAGGTTCTAGAAAGAACATACAAGATTCGCAGAAAAGGAATTTCAATAAAGAGGAATCTGTATTATTTATTACACAAGGATCAAGTAGAGATATTTTTATTCTTTATAAGATAGCATTAAGATTGGCTTTTCAAGAAAGAAAAATAAAAGTTAAAGTACTTCTACATCCAGCTGTTTACCTAGGTTTATCTTTTAAATTTTTAAATGTAGCTCTCGAGTTTTTTCTCTCTAACTTTAAGTGTGATTCTGTTTCTGATGAGAATACCTTTTCTAAATCTAAATTCATGGTCTATTTTTCTAGCTCTTTAGCTATTGAAAAGATGTTCTATGATATTAGACCTATACATTTAACAAATTCATCTAATAACAATCCTTTGAGTATTCTAGTGGACAAAGAAAACCCAAATTTATCATGGTGTACGGAGGCAAATGATTTTAAAGATATTTTGAATATAATTAACAGTGAAGTTAACTTAGATTCTAAGGTTGAAAAGTATAGTAAACAAAACGCTAAAATTTTTTCACAAGAATATTTTGAACCTTTCCAGATAACCAAAGAATTTTTTTCAGACTATTAATATATACTTCGTAGGAAATTATGATTGCTAAAGAGATCATTAAAGAAGTTTCAAGTCATCTTGAAGAGATACTCAGCTTGAGGAGAAAAAAAACACAAAAACAAGATGGAAGCTTTGTAACTGAGGGCGATATAAAATGCCAAGAAATTATTCTTGATTTGTTAGACAAAAAATTTGGAGATATGAGTCTAGAAGTAATTTCAGAAGAAATTGATTCTGAGCATTTTTCTTATGACCCTACTAAAAACTATATAGTTTTAGATCCAATTGATGGTACAGAGAATTTTTGTACTGGTCTCAAAGAATGGGGTATTTCATTGAGTACTTACTTGGAGGATAAACATTATGAATCTGCTATTTTATTACCTGAATTAAATGAAAATTTAAAAACAGGTGATTCTCTGAAATACTTTCAATCTAGAATAGTTGGATTATCATCAAACTTAACAAAGACTCAAATTGATAAACAGGACCAGTATGAGGAATATAGGATTATGGGTTGTTGCGTATACAACATGCTGAATGTAATCAAAGGATCTTATAAAAGTTTTAGAAATTTAAATGGAGCTTATAGTTGGGATGTCTTAGCAGGATTTAATCTTGCCTTGGAACATGGTCTAAAAGTGGAAGTTGATGGAAAGAATTATGAAGGGCAATTTTTATACCCAAATAAGAAATATAGTTTCTCAATACAAAGATAACGTTATCTTTGTAATTGGAAAAGGACCATCATTAGATAGTTACTTGTCGTATGATTTCTCTGATTCCATAGTAATTTCTATAAATGACTCCTTTAATGTAATTAAATCTGATCTTATATTCATTAATAAACCTTGGTCTTTAAACAATATTTCTAAGCTAAAAAATGAATATATTTCTTTTTCGGATGAAGACCTTGTTGAAACTTCTTTAAATTCGAAAAAGCACCTTATACTTGAGAATAAACCTCAGATTTATATTAAGGATGAACTAAAAGTTGACGCTTTTGATACCAAAGAGGTATCGATAGAAAACCCTCTATTTATTACAGCAATTAAAGCAGCGAGACAAGTTGCAAAAAATAAGAAAAGAAAAACAAAAATATTTATGCTTGGTTTTGACTTTTATTATGAAAATGAAAGCTCATACACCATTTCTTCCCTAGAAGACAAGCAGGAGGAAGAGGGGCCATATCGACGAGCAATTTTAGAAAATCAAGAGAATATTTTAATTAATATACTTAATTCACTATCTCAAGATAAACACATAGAGATTAATCATGTAGGAGATAAAGCCTATAGTTCAATGACTACCCAAGAGTTTCTTAGCTTAGAAAAAAAGGATCCAAAAAAATTAAGTAGGCCCCCTAAAGAATATAAAGTGAAAGTGGTGGCTGAAATTACTACAAATCACCTTGGGGATAGGAAATTGTTACTGGAAATGGTTAGAAGAGCAAAAGAATCAGGTGCTGATTTTGTAAAGGTTCAAAAAAGGAATGTTGAAACTTTCTATAGTAAGAAGGAATTAGATAGCTACTATTTCTCTGATTATGGGAATACTTTCAGAGATTATAGAAACGGTTTAGAGCTTTCCAAAGAGGATTTCTTTTACTTGGATGAAGAGTGTAAAAAAGTTGGAATAAAATGGTTTGCTTCAGTATTGGATAAGGAATCTCTAAATTTTATACTTGAGTTTAAACCAACACTTTTAAAGATTCCCTCAACAATTTCAGAATTTAATGACTACCATGATTATGTAGCTGAAAAATATACTGGAGATATTGTTATATCTACAGGATTAACTTCCATCGATTATGAAAAATATATACTTGATAAGTTCAGGAATAACTCAAGAATTTATCTACTACAATGTACATCTTCATATCCAACGAAGGATGAAGATTGTTCTGTATCCGTTGTAAGACATTATAGAGATTTATCAAATACCAACGATCGAATTGTCCCAGGTTACTCAAGTCATGATCTGGGTTCAACTGCCAGCTGTTTGGCTATAGGGGCAGGAGCCATGATGATAGAAAAACATGTGAAAATGAAAAGTGTCTTTTGGTCCCATTTCGATTCTGTCTCACTTAGCCTAGAGAATGGCGAGTTTTTAAAATTTGTTAAAGATATTAGGTCAGCAGAAATAATTTGTGGAAGTGAGCATAAACAAATTAAATCTTCTGAACATCACAAATATAAGAAAGTTTGATTTTATGAAAGTTGTTGGATTAATTCCTGTAAGGATGGAATCTACTAGATTACCAAGGAAGGCATTGAAAGATGTTTTGGGTTTACCCGCTATTGTTCATGTCTATAAAAGGTGTTCTTTTGCTAAAAGCCTAGATGAATTATATGTAGTAACTGATTCTGAAGAAATAAAACAACAAGTGGAGGAGCATGGAGGAAAAGTTCTTGTTTCAGGTAAGCATAGGAACGGAAGTGAAAGAATCCATGAAGTTACCCGAGACTTAGATTGTACGCACATAATTAATATCCAAGGTGATGAGGTCCTTGTAGATCCAAAACATATAGATCAGATAGTGAAGGAATTATCTTCAGAACCAGATCTAAAATTTATAGTAGGTGTTACTCCTTATGATGAAGTTGGTTTAAAACAAGATTTCAAGGCTGTGTTATCAAAAAAAGGAAATTTAATATACTGTTCAAGAGAAGATATACCTAGTTCCGTTATTTCTAATAACAATAGTCGTTTAAAAGTGGTTTTTATTTTTGGTTTTACCAAGTCTTCTCTAGATTTATTTATTAATTGGGATGAAACTGAGAATGAACTTAGAGAACCAAATGAATTCTTAAGAATTCTTGATAACGATGAAAAGATTAGAGCTGTATTTTTAGACAAAGCTTACACAAGTCTAGATACAAAAGAAGATTTAAAGAGAATAAGAGAAATCATGCAGAATGATTCTTATTTTCCAAAATATAAGTCATTTTAACAATACATTAATGTCCACTATCGATCTGAGAAAAAATGGTCAGTTAGAAGATCAATTAAAGCATAAATTTCAAGAAGTTTTAGGTGATTGCGTAAGTCCATTTCATGAGTATATTGAGAAAGTCTCTGAAGGGGTCTCAGGTGATATTGATTGGTGGGTTAGTACACCTGTAAGCAGAGATACCATCTATAGTAATCTTTTTCATAATTTTACTATTCTTTTCTTTGTAAACAGGCTTTTGAAAGAGGATGTACCCTTTGAATCAATTATCGTTGATGACTTTTACCTTAAAGAAATAATGTCTGAGTTTTTTCATTTGAAGAATAAAGATATCAAAGTTCATTTAGACGATGAGGGTAAGTACCAGAGATCATTTTTTAGGAACTTTTATGAGATTATTAGGTTTCATTTCATCTTTTTTATCAAACTATTTTTCTGTAAATTTTTATTAAGGTCTAAAGTAAATATTCCTCCAATTAATGGAGAATTAGTATTGATAGACACCTTCTTTCTGGACTTATTTAGAAGCAAGGAAAGATATTATGATGGGTTGCTAGAAAATCTTAGTTCACAAGAAAAAAGACATATATTTTTTGTGCCTTCAGTTTTAGATGAGAAAATAACTACACTTTATAACTCTATAAAGTTTCTTAGATCTTATCCAGAAAAATACCTCTTAAAAGAAGATTTCATTAAATTTAGAGATTTATTTTTTACTTTTGGTTATTTTTTTAGAAAAAATAAAATTAAATTTAATCAGATTGATGTTTTAGGATGTAGTTTCCATAAACTAGTTAAAGCTGAGTTGCTTTATTTGAATAGATTCTTAATGAGTATTGAGGGTCTGCTCTCCTATAGGTTTGTTAAAAATTTAAGACAAAAGAAAATAAAAGTTAGGACCTCAGTGAATTGGTTCGAGAATCAGCCAATGGATAAGGGGTGGAATTTAGGTTTTAACTCTTTCTATAAGGAATCTATAAATCTTGGTTATAGAGGTTTAGTACCTGCTAATTACTTTTTGAGTCAGAAATATATTACTGATTTTGAATTTAATAATAGCGTTACTCCAAAGAAACTTTTTACAGTAGGGGATAATGAAGGTTTGGAAGCTAGTAGATTTACTAAAAGGACTGCACTGCAGGCTGGTCCAGCTTTTAGATTCAGATACCTATGGAGCGATCTACCAAAAACCAATGAGCAAAAAGATATAATCTTTGTAGCTTTGCCTATTACTCTTCAACAGTCCACTGGAATTATGGAAGGAGTAAATAGTATTAATGATGAGCTTAAAGGCAGGAAAGCTCACTTCTTGATTAAATTACACCCTACTATGGATAAGTCTCTGCTTCTTAACAATTTAAGTTTTACTTTCCCAGAAAATATGGCTTTTACTTCAGACGAAGCTTCATCAATTTTAGTGAAATCAGCTTTAATTATTTCTGGTATGTCTAGTATTTGCTTGGAAGCCTGTGCTGTTGGAGTACCCTTAATAGTTTATAATTCGCAAAACTTAATCCCATTTAACTCGCTTCCTAATAATATTTCTAAAAAGATATGGAAAAACGTTTCTAATAAGAAAGAACTTACTAGAGAGGTCAAGAATTTCTTAAATATGAAGAAATCTGAAAAAGAAATAGTTTCTTTATATTCCGAAACGGTTAAGAAAGATAACTTTAAGCCTGTTAACAATAGTACTGTCAAAGAATTATTAAAGTTATGAAGAATCAAGAACCTTTTTTTTCAGTAATAATTTGTTGTTTTAATTCTGAAGAGTTTATTAAAGAAACAATTGATTCAGTGATAAACCAAACTTTTAAAGATTGGGAGATTGTTGTCGTGGATGATGGTTCTAGTGATGAAACTTCAAAAATAATTCACGACTACATATCTAAAGGGGTAGATATAAATTATTTCTATCAAGAAAATAGAGGATTTGCTAAAGCTAGGAATGAATGTATTGAATTAGCAAAAGGCAAGTGGATAGTGATTATAGATCATGATGACATATGCTTACCCAAGAGATTGGAAATACATCGTAATCAAATCTTAACTAACCCGGATTGTGGTTTTTTCTTTGGAAATACAATTCATTTTTCATCCGACTCACCTGAGTTAAAGAAGCATTTTGATAATTTTAATCTTGAGGAATTAGAGTTAACACAAGTCAGGGTATCTAAATCTTTAATAAACTCTGGATGTTTTATTGATTCCGAGTCAGTTATGTTCAACAAAGAAATTGCAAAAAATAGTGTGAAGTTTAACGAGTCATTTAAATATATTGCAGACTACGATTTCTTTATAAGAATGGGTTTTCATACAAATTTCTCTTTTACAAAAGAGGTAGTATCCAAATGGAGGGTACATAAATCTCAAGCAACTGAGAATATGCGTTTAACATATAAAGTTGAAAATATTAAACTTTTAGTTGGGCTTCTTAGAGCTAAAAGCTTTAATTATTTCTTTAAGATGCGGATTGCTTTTCAAGTTTTTAAAAGTCTTTTCAGATTAGTTCTTAGACCAAGATCATGAATAGAGAAAATGATTTTAATACCTTTTACTTTTCCCATGGAAGAACAGCTTTAAAATTTGGTTTGTTAGGACTAAAAATAAAACAAGGAAAAGAAATACTCTTACCAGATTATATTTGTGACAGTGTTTTGTATCCAATCGAAGATTTGAAGTTAAGACCCGTATTTTATTCTACTAGTGAAGACCTGACTCCTGAATGGAATGTTTTAGAAGATAAAATTACCTCTAAAACAGCAGCTATAGTTATGGTCAATTTTTTTGGTCAGCCTCAAGAAATAAATAAATTTATTAATTTAGCTAGAGAAAAGAACATTTATTTAATTGAAGATAACGCTCATGGATACGGTGGATATTTTGATAAAAGACTTCTAGGAACTTTTGGAGATATAGGAATTTCTTCTCCCAGAAAATTTTTGGATATTAATTGTGGGGGCATTCTTTATACAAAAAAAGATCTAATTATTAACCTTAATGAAATTAAGGAAATGGAAGTGAAGAGTAGAAGTAAAGTTAAGAGATTAATTAATAGGTTTCCTAAACTAAAGAAGAGGTTAGTCAAGACCTTTAAATCAAGACCTGTTTATGAGAAACAAGAAACCTTTGCAGAAGATAAAATAAATGATTATTTAATTGATAAAGATTCGTTAGATATAGTTTTAAGTCAGAATATTCGTTCTTTTGCTATGAAGAGGAGAGAAAAGTATTTGTATTGGGAAAAATTTAGTTCTAGAAGAGGTTTAAAACCAGTTTTCAAAAGTATTTATGCTGAAACCAATCCTTGGTGCTTCCCGGCTTATGCTCGAAGCCAGAAAGAAGCTATAGAGCTATTTGATTGGGGTTGGAAAAACGGGGTAGCAGTCTTTTCTTGGCCTACTTTACCTGAACAAATGAGAAAAAACCCCTCTGCAGTATTAGAAAGGTGGAAAAGAATGGTTTGCTTTTCAACTTCTTTTTAATTTAATTAGATGAACATAGAAATTTATAATAGCTTTGATCAGTCATTAAAAAATATTTGGGAGGATATTGAAGATTTAAGTTCATGCACTCCCTTTCAATCTTTTAGTTGGCTTGAACATTGGCAAAAAAGTATAGGGAGCACTTTATTTAAAATAAGTCCCTTTATTGTAGTTATCAAAAAAAATGAAGAGGTTTTAGCTTTATTACCCTTAGGTAAAAGGAAGTCTTTTGGAATTGAAGTTTTAGAATGGCTAGGTGGGAATAACACTGATTATATGAGCCCATTAATCTCTGAACATAATGATTTATTTATAACTGATTTCAAAAATATATGGGACAAAGTTTTACAAGAACTTAAACCTTTAGATTTAGTTTGTTTAAGTAAACAAGTGAATTTAAAAAACAGCAATCCCTTTATTCTTAATTTGGAAAATAAAGTTTTAATGAATTCTTACCAATCTCTTTTAAAAGGAAATTGGGAATCTTTTTCTAAAGAATACCTTTCTAAAAAAGTTCTGGCTGATTCTAGACGGCAGCGAAAAAGGCTTTCTGAATTAGGGGAGCTTTCGTTCAATATTGCTAAAAATGACGAAGAAATAAAAAAGATTACACAATTAATGATTAAGCAAAAAAGTAGAAGGTATATCGAAACAGGAAGTTGGGATATGTTTGGTATAGAAGAATATAAAAATTTTTATTTAAATCTAGAACAAAAACTAGGAGGTCTTGGTAGAGTTCATGTTTCTTACTTATCTTTAGACAAGAAGATAATTGCAACCCATTGGGGTTTAGTATCATCAGATAATTTCTACTACCTTATGCCTACACATGAAGGTGAAGGCTGGGAAAAATTCTCTCCAGGGAAATTACTTTTAGAATCCTTAATTAAATGGTCCATAGACAATAACCTTAAAATGTTTGATCTTACTGTAGGTGATGAAGCTTATAAAAGAAAATGGTCAAATGAAGTTTCCCCTATTTATGAACATATCTATCCCGTTTCTTTGACTGGAAGGATTTATTTATTCGTTCAAAAACTTAAAGTAAACATCAAAAGAATTCCATTTTTAGGGAAAACATTAAAAAGAATTTATAATTTATTTAGATAATGAAGTGAAAGAAATTGTAAAAAAAATAGTTAAAAAGAGGATAAGGGGATTTAAACACACAGTTAATTCCTTATTTCTTAAAGAAAATTCTTTAGTCATTCTTCTTTATCATAGAGTTACTCCTAATAAAGAAGTAAATTCATTAGGGACTGTTATAACTTCTGATCTGTTTGAAGAACAAATGCGATATCTCAAGGAAGCATATGAGATAGCCAGTCTTTCAAAGTGCTATTCTGAAGGAGTCAATAAGAGTAAAAAGCTCAGGGTAGCTATCACTTTTGATGACGGTTACTTTGATAATTTTAA
>CEUS01279473.1_pt1 | contig 16123 bp, 12 predicted proteins | sample 427031 | NCBI WGS metagenome assembly CEUS01 (sample SAMEA2622837, study PRJEB7988) | marine metagenome | biome: marine biome (ENVO:00000447); feature: marine epipelagic mixed layer (ENVO:xxxxxxxxx); material: "saline water (ENVO:00002010), including plankton (ENVO:xxxxxxxx)" | depth 140 m | reverse complement strand
CACTTGTGGATGCCTGCAAGTTTCCGCCGATGGGAGATCGGGGTCTCGACGGAGCCGGATTGGATAACGACTTCATGTTTATTGATAGCGATTATCCGGCTGGCGCTGACGATGAAACGTTTTTGGTTGTGCAAATCGAAACACCTGAGGCTGTGGAAAAGGTGGATGCCATAGCTGCGGTAGAAGGTGTTGACGGTTTGTTTATCGGTAGCGGGGATTTAAGCTTTAGATTAAATCAGTCATCGGGTCATGCCGATTTGGAAACTTGTATCGATAAAATCGCTGCTGCTGCGAAGAAACACGGAAAAGCTTGGGGTTTACCAATGGGCTCTAGTGAGGCTTTGAAAAAGCGCCGCGACCAGGGTGCCCAGTTGATTAGCCGTGGGGGTGACCTTCGCGCACTGATACAGGTGCTAGGTGAGTGGCAAGAAGAGATGGACGAGATTCTCTTTTAAACTGCCCCAATTAGGGAAACTTCTGAGAACTCCACTTGTTCTCATAAGTTGTCCGAATTATCTTACTTCTTTCTTGCTATTATAGGTCTTGTTTCCCCTAAACATGATTATGAAAGCTAGTAAGCTCGTTTCCCCTATTTTAAAACAAACATATATTTTTCCGGTTATTTTTTTATGCGCCGTAGTTTTCTTTATGACACAGGTTCAGGCCGCAAATTTTGTAACTGTGAGAGCATGGGCGTCAGAGGAGTACCTCAAAGAGAGAGTTACGAAGCCGAAAAAGAAAATCCAGACTTACCAATTTTTCAAAGGAAACCATTTTAAGGGAAAATCCTTTGATAAAGGGTTTGAAGAAATGTCGTTCAACGACCTAATTCTCGATTTGGCCCAACACTTAACCAGACAGGACTTTTATCCAGCCTCGAAAATCGGCGATGGTGATTTGCTTATCGTGGTTCATTATGGAGTAACCGATTTTGAGGAAGACCAAATGGAGCTCATAGGAATTGATAGCTTAGAGGATATTTCTGCCTCACCTTGGGAGGGGATTGAGATTGGGAGCGTGGAAGCGTACGATCTCATGGATGCTCTTAATTCGGCGCTCGGGATGCAACATACCATCAATTCAGGCAACAGCATGACCAGAGCTGAAAAAGCCCAAATACTCGGCATTGAAGATATGTTTGATAAACCATCGCATCTTACCTCGAATTATGAGTATGAGCAAATGATGGAGGAAGCCCGTAACTTCGTGGTTTTGATGGCCTACGACTATAAGCTTCGCCGGAAAGGTGAATCAAAACTACTGTGGTCTACCCGTTACAATATTCGTTCGGCTGGCCAAGGCTTTGAGGCTGCCGTAAAACAGATGAATACCGTTGGCAGTGATTATTTCGGAAGGAATTTCAACAAGCTAATACGTAAGCGTCTCGACGATACGTCTAGTGTTGAAATCGGGGAAATTGAAGTGATTGAAAGGGAGGCACCCGATTCTGATTCAAACTAGGTTAGCCGCGACGGTACTTGTCTAAAGCACCGTCATTGAAGTGGACACCCAGCCCGGGCTTGGACGGAACTTTGTAAAGCCCTTCCTTCATTTCAAACGATTCTGCCATAAGGTCGTCCTGGATGACGTGGGTAATGCTTATGCAATGTTCAATTCCCGGGAAGGCGGCAGCTTGGTGGGCTTGGAACACCTGTGCGATTCCGGTTAAAATACTGTGCTGCAGCCATATAGGAATTCCTGTGACTTCAGCCATCAATGCACGTTGGACCAAAGACTTCCCAATTGTACCTCCCACTACAAATGCATCCAGTAGTTTCTCCCGAATAAATGGCATGGGATTCTCCGGGATATGTTCAGCGAGTTTCAAAGGGAATCGACCTTTGAGCTGGCGAAACGGTTCGATACTGTAACGTTCGAAGGGAGTCTCGATGGCAAAGTAATTCGGAATTGCAGTGAGTCCTTGGGCAAACTTGATCGCGCGCTCTGGTGTAACCCATGTGCTATTGGCATCTGCCCATATTTTAAGGTCCTTGGGAACCGACGAGGTTACAGCTTCAGCCTGTTCTACAGGATCTTCAAAATCGCGGGCTTTCACTTTGTGCACTCGGTAACCAAGTTCATAGCCCAATTTTGCCTCGGAAGCCATCAAGTCAGGTGGAAAGCACTGACTCCACCAACTTTGGATAATGTGTGATTTGGGTTTGGAAGAAAACAACTGGGATATGGGCATTTCGGCAGCTTGACCGATCAAATCATACACCGCCATCAGGATACCGCCCAAACTATCGTCTAATAAGAATTCCCATGGCGACCGTCCGACTAGTCTTTTGCAGATAGCTTGGGCTTTTGGAACGCTGCCCAGAGAATCCTCGACATTCAATAAGGCATCTCCGATTCCGACGAGTCCCTCATCGGTGTACAATTTTACAAGCGTGGAGTCGTAGTAATCGCGATTGATCCCTTGCTTGCGATATACTTCGGCAAATATATCCCGCACCCGATTATGCATAGGCACTCGTACCGGGATAATTTCAAAGCGGGAAATCCTCTGGCTTGCGCCAGTAGCTGAAGTAGCCATCCCTGCCTTTCCTAAAGCTCGATTAACCGTCGCCAGGCCTCCCAAAGAAGTTAGTGCCACTAAAATATCACGCCTTGAATACCTTCGCATGAGATTATGCTGTTTCTTAGAATCCAATTTGTCAATCCAGTCATTCGCTGTGATTGAATAAGTCCTTGAGTAATTTACTTTTCAGAGTAGTGACTTGGAGGAAGCTCGAGCGAGCGTTCTAAACGGAGGACCCTATTACGAGGGGAATCCTGCTAGAGGAACGGCGGCGGATTATCTTAAGTGAACCATGAGCCGCGATTGTGAATCGTTCTTCTGGAAAGTGAGGAGTAAGATCTCGTTTGACTTTGGATCGTGCCAGAATCAGTTTAATAAACTCAAGGAGATTTATGAAGGGGTCTACCAATAGCTTTCAGGACCATTCGAAAGGACAGAAAACCTGGAATCACACGACGCCGGTGATCTTTTCGCCGCTTTTCGATTGGCCACCCCGACCGAAGGCCGCCTTCCTCGAGTTAACCAAGCGGTGGGTAACCCTGACTCGTCCCGCACTGTGGCTAATTATTGCGTGGCTGATTTACCGTTTTTTAGTTCCGGACCTTACTGTAATGCAGGCAATTTCCTTTGATTGGATTGGCGTCATCTTCTTGCGTAATTACCTGCTTATGGTGGTTGTAGCTGGTGGTTTGCACCTCTATTTTTTCACATTCCGGGCTCAGGGAAAGCGTCTCAAATATCATCACTTAGAAACTCATGAAAAAAGTCGGAAATTTTCTTTCCGAAATCAGGTTTGGGACAACATGTTCTGGTCGCTGGCCAGTGGGGTGACCATTTGGTCCTGTTATGAAGTGCTTTATTATTGGGGGCTTGGAAACGGGGTCATTCCGAGTTTTGCTTTCGTTGATCACCCGGTTTTTTTCGTCATTTGGCTATTTGTCTTGCCAGTACTCACATCCTCTCATTTTTATCTGATTCACCGCTTGCTCCATTGGCCCCCTCTTTACCGAAGTGTTCACGGTGTGCATCACCGAAACATCCATACCGGCCCCTGGTCAGGCTTGTCCATGCATCCGGTCGAGCATATTATCTATATATCTTCCGTGCTGGTGCATTTCGTCATCCCATCCCATCCAGTGATTCTCATGCTGCACCTTTACATGAGATGTTTGGGACCTTCCTTTTCGCATTCGGGATTCGAGAAATTGCTGGTTAAAGATACAAAGGTTATTGATTCCGCCGACTTTCACCATCAGTTACATCATCGCTTCTTTGAGTGTAATTATGGAACTGCCGATGCACCCTGGGATCGATGGTTTGGTTCTTACCATGATGGATCCGATGAGGTTACATTGGAGGTTAAGGAACGCCGAAAACGGATGTACCGGAAAAAGAAATCGGCCTGAAGTACAAGACTGCTACAAGGTTTGTCCTGAACGATCGTAGCCTCAACCTAACCCGAATATAGGTTTGTTCGTCATCCATGCGCCATTCGTAAAGTCCGGAAATGCAACCGGAGCACTACCGGTTGCGATGGATAGTTCGGAGAGAGGAGCGATAGCCATCCAGGCCGCTGCATCGTAGGCATCAATGGGAGTTGTTTTTTTATCCCGGATGCAGGAAACAAACTCTCGCATTTCGAGAAAGTCAGTTCCCCCATGGCCCGAAGCTTCTGCTTCATCCAAGTAACTTTTCCAAACTGGATGTTCGTACTTTTCCTGATATGAATCGAAGGATTCCCATTGATGATGCGGGCTTTTGCCATCGAGGTAGATCACAGACTTATTTCTTGAGGAGGAATCACCATCTTGCATCCAGATACCATGCGTCCCCTGTACTTGATACATAAATGACATGGGACGAGGAAGACGAGTATCAAAAGTCAACACCACGGTTTCTCCGTTGAAACACTTCAGGGTTGTTGTGACAACATCTCCTTGGTTCCAACGAATATTTCGGCGTTTATGGTCGGCCTTCAAATTATCTTTCGACCATTGTCTAAGACCTCGTGATTTTGAGGCAGTGGAAGTGAGTTGTTGGATTCGGTTACCGCGTTGTATATTTAGGCATTGAGCAATTGGCCCGAAACCATGTGTAGGGTAGAGGTCTCCATTCCGATATTCGTTGTGAGTGGAACGGTAATCGCCTTCACCTTTGGAAGTTGGGCCGGTGCCTTTTCCAAGCACAATACGTTCGCGCAGATCGTGGCCGTAACCGCAGGTGCAATGAATGATTTCACCAAACAGTCCCTGCCGGACCATTTTGAGAACGGCCATATTGTAGCGGAAGTAGCAGTAGTTTTCCAGTAACATGCAAGGAACACGTGTCTCTTCATAAGTATTGATCAACTCCCTGCATTCGTTTACTGAGGAGGCCGGACCCACCTCCGTGGCAGCATATTTACCTGCCTTCATTGCGGCAATGGTCATGGGTAGGTGCAGCTCCCAGGGTGTGCAAATGACGATTCCGTCCAAGTCATCTCGTTCCAGCAGGTCTAAATAAGACAATTCATGATCACCGTAGCTCTCTGGTTTCAAGCCTTGGGTTTTTTCAACCAGAGCTTGCGCTGCTCTAAGGTTTTTTGGGAAGGTATCGCAAACGGCTGTGACGCTGACATTGGGTAAACGCATAGTTGTTTTGAGCATTCCTGTCCCGCGACCTCCGATTCCGATAAATCCCAGTTTTATTTCCCTGTCATCTTTCCCCTGTAAAATGGCAGGTGTACCTGAAAGAGAGATTCCTGCTGCCACACCACTTTTAATAAAATCTCTTCGTGCTATTTTTGTGTTCATGGAAGTTTCATGTGATTAGTCGTATTCTCAATTGTACACGATTTCTAGGAGGGGCATTGTGCCCCGATTTAACGAAAGCATATTAAATGGTCAGGTGCATAAAGCCCCTCCTACAGAAGATAAAATGGAAAGTGTTTTATCCTTTAGGTGCAAAAATATTATCAATCTTTTGAGACTGACTAATCTTTTAAACTGAACCTATCTTTCGGAATGTATCCGACTGTGCTCTTGGAGTGTTCCATGTCTGCCCAACGGTAGTCGGTGTTGGATAGTCCGTAGAGTGTCTCAAATTTTGGGTTATCAGGCGCATCAATACACAACTCAATGAGTCGAATCATGTCTTTTTTGACTGCAGGCGTTGGGCAGAACCGGCCTAGGGGGCTTATCGTGGGGATGAACACCTCCCGCGGATATAGATGGATGAAAGGTCTGACTTACTGCTGTAAAGGCGTGCTAGAGTCTCGCCAAAAATCTTGTTGGCTCCGTAAAAGTTTACCGGCCATGTTGGAGCAGACTTTTTTTGAGTTCTATGCTGTCGGGCACGTTTTGAAATCTTCTCGCAAATGCTCTTATAGGGTTCGCGGTGATAAAAGTAACCAAAACTGACCTGGATTGAGCTGGCATAAATCACCCGCTGAATTCCAGCGCGTTTTGCTGCTCCGATCATATGGTATGTGCTTTCGATATTATTTTTCCTGATGATTTCCCATGGAGATTGCTCAATTTTGCATTTGCAAGTTACCAGCTTGAAATAAAATGTGTTCAGTTATTGTATTATCGAAATTTTAATGACTTACTTATGTTGTCTAAGAGACAGATAGAAATTTACCACCGTGATGGTTTTATTGGTGTGGAGAACGTGTTGAACGAGGTAGAGATCGAAGAGCTGTGTCGTGTAACTGACGAATTCGTTGAAAAGTCCCGTTCGGTGACTGAAACAGACGCTGTATTTGACCTTGAGCCGGGACATACAGCCGAAGAGCCCAAGCTGCGTCGATTGAAGTCCCCGATCAAAGTACATGATGTTTATCTAAGGACCCTTAACCATGAGAAGATCCTCGATATCGTTGCACAACTGATCGGACCGTCTATCTGGTCGAACGGGAACAAGTTAAACATGAAAGCTGGAGGATTCGGAAGTCCAGTTGAATGGCATCAGGATTGGGCTTGGTATCCGTTTACCAATGACGATTTATTGGCAGTAGGCGTTTGCATGGATGATATGTCCGAGGAGAACGGTTGCCTGTTAGCCATTCCTGGTTCGCACAAGGGCCGAATTCTGGATCATCATTTGAATGGTGTGTTTGCTGGAGGTGTGACGGAGCCGAACTTCAACGATTCTGCGGTGAAAAAGATCGAATTGAAAGCGGGTGGCATCTCCATTCATCACGTGAGAACGCTTCACGGATCGCTACCCAATTTGTCACCCAACCCACGTCGCTTGTTGTTGTATCAATATTGCGCCAGCGATGCTTGGCCTTTGGGTGGTGTCGATTGGGATGAATATGCCAGCCGTCATGTCCGGGGAGACCCCACCAATCAACCGCGGTTAGTCGAAGTGCCGATCAGAATGCCGGTTCCCAAATCTGGTTTGGACGGTTCCATCTACGAAACCCAGTCAACCATGGAAAAATCCACCTTCAGGTCCTCAACTATCGATTTCAGGGATTGAATCATCGACTCACGGGTGTGAAAAATGCCAAAGTAATTCACGATCTGATTACGTGATTCCGACAATAATTTATGGCCAGCGATAAACTGAAAGCCCTCATTGAACACCGGTGGGAAAACCGTCCGGACACAGAATACCCTATTGAAAAAATCCGCGAGGACGATGCCACTGATCCTGGACGGGTGCCATGTTCCGGAAGCCAATACGAGTCCTGTGATGCAGAAGGTGTTTATTGTGAATGGGTTACTTGGAAAACACCCAAATCAGAGAGTATTTTTTTGTACTTGCATGGTGGTGGCTACTACCGAAGCTCGGGCCCTGCCAGCCGTATGGCTGCTTCGAATTTGAGTAAAGTTTGTGGGTGCCGTTGTCTTGTAGTTGATTACCGTATGGCGCCAGAACACCATTTTCCCGCTGCTATTGACGATGCCTACATCGCCTACCAGTGGCTTTTGAAACAGAATATTTCTCCAAAACAGATTGTGGTGGGTGGCAGCTCCGCTGGAGGGGGATTGACCGCGGCTTTGTTGGCGAGGCTAAAATTGGAAGGAGAAGAACAGCCTGCTGCTGGAGTACTCTTGTCGCCTTGGACTGACCTCACGCAAAGTGCCGAAACCTATAAGACAAAATTTGAGAATGACCCGTCGATATGGAAGGAATACCTCGACCATGCCGCTGATCGATACCTCGGTGGAGCCGATCCAAAACATCCATTGGCGTCCCCGGTATTTTCGGATTTGGAAGGCCTGCCGCCACTCTTGATTCAGGTAGGTAATGAGGAAACCATGTATGGAGACGCCAAAAATTACGCTCATAAAGCCAGTTTAGTCGGGGTTAAGGTCACCTTTGAAGCATTCGACGATGTTCCCCATGCCTGGCATAATAGTGAGCAGCATTTTGCCGGAATTCCAGAAGTTTGGACAGCTCTTGAGCAAATCGGTTCGTTTTTCAAAGCGCATACCGACTCCAAGTAATTCGGTTACTGAAATCGAAATGCGTATAGATCGGCATTTTTGAGCTCGAACATTATTTTCACCGGCTGTTCGGCAAGAGCGCCAAGATCCGGTTGATTGTTCCAGCTTATTTTCTTAGCCACCGAGTCCCCGAAGTAGTGTGGGCAGTCCTCAATGGAAAATCCTGGGATAGGATCGCCCTCAGCTGATTGAATTTCTACCCGAATGTGTCCTGCAGCCGAAGTAGCAAAGTTGAGATTGAGTTGATTCCCCGTGAATGTCAGAGGTTTTGTGATCAATTTTCCCCCTTCCCAATTTGCGGATGCCGAGACAAACCCATCCAACCTCAGCGTATAACGACGCAGAGCCGTGCCAGCTCCGTGCCAGTAGTTTTCCTGAGCATACAGGGATAGCTCTTTCCCGGCTCCCGGAAGGTCCGATTCGGTTTCAATGAGACCCCAGGCAAGATAATGGGATCCGTAAAGCCAAGTGCCTGGCCTTTCGGGGCCTGGGCGCAGGAAAGCCTCGTTCCAGCGCTTGAACTGAGTGCCGTTTCTGCTGGACATAAACAATCCCTCGCTTAAGGCATGGCCGTAGCGGGAATTCACTGCGGCCCGAATTTTTCGATTTTCCGAATCTGGGAGCGCTTCCATCGATGTCGTGTTCGCTCGTTCCAGATAGCGGGTGGGAAATCCGATAAGTATGTGGGTAGCCCGGTGGTAAGGGTGGATTCCGTTGGTGTACATTTGCTGAGGATAGGAATCTTCATAGACCAGGTCGGTCAGTTCCTCCCAGACTTTGAGGTCTGCGGAAACACCGGTGCTAATTGATCGATTGCCTTTAGGTTTCCATTCCGTATCAGAAACAATCCCATCAGGAAAAGTCCGCCAATAGGCACGGTACATTTGAATGTGCGGATCCCAAAATGCAAGGTTCTGAGAATCGAATGCACCGGATAGTCTCAGAATTGGTCTATCAATAAAGGGTGACCAGGAAAGTCCATTAGCCGACTTCAAGACGATCAGTCCGTTCGGTTCACGGGAGCGAAGGATGGCTTTATAAAGAGCTTCCTTTGGAGCTTCTGGATTCGAATCCTTAAAGATAGCTGGATGGGCAGCATCCAAATTCAGCTGACCCATGGAATCGCTCGTGATGGTGATATTGTTTTCCTTTGATCCATTGAACTCATGGAGGTTGAGAGTCGGTTTTTCCCAATGGATACCGTCCTTACTTTCCGCGTAGCTACAGAATCGCGGATGGGTGCCTGTATTAAGTTTACCTTCCGACAAGTCTATGTGAACGGACTTGTAATACATCCGATAGAAATCCCCGTCTTTGAAGATGCTATGATAGCCACTTCCAGTGCCTTCCCAGGGTGCATCATGGACCAATACAACTTCCTTGGCATTAGGATTGTGAAGCCGCAAGCCGATCTCTCCCTCAAATTTTTCTATCAGGAAATCGTCAATCATAAGTTCCCGTCGAGACCCGATTTCGACTGGGGCCGCGACTACTGAAACTGCAGAAATCAATAAGACGTGGAGAAGCCATTTCATTGTCTCGTAAAATAATAAAGAGTTTTTGGACTGTCAATGGGAAGGAAAAGGGCTGGGGCTTGCTTGGTAATCTCGATAATTGGCTTATTCATTCGGTGCTATGATTCCACAACATTTATTCCATTGATCTATGATCAACAGTTGACTAAATTTTGGGTAGGGTTTAAAAACCGAGCTACTATTGGTAATAGTAATCACCTCAATGCCTCCTATCCATGATAAAAGATCAAGTTTACAAATATAGTATGCGAGACGTGGCCAAGGAAGCCCGCGTTTCCGTCTCTGCGGTGTCTCTCGCGTTAAGGAACAGTCCCAAGATTTCGGAAAAGCGAAAAATGCAAATTACCCAAATCGCCGAGCGTTTGGGCTATGTAAAAGATGGGCGCATTTCTGAGCTTATGGAACACCTGAGGACCAATAGAACAAGCCGGAAGTTTTCAAAATTGGCTGTTTTGATTCTCGAGATCACCAAAGCAGAAGTGAAGAGCAATCCGGTTATTTCAAAATTGATTAATGGAATCGAGTTCCAGGCTCATGAAAGTGGCTATGGTCTCGACGTCTTTTACCTGAAGGAATTGAAGGCCAGCCCAAAGCGATTGCGGGAGATACTTATCTCCCGAGGAATTCAAGGTGTAATCGTCATGACCTGGGTAAGTGGCGTTGGTGTCTTGGATTTGGATGTGGATTCGTTTAGCATTTCGACTACAGGATACAGCATCATTGATCCGATGGTAAACCGAGCTTGTCCAAATTTTCTACAAATGATGGACGAGTTGTTAGAGCAAGCCTGTCGCCTTGGTTACAAGCGTATAGGTTTTTCAATGACATATCCTCGGGGAGGAATTGGACACAAGCTGTTTGCTTCTTCTTTCCTTTATTATTCCTCGCTGATTGATGAATCTGAGCGAATACCCATTCTTCCAAAGAGTGAAATAAATCAAAAAAATTTGGAGCATTGGATGGATCAATACGAGCCGGATGTGGTTATCGGTGACGGCTCGGTATATCAACTGCTCTTACAGCTGGGCTATAGCATACCGGAAGATTTGGGATTTGCTACTTTAGATACGGCAAAAGGACCTGATGATGCGTCTGGTGTCGATCATCGCCACGAGGTCGTTGGCCGGGAAGCCTTTAAATTGGTTTTGTCTGATTTAAATTTGAACAGTAAAGGCGTTCCTGAATTACCCAAGGTGGTGCTTGTGGACAGTCATTACCAAACCGGATCCACGCTTCTTAAAATTGGCAGACCGATTGACGTGCGGCTTCGTAAGGGAATTCGGCATCTTTTGGACGATGGTAATACGCAGCTCCAATAACCTTAAATTGAAAATTGTAGACTGCTGCTCCTGATAATGGTTAGGTCCATTGAATTAATTCGAGTGGTGCGGAATCATTTGCTATGGTGTGGTATTAACCGTTCTGACTGGGAAGGCTTGGTCAGTGAATCTTGTCCGGATTCAAATAAGCGACTAATACTCCCCGAGTTTTTTATCGGTGATGCAGGTGCTGGAAAGCGAGTAAAGGTAACTCCTTCAGAATATGCCGGGACCCAAGTCTACCATACCCTGTATTTGCCCTCAAACTGGAATCCTAAAGGAACTTTACATTCTTGAATGTCCAAACAGCCGATATTTTTGGTAGCTTCCCCAATGAGATAGCTATGCATCCTCATACAGACAGATGGGCTTTGGTTCCCAGTGAATACCCTATCCATGCCTGGCTGTGGATGAATCACGTAACTAATAGTTCTAGAGATTTAACCACGAATGGACACGAATGAACCCGAAAATATAAGGGAAAGAACCTGGAATTTGATTTCACTTTATTTGTGTAAATTAATGTCCATTCGTAGTTAACTTAAGCTGCTTTTTTTCACTTGGTTGACCGTTTACCAAAATATTGTTTTCGTAGAATTTATTTTAATTTTTGATGGTGTTGAAATATTTCTTATGAAAGTCTTAGTAACTGGAGCTTCCGGACGATTAGGTAGCAACCTCTGTCGGCTGCTTTTGGCGGAAAACGTAAACTTTCTTGCGGTGGATAAGGTTTCGGACCCTGACGCATCCTATCCAGTCGGACTAGCGGATCTTCGAGACCTGGATCAATGCAAAGATCTATTCAATGGTGTCGGTGTGATAGCCCATTTTGCGAACCACGCCAGTTTCGACCGAGGGAGTGTAGAAGAGGTTTACAACGACAATGTCACTATGAACATGAATTTGTTCCAGTCGGCTGCCAATGCCGGGTGTAAACGCATTATTTTCTCGAGTTCAATCCAGGTATTCGATGGACAACTGCCGGTTCGGGATAGGGCCATACAGGAAAATGTCTTACCCTACTTACCGATGGATTCGGAAATGCCGCCTTGCCCCAGGAATAGTTATGCATTGAGCAAGCTGGCAGCTGAAAATGCGCTTTCTTACTTTTCAGATACGACAGGGATAACGGCCATTGTGTTTCGTTTCCCGTTATTAGTGGATGCAACCATGATGAAGGACGCACTTGCTCAGGGCGGCATGCTACGAGGAAATGCCTATGACGGTTTTGCCTACCTTCCTGTTTATTCAGCTGCCGAGGCGGTCGTTAAAGCCATGTCCGCAAAGGTCGCAGGCTGCAAAAAATACTTTGTGGCTTCTAAGGATAATTTGGAGCAACGACCAGCCAGAGAAATTATCGATGAGGAAATGCCGAATTTGGCTCTTAATTTACCGATTGAAAGGATCGATTCCCTGGTGGATTGTTCGAGAGTTGAAACCGAACTAGGATGGCAACAACCCAATTCGATGGCGGAGTCGGTCGAGCGCTTCGGTGGACTTCAAGGAGTACGTTCTTATGAATAAAATTAATTTAGTTTTCTCTATTATATTCATGATCTGGGTGCGCATTTCCGCTTCTGAGACTCCCAATGTCGTTATCATCCTGGCCGATGATTTGGGAATTGGGGATGTGTCCACTTACAATGAGAATGCCGCGTGGGAAACCCCAAGCATCGATAAACTCGCTGCGGGCGGGATGCGGTTTACCGACGCCCATACCAGTTCCTCGATTTGCACTCCTACCCGTTACAGCATTTTGACAGGTCGCTATAACTGGCGTTCGACCCGTAAGGCGGGCGGCGGCGGCGGTTATTCACCACCGTTAATAAAAAATGAAAGAACAACCATTGCGGAAATGTTTAGAGGTCAGGGCTATGAAACGGCCCTGATCGGGAAATGGCATCTCGGTTGGGATTGGTACACGGTGGGTAACGAAACTGAAACTTTTGGTAATAAAGTAAGGCCCGTGGTTGATTTCAGTAAACCCATCAAAAACGGACCTGAGAAACAAGGATTTGAATACTTTTTTGGAACTGCCGCATCCTTATCTTCTCCACCGTTTGTATGGGTGGAGAACAGTCAAGCTACGGCGATTCCCAGTTCGATATCCGTAAACTACGATGAAAAAGCCTTTTGGAGGCGCGGGCCCAAAGCCGACGACTTTGATCATATATACGTGTTGTCTGACATCACGCACCGCTCAATCCACTACCTGCAAAAGCAGGCTGCGAGAGGAAAGCCATTCTTTCTCTACGTCGCGCTAACAGCTCCCCATGCGCCAATAATTCCCACCTCAGAGTTCGTAGGCAAAAGTAACACCAATGCATACGGGGATTTTGTTCTGCAGGTCGACGAGGCCGTAGGCAAAATTGTAGATGCAATCTCTAGCAACGCAGGTTTGGGCAACACCTTAATATTTTTTACCAGTGATAATGGTCAATCACCTAGGGCTGATTTTGACGACGAAGAATTGCCCCTTGCTGGACATAACGGCAGTTACATTTACCGAGGTAAAAAGTTTGATGTTTTCGAAGGGGGTCATCGGGTTCCGTTTATTGCTTCCTGGCCGGGCAACATTGAACCTAACAGCCAGTCGGATGAGATCATTTGCACGGTTGATTTTATGGCCACTGCATCAGATGTTTTGGGAGTCGAATTGGGCGACGATACGGCTGAAGACAGTTACAGTTTTTTACCTGTCCTCACGGGAGAAAGTTATAAGCAACCTCTCCGGGAAGCTACTGTAATGCAATCGGGTTCGGGCCGATTCTCCATTCGGCAGGGTGACTGGAAATTGATTCTCTGGCCAGGCTCTGGAGGTTGGGCCTACCCTGAAACAGAAGAGGATATGAAAGGACTTCCTCGATTTCAGCTGTACAATCTGGGTGACGACCCCGGGGAAACCACGAATCTGGTAACCAAATTTCCGGACCTCGTCAAGGACCTCAAGGGCTTGCTCACCAAATATGTGAAGGAAGGCCGGAGCACACCTGGAGCACCCCAGAAGAACGATGGTCCTGAATTTTGGTCTGAGCTGGAATGGATGAAGTGAAACGAGTGCTTTTGACTGGAGCGTGTGGGAGGATTGGCAGTCGATTGGCTGAACAACTGATAGAGGGTGGCTACGAAGTGGTGGGCCTGGATTTGACGCCTTCTCAGATAAGCCATAATCGTTATTCACATATTCAAACCAATTTCAAGGATGGCATCCAATTGAAAGAATTTCTTAAGGGTGTAGACGTGCTCTTACATTTGGGAGCCATGATGTCATGGCATCCGGAGGATAACCCTGCCATGTTTGATGTGAATGTTTCGGCAACGCAACAACTGTTAGATGCGGCACTGGAGTTGGGAGTGAAGCGCTTTGTTTTTGCTTCATCCGGAGAAGTTTATCCGGAAGTGGCGGCAAAGACCTTTCCAATCACAGAGGACATGCCGCTGAATCCCACTTCTTATTATGGCCTGACCAAAAAGCTGGGAGAGGAATTGGTGGCTTTTTATCACCGGCAGGGATTGGAAACGGTCATTTTGCGGTTTCCGCATACGCAGGCAGCCGAAGAAATTCTCGATCCCGACAGCTTTTTTTCCGGGCCTCGCTTTTTCCTGGAGGGCAAAATTAAGCAAATGGAATACTTTGGGAATGATGAAGTTGCAGAGAAATTGAAGGCATTGAGAAGTGATGGTGGACCCTCGATGATCATTCAGCATGGTGAGGAGGATGGTCTGCCTTACCAAATGCATATTGCCGACGTCAGAGATGTAATGGAGGGAATTCTTTTGGGCATGAGACATCCAAACGCAGCCAACGAAATCTTTAATATTGAACCAGATGACGTTGTGGAATTCGACAAGGTTTTGCCGAGAATGGCCGAAATTACGGGTCTACCTTTAGTAAAAGCCTTCATGCCTGGAAAGGCCATCCGCTATCGAACCAGTAATTCGAAAATAAAGGATCTTTTAGGTTTTCAACCCCACTATACATTTATGGATATGGTGGAAGAGAACAGGAAAGGGCGTGAGTCTATGACTTAAGAGTAAAGAGCAGGTCTAAAGAATTAATCGCATTGGATCTTGTACTTTCAACGATTATAGAGAAACAAAGGTGACATAGCAACCTGTGCCTTATATCACAGAAGATATCGACCGACCGATATAGTTCGTTCTAAGGCATAATCGATATCCATTGTATATGCGTTACCTTGCTTCCCAGCTCGCCGAAATATTTAGTGACCTCGAAAAATCCGTCCCCGTCTGAGTCACGCAGGGCGCAGATGTAATTCAGATCCACAGCTTAGAGTAGTGACACATTGATATCACCATTTTCACGTATCGCGATGCCTCGGGCTTTTCCGAGGTTGTCTGCAACCAAGGTGGCCTTGAATTCAGGCGGCAAGGGCATTTCACTCCGCGTGAATGAAAAGTCGAATGGAATGTTTGCCGACTGATCGTGTTGTTTTGAATAGTGCCTATCAATTGCCCCCGATACAGATTAACTCCTGAATAGTCTGAGCGAAAAGCTTGCCGTTAGAGTAGGAGATATTACTCCGCGTGAAGGATTCGCCTAAAGGACCTAGATCGTTGATAGCAATAATTGCATTTTCATTCAGGAGCTCCATGTCCCAATCGATAACGTAGACCATTCCGTTCATAATGGGCAGAAAGAGCGTATCGCCAAACGCCGTTGGTATTGGCGATGAGACATGGCCCCAACCGTTGCCTTGCGCGCGAATGTCACCCAAGAGCTTAAACCCCCGGGAGTTTTTGACACTGTTGGTCTTAAGATTCCAATAGGACGTCTCTGTCGGAACATAGAATGTCTTTTCCGGTTTTGACGCTAAATCGGAAATGTCCCAAACCAATTGATCCGGTTTCCCTGGTTGCTTAAGCATGCTGGTGGGTAGCTGAAGGTATTCCACCTTCCCCGTATCCATATTAACCCTACCGAGGTAATTGTGTTGGTAGCTGCGATAGTAGTGATATTGGCCAATGAGCAAATTCGATTGCCCAATGACCTCATAGGAGCGCTCACTTGTTTTGAGCGTCATGGTTTTGGTTTTCCACTTTGCCCCTTTATTTAGGCAAACAGGTACATCCTTGATAATGGATACTTTTCTAACTATTTTTCCGTTTTGAATATCGATCCACCACTGTTCCTCGTCGTTGATAATGGGAATCATTCCCTTATAAACTGAGATGGTCTGTCGACATTCCCAATTGTCTATCGTCAGTTTCCAAATCTCTGTGCCATCCGAAGCATCAACCAAGGAAATTCCCAGAGGTTTTTCGGGTGGTGTGTGTCCGCCGCCT
>CEUS01151664.1_pt1 | contig 16155 bp, 13 predicted proteins | sample 427031 | NCBI WGS metagenome assembly CEUS01 (sample SAMEA2622837, study PRJEB7988) | marine metagenome | biome: marine biome (ENVO:00000447); feature: marine epipelagic mixed layer (ENVO:xxxxxxxxx); material: "saline water (ENVO:00002010), including plankton (ENVO:xxxxxxxx)" | depth 140 m | reverse complement strand
GCAGACGGCATACACGCTCTGTGGCTTCCAGCAGTTCCTTAGGGCTGTCCACTCGGATGACACCACGACTCCCAGACAGCGCCACCGGCTTAAGTACACAGGGAAACTCATCTTCGCCAACCTCCAGGTCGGCCACGTTGCCCAGAGATATCTCTCGAAAATTCGGATAAAGAAGCCCAGCCTCAGCGAAACGTCTCCTACTCTCGAGTTTGTTGCCGCTAGCTCGTGTTGCCGACAGAGGATGCCCAGGTAAACCAATCACTTGCGAGGCCAACGCTCCGAGTACCGCAGAACGATCGCCCAACGCCAACAACCCGTCGAATCTCAGGCGGCTATTCTCCTCCCATATGGCCTCCACAAACGCTTCTTCATCGTAAAACCTGACAGGAATTGCCCCATCCCTCCAAGGGTCCTCTAGACGGTGACAGCGGTCAGTTGCAAAAACCAATTCGACCGACAATCTTCGAGCCGCTTCACAGAACGAGCGCGTCTGGTAGCCGGTCGTGGTGGAAATGATCAGTAATCGTCCCATTGACAACTTTACCAGCGGACACACTGAACGGAGGCATCTGCATTCGAAGAAAGCCCCCCCCAACAAGCTACTGATTCAAAACTCACAACAGAGCCACCTGCTCTGCATTAGGTTCCGCTCAGCAATACCAAGGTTCGTTGAGATAAGCTACCGTAGCTCGGCTAGGTGTCACTGGAGTCCTAGGCTGGCCAAACTCCCCTAGCTCACAGGCAGCAAGCTTCCAAATTTGTTCGAACATCTGAGTCCGGGCTATGTTCAATTGTTTCCCAACCAGTTCCGTAACCCCTTCTTGCAAACGATCCACTCGTGCATCGAGATGCCGCCAAGGGTAGACGAGTCGCTCACGATCGAAAGGGCTAAGCCATGCCCCAAAATCATTCGCGATCAAATCGAGTAATTGGGAGCGCTCTGGTATCAAGAGCCGCAGTGTGAGTTGTACAGGAGAGACCTGCTCGACAAGTTCCAATCGATCTATCGTCTGCAACAATTCGAAATAATCTCGCAATGTCGTCCATGGTGTAAACGGAATGAATGTTGGAGATAGAGTTAGGCCAATTTCCCGACACAGCGAGACAACCTGTTCAAAGTCAGCCTCGGTGTGTCCCTTCTCTAGCTTCATTAAAACGTCATCATCGATCGATTCAACTGCGCTTACCACAAATACACAGCCCGTATCCCTGAGTATGTTCAACTTGTCTTCGTAACGTCTGAGGTGTTCAACCTTGATTGTCACGTCGTAGGTGAGTTCAGGAAATTCTTCGTTGACCTCTCTGACAAGATTAATCGCATGGCCAATGCCATTAAAAAAGTCCGGATCCCCAAATGTAATGTGTTGCGCACCTGCTTCAACCTGAGATCGTATATCTGCGATTACAACTTCACGAGGCACCACTCGAAACTGCCCATCGTAAATAGGCACAATTGGACAGTGCCGGCAACGATGCTTACAGCCCCGACTAGCCTCTGTATAGCCAACCACCCTCCGGTCCCCACATGGCATTTGCAGGGATGCATATTTCTCAAGTCCTGGAAGGCCTGTTCGATCAGGTACCCGAAACCTCAATCGTGGCTGAATCCCTTCCGCACTCGAAGCAGTCTTTCTACCACCATGGCCACAAGCAAGCTTGACCAGCTCACCCTCAAATTCACCACCAAGAACATACTCAACTCCTAAATCTCTTAGAACCGCAGCATTGAGTCCAGCGTAAAGCCCATATGCGCAAAGCCGAGCTCTTGGCGCAAGCGCACGTACACGCCGAATGACCGGCAAAGCCAACCTTGTTGCTGTGTGCATCGGAAGATGAAAAGCGATGAGGTCACTGTTGAGAACTTCTGGGCGAAGCTCCTGGCGAGACAGGTCATTGGTTATAACCTCCACCCCAGCCTCCTTGAGCCACGCGGCAGGCGAAGCTATCCCGAAGGGCTGGCGCCCAAGCTCATAAGTAGCTACGAGACTAACGCGGGTCGGGCCATTGCCCTGGGACACAAACGTCAAACTTGCCTCATGCACACTGCCGACACCACTTCGTCACTCTGCCGGGGAGTCGCAAGGCTGACGAAAACCAGAGTCCCAATTGACAGCACTAACGCTGGATAGGCGGTTTCAAGACCAAATAGGTATACCGGCAAACCATCAACACTCCGAACCAAACCAATTATCTCCCAGACAAGTGTCGTAAGCATCCCAACAAGAATCGACGAAATACCGCCAAGCGCAGTGGCGCGACGCCAGAGTAGAGCTCCAAGCAGAGCTGGGGTGATGCCGGCTCCATACATGGTATACGCCCATAGAGCCATTGCTAGGATGGTCGGAAAGAAACCTCCGACTACGTAACCAAGTACGCCCAAGACAACAACAATAGCCCTCGTATAGAGAATCACCTGCCGGTCTGTAGCGCCTGGGTTAAAAAAGCGTTGGTACACATCACGAATAAGGTTCGTAGACGGTGTCAGCAGAAAGCTGTTCGCAGTTGAAACAATGATCGCGGCAGCTCCACAAACCAGTATGATTCCCATGAACTCTGGCAGCACATCAGTGGCAACCCTGATAACGACCTCCTCCGACTCCACTTCAGTGAGACCAGGTTCCAGTGAAGTCGCCAAAATCCCAGTGGAGTCGATTAATGTCTCAACCACAATCGTCCCAACAATCCACCAGACAACCGCCAAACGAGCTGCTTTCTCATCACGGGCCGAAAAGAACTTTTGATACATGTTCGCCTCACCTAGCAACAGGAACATGGTAGGGAAAAACAAGGCAAGGGAAGCCCTTGGCCCGAGCGAGCCAAAGACTGAGACATGGTCAACTGGAAGCGAAGCTAGCGACATCGCTAGTCCTCCAGACTCGCCGATCATGAACAAGACGGCCATCACGACGCCAAAAGTCATCAGTATCCCATTTCCGACGTCAAGGTAAGCAATGGAAAGCATCCCAGCCAGCGAGGTAAACGTGACACAAAACACCATCGTGATAAGGGCACCGGTATCTGGATCAATCGGAGCGATCAAGGCCAACAATCGACCACCTCCGCGAAACTGATAGGCAGCTATAGTGGCGTAAGCCAACACTGTTGTGAGCGTGCCCAACAAACGGGCTCCTGGACCATAACGCAGCTCAAGAATATCAGGGACCGTATACTGGGCGATTCGACGAACTCGAGGTGCAATAAAGTAGGCTAACGCTATCCCGACCCACGCCCCAGCCGACTGCCACAATGCAGGAAACCCAACTCGATAACCTAACCCTGCCCCTCCAAAGAGGCTTCCTGAGCCTACCCAGGTAGCGAGGAGGGTAAACACCAAAACTCGGGCAGGCAATGTTCGGCCCGCCACTAGAAAATCATCACCCGTCTTGATTTTCTGGCTTCGAAACGTACCCACCAGGACAAGAGCCGACAGGTACAAAAGGACAGCTGTTAACATCGCATGATCATACTTGTTACATCAGAGCAACAGCACACGGATATTCCCGCAGCAACAAGAGGTTTTCATCACTTGTACCCACCAAGGCAGCACTGCTCAAACTCGGAAAGCCGGATCAGCAAAATCCAACTAACTTCCGCTTCATGACGAGTTGGTCTCAAGCACATCCAGAAACATCGCAACCGCCGCATTCACATCAAATTTGGGATCCCGGCACAATCGTCAAAATAGCCGATTCTGCAAACCCCACAAGCTCATTGAAGCATTGTTACAAATTCTTTCGTTGTGAACCGAGTGCGAACGACAGACCATCCGCGTCGGGCTCTTCCCCGATCGAGTCTTGCTAGGAACCAGACAGTCCAGCAAGTCTCTGCTAGGTATACAATGCATGATTTGCTGCTATTACTAATTTGATGCCTCTTATTGAGATTCTTCTCCCTGAGTATGACCGTGAAATAGCAATCACCGATTCCCTTATCACCGTCGCACATTCAGCAGACCTGAGCTGGCGACCGACTGCGAAACAACGCAGCCTCTCACAACTAATAGCCCACGCCATCGAAATAGCTGGATGGACCGAAAATATTATGACTCAGGACAGTGCAGACCTTGGCAAACAGTCTGAGGTATTGCCTCCAGATTCTATTGCCACATTGCAAGATTCGTTTCACATCAATGCTTCTTGTGGCCGAGTTCAACTGGCTGGAAAAACCGATGACGAATTGATCGCCGACTGGACACTTCTACAACGCGGACGTAAAGCTTTCTCACTACCCCGCATCTCAGCTATCCACCTGCTTGTGTTAAGTCATCTCATCCATCACCGCGGTCAGCTCAGTACCTATCTGCTAATGCAGGACATTCACCTGCCGCCAATCTACGGTTCGACCTCTAATTGATAGGCAGGACTTTCGAAACCAGTCCCACGCACTAGCTTCTCGGATCCTCTACGATTCGACATAGGCAATCCATCATCGTGACCAAATCCCGAAGCTTGCGGTCTGGATCGGCTAGATGTTTCCCAAAGGCCCCAATCTACCCAAAATTGCACAGGGCTTCTCAATTCTTTGTCTCAAGCAAGCAAATTAGGGCTCATCGTTCCGCCAGTTGTTGTCGATATATCGTTAGATGACACGGCGAGTACTGTTCAGCGTAGCAGCGGCCATAGGCTTCAGCCTTCTGGCAATCCTAAACGTCGGGGGCTACCGCTACGGCGTTCAGGATCAGTCATTTTACCTTCCGGCCGTACTACGGCAACTTGACCCGACTCTCTTCCTTCGAGACACGGCGGTGCTGGAAGCCCAAGACCTTTTCTTCTTCTTTGATAATGCTATCGGCTGGATTACCAAGTTCACCGGCTGGTCACTGCCTTTCACCTTTTTTGGACTCTTTGTCCTTGGACTGCTAATTCTTGGCATAGCGACCGCCACACTAGGCTGGCAACTGTACGGCTCTTGGTACACCGCAGCCACACTAACTCTAGCTATCACCCTACGCCATCGGATCTCACTTACAGCGGTCAATACCCTAGAAGGTTATTTACATCCTAGGATGCTCGCCTTCGCAGTCGGTATATCCGCCCTAGCCCTATTCATGCGTGGGCGTTCATGGCCTGCCCTCTTAATAACCATTATTGCCATCATGCTCCACCCCACTACGGGACTGTGGTTCTTGATAGCCCTTAGCGTAGCTGTAGTTGTCGCGGAGCCACCTTCCTCTCGTGGAATGTTGCTAGGGATACTAATCGGCACGCCAGTCTTGCTATGGCTTTCCCAAGCCATGGTTGGAAACCGTTTTGTCGTCATGGACGATGCCTGGATCTCGGTACTTGCGCACAAATCGTATCTTTTCCCTTCCAACTGGACCTGGACGGCCTGGTTAGCTAACCTTGGAACCGCTACCGTGATCGGAGCAGTCTACCTATACCGCTATCGCGCAGGAATGACATCCCGCCGAGAAACAGGGATTATTTGCGGATGCGCCGCTTTACTGACGCTCTTCATCTTGTCTCTCCCCTTAGTCAACCTACGCTTGGCATTGGCTGTACAGCTACAAATCAGCCGTATCTTTTGGATCCTTGATTTCATAGCTATTGCCTCCCTTGCATGGCTGCTAACCGAAAGCAATATCTGGAGACGTTTGTCGTGGTCACCCACTGTTGCAAGACATGTGGTGGTAACAGCCGTAGCTGTCACAACGATCATCCGTGGAGGCTATGTTTCATTTGTGGAGCATCCGAATCGACCAGTAATTGCATTAAGACCAGCTGATAGCGACTGGATTCAAGCAATGACCTGGGTAACAAGAACCGATCCGGAGACCCACCTGCTAGTCGACCCGGCACATGCATGGCGCCATGGAACAAGCGTCAGGGTCAGTGGGCAACGAGATGTGTACCTGGAAGAGGTTAAAGATCCGGCCATGGCAATATACTCGCGTGTGGTAGCGCGAAGGGTCCTTGAACGGATACAGGACTTGGGGCAATTCGATGCGCTCACCGTGGAGCGAGCCCACCTGCTGGCCGACAAGTACGACCTACACTATCTCATCGATAATCGACCATTTGACCTCCCAATCGTTTATCGAGCTGGTATTTTTAAAATTTACGAACTCAATCAGAGGCGCCCATCTCAAGTCGCTGCTCGCACCAACCCCCTCTTGCAGTAAGATTCGCCCTACTCAGTGCAAGCGGGCTACTAGACAGTCATGGAACCGGCTGTGGTCGCTCTATTTTGTGTCTTGATGACTGCACTCTTTCCTCACTACACTCCTCACCCTCGCCTTCAAGGTGGACACAGAATGACCCTGTTCACCTGGGGAAACGTGCGAAATCTCCCGAATCTCCCGAGGCCCATTGCCAGATATTTCGACGTCGCTCCTGATGCCCGTGTGCTTGCACACTGTTATTGGCAACTCGAGCCGCGGCGCCACGCGACGGTCATAGGCCTTCACGGCCTCGAGGGCTCCAGTCAGGCCCACTACATGAGAGGCCTCGCCGACAAAGCTTATGCAGCAGGTATGAATGCGGTCATGTTAAATCAGCGCAACTGCGGCGGAACAGAGTCATTGTCAGCTGGCCTGTACCACTCTGGGCTGTCAGACGACCCACGGGCCGTCATCAAAGAACTCATCGAATTGGACCGACTCCCTGCCATCGTAGTCGCCGGATACTCCCTAGGAGGAAATGTCGGATTGCGACTAGCCGGTGACTATGGCCGCAAGGTCCCTCCACAGGTCCAAGCCTTCGTGGCCGTATCCCCTACAATGGATCTAGGCCTATGTGTCGAGGCACTAGAACGAAGAGCGAACCGACTCTACGAATGGAATTTCGTTAGAAACTTAAAGCGCCGAATGCGACGGAAAGCTCATTTTTGGCCCGGGCGCTTCAATCTTCGCCAGTTAAGCGGCGTAAGAACAGTGCGTGATTTTGACGAACACTTCACGGCACCTCATCATGGCTTCCGTGATGCTGATGACTACTACCACCGTGCAAGCAGTCTGCAAACCATTTCGCAGGTGCGGACTCCTACATTGGTTATAAGTGCTCAGGACGACCCATTCGTTCCTCCAGAACAATTCGACGACCCCAGAGTGATCTCAAACCGACATGTAACAGTCCAGATCACTCGCTATGGTGGACATTGTGGATTCTACTCGCGCCCTGCAAGCGGTTTCGACGGCTACTGGGCCGAACAGCGCATCATAGGAGTTGCACAAGAGCACCTAGCATTCTAGACCCAATGGACTAGTTCCTTTTCGGTGAAGCTAGCTCCAAGAAAGCATAAGATTAAGAAGGTTGAATATTTTTCAGGTTGGATTGATCCGAGCAACGGAAAAGAGACCTTCGCGAAAGCGGAAATGTTGCGTAACGACAACAGCAGACAAACCGCGGGTTCAATTGCTCCTGGTCAGACCGCATTTACTCAGCGGGAGCGCCGAATCATCTCTGATTTCAGAACTCCAAGAGCAGTGCAACGCTTCCTCAATGCTCTACCCTACAACACCAACTCAAGCTCAAATGGGTTAACCCTGCGTAGTTTTCGTGGGGTCATAAAACATCAGACGGCTCACTGCCTAGAGGCAGTCCTAACCGCAGCTGTAATCCTTGAGCAACATGGCTATCCGCCGACGGTGATGAGCTTCGAATCGATCGACCAACTTGACCATGTAATTTTCGTCCATCGACATGCTGGGCTATGGGGTTCAGTGGCACGCTCAAGGGACCCTGGCCTACACGGCCGCAAACCGCGGTTCCGCACACCCCGTGCGCTGGCACTGAGTTATGTCGAGCCCTATGTGGATCTAACTGGAAGAATCACTGGCTACGCCGTAGTAGATCTACGCGATTTGGGTCGCTACGATTGGAGATTTTCGAACCGGAACGTCTGGAAGGTAGAGCGGATGCTTCTGGAATATCCTCATCACACTATTCGAACTTCAGACCATAAAATCAGCCGCTGGCGAACACGCTATAAATCTTTCTCAGCACGATTCCCTGGCAAGAAACCGATGTTCTTCTCAGACCAAAATTACTGGAGCGAGTTGCCTATTGAATTCGCACGCCCAGTCGGCCGCGGAAGCACCAGACGCGTGTGAAAGCATCAGCGGGCAATCAGCTTCCGTAAGACAACGGCAAAGGGATCAGCGCAGCTCAACAATTCAACCCGTCTTTACAAGTCAGCACCAGGTCAATCCAGATCAAATTCTCGCTGAGGCCTAGATACAGGTTCCTGCTGTGCCTGCTTAAGTGCCTCCTCGAAACGTTTGGACAACGCATCACCACGAGTCTTTTCGTCACTTACAGACTGCCGAAACAAGGCCTCACGGCGAGCCGCGTCCTTGGCCAAAATCTGCTGAGCGTGATCAAGCTCTGGTTTCTCCTCGTTCTCGGGTTCGCAATATGCGATCACTCGCTTTAAACTGGAATCGATGGTTTGCACTGCACCACAACATGGACAAGTCACTTCAAATTCTGACGAGATCTTGCTCATAGTAAGAACCCTCGGCTGAAGCAAACAAGAAGCAATGTTCCGGAAAATCTACAAACTGCCAATTGCTTATCCCAAGCTCACCTCTATTAACGGAACCAAATAGCACTTAACTTAACATCTCCGACAATTTCCACAGGCGGAATCTCAACGAGACCGAACGGAGTCCAAGACCAGGTACTCGATAAAAGTCTGAAGGCTTTGCAAAGACTTGCCAGTCACAAAGTCGCTCAGCTAGCCTTCTTCCTCGTAGCCTTCTCCTGCGATAGCAGCGGTTCGGGTGGAGGGCCTCAGCGCTTCCCGGTAGTCATATACCGGCAGCCCCTGGACATGCAAAGAGAGAACACAGGTGGGGGATTTGTACTCGATCGTCACCGTAACAGGGCTGCCTTCAACACCCTCGCGAAACGACAGTCGACATCCGCAAGAGAGCTTCGCATTGACGAAACCTTTCAACATCGGATCAAGCCTCTCCAGAAGAATGCTGGGACAACTAGTGGCTCATTAATCTCAATACAGTCTTATCTAGAGCAAGTCTTTTATATCTTTTTCAAACTCATCTCGTGTCGCTATTCCGAGGTGGGTTCTGCAAACCTTTCCTTCTCGATTGATAAAAAAGGTCATAGGCACACCCCAGATGGGCCCATAGGCTTCCTGAAAATCTTCACGGCCTAAGCCGATTACCATAGGGTAGTTCACATTGTAGTCGTCAACAAACGACTCAATTTTCTCGGCTGGATCGTCGACAGACATCCCAACAACCACCAAACCATCGTCCTTGTATTGGTCAGTAAATTCAACGAACCAAGGCACCTCAATCTTACAGGGCCCGCACCAGGTAGCCCAGAAATTTAGGAGAACAACCTTGCCCCTCAGGGTCTCAAAGTCCAAGGCATTTCCATTGTGCTCCTCTAGGGTGAACCCATAATCCGCAGGCTTCGCTTCTGCATCGCAAGCAGCAATCGTCGCCAGACCGCCCTCATATGCAACAGCCGACATGTGTGAATGAGATGGATGCAGACCAAGCGGCAGGGTTGACAACGCAAAAAGAACAGCCGCTGCACCCGCAATCATCCAGCGTACCTTCATGATGATTCTCTCCCCTCATCCCACTAACGCCTAAGGCCTACTCGCCTAACATCACGGTCACCCCACTAGCCTTGCACATCACTGCGTCCTTGTCCACGCCATTACCGACTTGGCAAGCCCGACACTCGTTCGGAAGGCAGCCTTCAGTGAAATCGAACTGACCCTAACAAAACAATGACGGCTTTCTCTCCTTCTGCCTAAAGAGTTCGGTCAGCAAAACTAACGCCGGTATTACGTGCGGAGACCAGAGTCGGCACCAGCGACATTGCACCTCACTCATCGCTACAGTAAGATGAAATTTGTCCTCTGCTAGCCGTGGTAGAGATGCCGCTGGCGCTTGTGAGGTGAATCATGGATGGCTTAAACCGAGGGCTCTCGGCACTAGGCGACCTGCGCCGTATCGTGATCATTGGCTTTTTGGCCCTGCACACGACAACCAATTTGTTCGCCCAGCCCGCAACTAATTTTAACCCTTACTTTGGCAAGAATCTTGTCAAATACGATGACTTCCAGTGGCACATGTATGAGACTGAGCATTTCGAAATCTTCTACTATCCCGAACTGGAAGAGCATCTTGGGAGAATCGCGAGCTACGCTGAAAGTGCCTACTCGCAAGTCAGCGCTGACTTGACGCACGATCTGGCGAACCTAGTGCCCTTGGTAGTTTTCAAAACCCACAGTGAATTTGAGCAGCAAAACATCATTCCCGGCGCAGTGTCTGACGGAGTCGGAGCATTCGCTGAACCATTTCGCCAGCGGATTGCCTTACCAATCGACGAACCACCGGACCTGCTGTATCGACTAATCACCCACGAGCTAACCCACCAGTTCGCCTTCGACATCATTCCGCGATCGATGATCCGCCGAACTATCCCACTATGGGTCGACGAGGGACTCGCCGACTATATGGCTGGGGTCTGGCGTCCGCTCGACCTCATGGCAGTCCGTGACACTGCCCTGGCAGACATCCTGCCTAACATGAGTGAATTCATGGACTATGGAGGGTTTACCAATCTCCGTGTCGTCTACAACCTAGGACACGCAGCGTTCGAATTCATCGAAGAGCGATGGGGGAAAGAAGGTGTCCGAGAATTCCTTTTCGCTCTTCGCCAAAGCTCTGTCGGCACCGGCGTCGACATATACCAAGAAGCCTTCAACATCCCAGCCGACGAGTTCGACAGCGAGTTCGAATCTTACATTCGTCGACGATTTCAGGCATTTCGAGATAAAGAAAGACCCGAAGACTACGGTCGCGATCTCGCGCCGGACCCGTTCGAAACCCGCTATATGGCTGTTGTCTCAATCGAACCCTCCCCTTCCGGCCAACTGATAGCAGCCTTCGCCCAAAATCGGAAAGATCGCGAGATGGACGTCGTGCTGCTCTCTGGTGAAGACGGCTCGGTTGTCAAGAACCTCACGGATGGCTTCAACCAAGACCTAGGTTTCGAATCGATCGCAATCCCGGGAGCACGTTGGAACAGTGTTCCGTGGATGTCATGGTCAGAGGACGACGACCGCCTGGCTTACTTTGTGCGCAAGGGGAAATACCGCTCGCTATTGGTGCAGAATGTCATTACACGTAAAGTCGAGGAACTGATCGACCTCCCCGCTGTCGATGCACCAGAGTCCCCTGATTTTTCTCCAGATGGGCAGAAGGTGGTGTTTTCAGCTCTGCAGAACGCAATCGGTGACATCTATCTATTGGATTTGGGAACTCAAGAACTAACAAACTTGACTGAAGATGACTTCGCTGATTACGCACCAGCGTTCTCACCTGACGGATCCTATCTGGTCTATGTCACCAGAATAAGTGGCTACAACAAGCTCTTCAAGTTAGACCTAGTAACTCTGGAGAAAACCCAGCTAACCTTCGGCACCTTTAACGAAGCTGGTGCGCAGTTCATCGACGAAAACACCCTGGTCTTCTCCTCCACTGCTACGGATCCACTAATCCCGATCGACCCAGATGTAGCAGCGAACGCCGACATTTACAACATCTGGACGCTGAACCTAAACAACGGCGAACTACGTCAGTTCACTGATACTACAACTGGCAACGTCTCAGCGATTGTCCTGCCGGATGAAGACAACCCACAGGTCGCGTTCGTAACCTACTTCAAAGGGGAATACGGCATACACACAATAGGATTAGACGAACCGCTCTACACAGCAGCCAGTACAGATTTCGGGATACCTAGCTCAAATATCGATTTCCAGGCACCCCTAACCCATAATCTGGTTACCGCCAACAGTCGCCGCAAGGGGCGATTCGAGAAAATGTTTATGGATGGAGCCCCGCCCATCAATGCTGCCGTAACAACCGGAGGCGACGTACTCGGGGGCACCGCCATCTCGTTCACCGACGTGCTTGGCGATCAGAGCTTCGTTTTGCAAGCATACTCAATCCAACAATTTCGGACCTTCTCAGGCTCGTATCTCAACCTCAGTGGCCGACTGCAATTCGCTCTGCAGGGATTTTCCCAAGAATCATTCTTCTACGGCGCCATGGGAATGTATGCTCCATCCCTAATGTTCTTGGATCGAGACGACGCCTTAGCTACATCAACGGTGCGTGGAGGGACTGCGTTCGCTATCTACCCATTTGACCGTTTTCGGCGTATTGAATTCTCCGGAGGACTGTACTCATTCAACGAGCAGTTCAACAACTCTGCACTCCAAGTCCAGTCAGACATGTACCAGCAGCAACAGTACGGTGCTCAACTGTTTCGTTCTGGATCCGCCATGCCGTTCGGAATTTCCTATATCCAAGAGACAACGGTGTTCCGAGAATTCGGTCCGGTCGCCGGAAACACCATGCGATTTGGATATCAGTATGCTCCGACACTGGGTACTTCTATCCTGGGGAAACAGACTCTGGATGCAGATGCTCGTTACTACCTGCGAATCGGAGAAAACGGGTTATTGGCCCTCCGTGGCCGTGCTTTCAAAAGCTTCGGAGACTTCCCAGACTTCATTTATTTCGGCGGAAATTCTGAGATGCGTGGCTACGAATATTTGGAGTTCATTGGCCATAATGCCACCTTCTTCAATGCGGAATTGCGGTTTCCATTGATCGAGGCAATGCTCACACCCATCGGAGTGTTGGGGGGGGTTCGTGGAACATTTTTCTTTGATGTCGGCGGGGCAGGGTTGAATGGTAGGCCGTTCACCATGTTCTCTCGCGAGGCTGTAACATATACACCAACAATTGGGTATGGTTTCGATCCGGCGACCAACCAATATACTTCAGTCTTCGGCTCTCCAATGACAGTGTCCGGTTTTCGTCTTGTAGATGGTCGAGCATCCTACGGCCTTGGACTATCGACATCTGTAATTGGTATTCCCATTCATTTTGACTGGTCGTGGAGAACCCTCTTTAATGAGGACTGGGAAAACATCATCTTCGCCTCAAGAGGAGGGAGTTCAGCTTTTCGCAGAGCGCGATTCGACTTCTGGATGGGTTACGACTTTTAGTCTGAGCTGGCTAATCAATCTGCTTCCTGAGGTTTCCCACTCAAACTGTACGGTTCGCATTTAAGAAGCCGAAATAACAAATTCTCGCTTCCGACACCAGCAGGAAAAAGCTGATTGGCTAATCCACGAAGCAGAGCCGATTTTGCTATTCATACTGGCAGCTATCCCTAAACAATACCCAGCAAGAGTCTTGGTATTTAGATTTGGCGCTACAAACGGAGGAGCTTCATCATGCTGCGGTTGAGGTCGAGGGTAACCCTGTAATCGCTGAGGAACTCATGCCCAATAATGCCTCCGATATGAAAACCGAGCAAAGCACTGGGCCGATGTAAGTTCAGAACCACAACAGAGTAGTTTGGGTAAAGTAATTGCTGAAAGGCTAGGTTTGTGCCTGGACGTAGATATGCCTGTTCATCCCAACCAGATGTACCGTAAACATTGACGGGCACACGGCGTACCGTCAATGGTGGCAACAACAGGGCCGTACCTAGACTAATGGAGATGACCTCCCCGCCGGTATCAACAACGAAACTTCGAGGGATTTCATCACCGACGGTACCTCGTATAACGGTAAGACGATGCTGCCTTAGTGGCATGCCGATATCATATGGCTCCTCTGGAAGCTCCTTACCGATAGTGAGTTCTCTACGGCCATAATCAACAATCATCGACAACCCAAGAGCAAGCGGCGAAAAGCCTTCCGCTTCGAGCGTTGGTAGCCCTCCGAGAGGAGGACTCTTAATCAAGGCAGGCAGATTCGATATTCCCAACGACCCGAACTCAAGTGACTCAAGTCGCCCAGATTGCAAACGCCGTAGCCCAATCTCACCTACACCAGCGGTCAATGTCGTTGCTATTGCCTGCACTCCAAACTGCCGGGCCACTGGCTGAGAAAGCACGGTCTGTTCGGCCCCTGTGTCCACCACAAAATCTACGGCGTCCATGCCGTTAATCCTGCCCCGTACTACCACTTTGTCACGGACTAGCCTGAAGGGAATGGTATGCAGCTGGTTCGGACTCGCAAGCTGAACCGCCGGTCGTTCACCAAATGAGCGAAGGAATTGGACCTGCGCCCTTGCCCAGTCTACCTTCTCATTCCTCGTCAACGGGGGCAGTAGATCCAGGTAACGTTGGTAGGCATCGGCAGCCTCACTAAATCGGTGAGTGCGCTCGTAGATGTGTCCTAAAGTATGGTGAAATATCGGCTCGCTGGGCGACCCTTCGAAAGCAGCCCCAAGCCAATTCAGCGCCTCGTCATACTCCTGCCTAGTCGCAAGGCTCTTGGCGAGGCCATGTCTTCCCTGTCCCGAGCTCGGCTCCAGAGCCAGAACATCTCTGTAGACACCTTCGGCCTCATCAAATAGGCCACCTGCCCAGAGCGCATCGCCGACCAGCGCAAGAATGTCAGGCTGTTCTGGAGCCAGAACCCTCAGACGCTCGGCTTCTACCTGGGCACGTGTAAACTGAGCAACGGACAGAAGTGCCTCAAGCACGCCGGCCGAAGCACGCACCAATTGTTGCCCAGTGACAAACTGCCTTGTTTCCTCAAATACCCGAATCGCTTCCCAATATCTCTGGTCCTCTAGAAGGATATTCCCAAGCTGAATTTGGGTTTCTCCGCGCACAGTCACCGGGATCGACTGGGCTCCGATGATAGCTTGCAGGGCGAGGGCACCACCACACACCAAGAGCAAACAACGTGCCGGGATCTTCATCTCACCTCCACCGCGGCACCTGCCCAGGCCAAGTTCCTCATCTCACAGACAAATGAATCGGCTAATGCTGCTGGCCTCAACACGGTTGCGTGTCTTTGAAGCTAGCTCGTGTACTGCTCAATTGCAACACCGTCGTACATTTCGTCTACTCGAAGAATCTGCTTCTGCCGATCGTAACTACCAAGCTCATAGTCTTCACTCATAATTAGAGCCTTGACTGGCTTGGTCGGGCACACTTCTGCGCACAAACCGCAGAAACTGCAACGAGATAAATTGAAATCAAAGAAGTCCAGAACCTTGATCTTGTGGCCGGGCTCTCGGTGGCCACCCAGGTAAATCAACTCGTCCGGACAGGCCTTGGCGCATTGGTCACAGACGATGCATGTTTGGGCACCCGTTTCTGGCTCCACCTGCAATCTGAGCACACCTCTAAAACGTGGAGCCACCGGACGACGTTCGGCGGGGTACTGGAACGTGAAGGCTGGCTGAGGAGTATACCTAAGGGTAACTAACAGTCCCTTGACCAAATCAATGAGAAATACCGTTCGGATTAATTTAAGCAATTGCTGCACACTACTACCCTCGGTCCTCAACGAGAATCGGCTCCACCTGCCCAGCCATCACAACTCTTTCCTTGCGCAAGACAGTATTTTCACGTCGAATTTTATCCTGCAGTCGCAAAAGTCCATAGAGCAGCGCTTCCGGACGCGGTGGACAGCCAGAAACATAGACATCCACCGGAACAACTTTGTCTACCCCCTGCAACACCGAATATGTTGGAAACGGGCCACCAGCATTCGAGCAGCTCCCCATTGAAATGACCCACTTCGGCTCAGGCATTTGGTCGTACAAACGCCTAAGCACGGGAGCCATTTTTTTAGTGACAGTACCAGCAACAATCATCAGATCTGCCTGACGAGGAGAGGCCCGGAAGACCTCCGCGCCGAACCGAGCTATATCGAAGCGAGACGCCGATGTTGCCATCATTTCAATGGCGCAACAGGCAAGACCAAACCCCATCGGCCAAAGCGACGATTGCCTAGCCCAATTAAGCACCTTGTCCAAATTAGTCGTAATAAAATTATCTTCGAAGCGATGGTCAATTAAGCCCATAGGACATCCACTTTCCTATTTGCCTTCATACCAAACGGCATTTGTTTCGACAAAGCTCTGCCATTCATCAGGCACCTCGTCGTTGGCGAAGATCGCCTCGACGGGACAAGCCGGAACACAAGCTCCGCAATCGATACACTCATCGGGGTGTATATAAAGCATGGTCTCAGCTTCAAATTCGTCCTCGTCTTGGCGAGGGTGAATACAATCCACCGGACACACGTCAACACACGCAGTATCCTTGGTCCCAACGCATGGTTCACAAATACTGTACGCCATCAATTTCCTCCGTCTTGTTCTCCTACCGCCAGCCCAGCTAAGG
>CEUS01234581.1_pt1 | contig 16158 bp, 13 predicted proteins | sample 427031 | NCBI WGS metagenome assembly CEUS01 (sample SAMEA2622837, study PRJEB7988) | marine metagenome | biome: marine biome (ENVO:00000447); feature: marine epipelagic mixed layer (ENVO:xxxxxxxxx); material: "saline water (ENVO:00002010), including plankton (ENVO:xxxxxxxx)" | depth 140 m | reverse complement strand
AGTCTGTATCGTTGGCACTGTTGTGGCTTGGTTAGCAACTACGCCAAGAAAAACTGACGGCAGCCAGATTGCTAACATGCAGATTGGGTAAAGAATGACAGTTTTTTTAAAATGATTGAGGCGCTTAGCTGTTAAACAAAAAATCGCAATATGAGGAAAGGCAATTGATGAAAGAGGAATAAAGGAATAACTGAAAAAGTACCAAGGAGAGATTCGCTCACGGCTTAGTAGGGGAGCTTTAGAAGGATCAGCAAGCATAGATTCCATTGCTTGACTGAAGCCGCCCATGCCAGCGGCAATTACTGATACTGCAATTGCTCCAAATAAAAGAAACAGAGTAGTTTGAAATGCATTAACGAGGGCTGTTCCTCGCATCCCACCAAAAAATACATAGCCCATTACTACAAAAGATACAACTGCACCGCCAAGCCAGAACGGTACAAAACCATTACTTATTGCGCTAAGAGTAGTGCCTCCACCCATGACAGCTATGATGATGTAGGGGACAAGCAACACAGCTTGGACAGCAAAGATAATGGTGCCAATATGTCCACAGCTCCATCGGTCACGAAAGATCTGGACAGGGGTCATGAAACCGTGACGACGGCCGAGAGCCCAGAGTCGCGTACCAATCACAAAAAGACCAATTGGTATTACTAGGGCAGAGGATGAAGCCATTAATCCATAAGTGACGATACCATTTGCGAAGGCATGTCCAGAGGCACCAAGGATGGAGAAGGCTGTCATATTGGTACCCACAAGCGAAAGGAGGAAAACCGTAGGTCCAAGTGCCCGTCCCGCAAGGAAGTAGCCTTCAGCATTTGCATGCTGTTCTGCACGGCGACCAGAGATGCCGATGTATAGGACAAGTCCAAGATAAGCAAAAATAACGATCGCTGGAACCATAATAGGAGCCTATAAAAACAGTAATGTTTCTGTTACATCACTTATGTTCATCTGTCTTACTTTCTAAGTGTGCTGGCCAATGTGCACGTACAAGCCACCAAACAGCAAGCGATATAAGCATTGTGTAAACAGCATGATAGAAAAGCCCAGGGGGTAGAAAACCAAATACTAGTGGACGAGTTTCTTGCCAGAACCAGAGGTCTTGGTGCAGCACGTAAAGTAGTGTTACGAGAAAGAAAGCAGCCATTTTTGTGGACCGTACCATAGGAATCGTCTCCAACTCAATACGTGGTTGCTATATACTACCGTGCCATGCATGAAGTTTTATCAGAGCAGGATAGTGCATCTGAAGCTGATGTGCTAGCTGCAAGGCAAGCCCTCGATGCCCATGTGCAAGATGTAGTCCAATGGCATTTTAATCCTGAATCCGGATGTTCCTTTTGGCTCGATTTTGCTAAAAAGGCAGGATGGGATCCTCGAAAGGAAATCAAATCTTTTGGAGATCTTCAAAAATTTGACGAGTTTCAGGACGAATGGCTCCGTGGGGGACCTGTGCAGCGCTGGGTACCGAAGGGTCTTAGCGGTAAACCAGTATATGTATTCGAAACAGGTGGCACGACTGGTACTCCGAAATCACGCGTTGCGTTAGAAGATTTTCGCACTGACTACGAGTTATTTAGCGAGACACTTCCGGACAAGTACTTTCCCAAAGGTGCTAATTGGCTCATGCTTGGTCCATCTGGACCACGGCGTCTTCGTCTTTCGGTCGAGCATCTTGCGCAGTACCGTGGAGGAATTGCATTTTGTGTTGACCTAGATCCACGATGGGTCGTTAAGCTAATTAAGCGTGGATGGCATGAGCATCTTGAGGCTTACAAAGATCATGTTATTGATCAAGCTGTGACGATCTTAAAGGCTGGGCATAACGTGCAATGCATGTTTACAACGCCAAAACTTCTAGAATCATTAGCACTTCGCTTGGAGAAGATGGGGACAACCATCCGTGAAGTTGGTATTACAGGTATATTTTCTGGTGGAACGGAATTTACCCCACAATGGAATAGATTTGCACATGAAGAGCTGTTGGACGGGGCATACATGACTCCAACTTATGGCAACACCTTAATGGGTTTGGCAGCGAGTGCACCGAGTAGTCCAGATAACAATTATAAAATTTCATACTATGCCCCGCAGCCCAGAGCGGTTATTGAGGTTGTGGATTTTGATAATACAGACAAGGTTGTGGATTACGGTGAGACTGGTCGCGTTCGCCTCACGACGTTAACCAAGGAATTGTTTGTGCCAGGATTTCTTGAACGGGACGAGGGTGAGCGCGAACGCCCGTACGGAAAGTATCCGTGGGATGGTGTGAGTGGCGTACGTCCGTTTCATGGTGTTGCAAGTGGAACGACTGTCGGAGTGTACTAACCTGCAGAAGTTAACGATTAAAAAAACTATCATGGAACGGGGACAGTGTTCCTCTGTTCCTTTTCTTTAGGGGTTTTCATGATTTCCCTTCCTATCCTTCGTTGGGGACAACCCTATACCAGCTTGGAAACTGATGAAGTTACTCATTTTTCAACAGGTGAGCCAATCGCTAAGTTAAGTCGGGCGAATGGCGGGCTTATCCAGCGCGATATTCGCAAGGCCCAACGAGCTCGTGATGTTCTTCGGGAATTTCCCATTTCCGATCTCATTGCCCGAACTAAGAAGGCGGGTGAGCTGTACATGACTGAGACATTGCCTATGGGAGATGGCACACAAAATCCTGACGAATTTGTAGCAGCCCAGTCTGCTAGTACAGGAATGCCTGAAAATATGTGTCGGGCAAATATGAAAAAAAACGCTTTCGTGTTGGCTGAAATGGGGAAGATTCTCACTTCGCTAACTAGGGGCCTAGATTTTAATGTGTTATCGGATGGCTGGGGCATAGAACGTGAAGTGCCGATTAGCTACCAGGCCCAGAGTCCTGTTGTAGGACTCGTACTGCCTTCCAATACAGCTGGCGTGCATACGCTCTGGTTGCCAGTTATTCCACTCCAAATTGGGTTAGTCCTTAAACCTGGCCCACAAGAGCCATGGACGCCGTACCGAATGGCTGCAGCCTTTTTTGAAGCTGGAATTCCTACAGAGGCAATTTCAATATACCCAGGTGGTGGGGATGTGGGCGCTGGAGTTTTACAGGCTTGTGGAAAAAACTTGATCTTTGGCGGTGAAGCAACTGTTGAACGTTATAAGGGTGATTCACGAATTCAAGCACACGGCCCTGGTTTTTCAAAGATTATTATCGGGGACGATCTTGTGGATCAGTGGGAACAATACCTCGATGTAATGGTCGACAGTATTTTCTTAAGTGGTGGGAGAGGCTGTATAAATTGTTCAAGTATTTGGGCCAGTCGTCATACTAAAGAAATTGCTTCGGCCATCGCAGAACGTCTTGCTGCTGTGCGGCCATTACCGCATGATCATCCTGATGCAAGTCTTGCAGCGTTTACTGTGCCCGGGGTTGCTGAAGCAGTTAATAATGCTATTGAAGCTGATTTAAAAACGCCTGGTGTCACTGACGTAACTGCGCAACATCGTCCAGATGTGCCTCGGCTTCTTCAGGACGGTCGTGCAGAGTACCTATTACCAACTATCGTGCACTGTGAGTCTCCAGAGGCTGCTATTGCGAGGAAGGAGTATATGTTTCCCTTTGGAGCAGTTGTGGAATGCCCTGAGGAACAGATGCTTAATGCTATAGGGCCAACTCTTGTTTGTAGTGCAATTACTTCTAATGAGGATTTTCGAGGCCGTCTCACAGACGCAATTAACATCGATCGCCTCAACCTTGGCCCTGTCCGGACGATACAGTTAAATTGGCTGCAACCGCACGAAGGCAATCTCATCGATTTCCTTTTTCGGGCAAGGGCCTTTCAAACAGCCTAGTTTCTGTTAGTTTTTAAAAGATTATTTTGGTTTTATGAAGAAGTTGTTCTATACGGTTTATAATAAATTTATACGGTTTTAGGTTTAGGTATTCTTTTGTAAGGGAGAATTTTGATGCGCGCATTATTGGCAGTCGTAGCTACCGTTGCTCTTATTATCACGTTGTCGACTCCTACAGTTGTTAAGGCCGATGATCATGTAGCAACAATTACAGGACAAGTTGTTGATGCTATGTGTTTCATGAAAGATAAGGAGAATAACACTGGCGTTGATCACAAGATGCCAGCCGATGTAAAAGATTGCGCAAAGAAATGTGCTAGTAACGGCGTGCCAATGGCTGTAGTTGCCTCTGATGGAAATATTTATACCATTGCGGGAGATTTAGCTGCTGATAACAATGCCAAGGTAGTTCCCCATATTGGTCATACAGTTGAAATTACTGGAGAAGTAAGCGAGGAAGATGGGAAGATGACTATTTCGGCTGCTGACATCAAACACGTGTCAGCATAAGACGCCAAGAGTTAGTTAAACTTATTTAAGCACCTGGCCTAGAGCATGAATAGATGAAGGCCGGTCTCTCTTTAAAATTCTTTAGATGGGACGCCCACGTGTGGCGTCCCGTTTACTGTACATATATTTTTTAAATTCTTCCGTTGAAACATAGCTGAAAAGGAGCACAGCAATGAGCAAGTGGTTACCTTTTGTCCTACTTACAGTGCTAAGTTGGGGCACATATATTCCAACTCTACATAAGGGTCAGGTTGCACTCGGCAATAGTGGTATTCATGCGTTTCTCATGGTAGGCGTGGCCTACTTATTAGTAGCAATTGCTATTCCTGGTGGAATGATTGCGCGGGCAGGAAGTTGGGATGTTTTTACTTCTAGTGGTGTAGGGTTCACAATTGCCGCTGGCACACTTGGCGCCTTAGGTGCCTTGGGTATTGTGCTTGCTTTGGTCAATGGGGGTCGACCAAACGTTGTGCCTCCGCTTGTTTTTGCAGGTGCTCCTGTAGTGAGTGTTTTTGTGGCAGCTTTGTACAACCCACCCCAGCAGAGTCCATCACCAATTTTTTATATAGGTATTCTGATGGCAGCGGTCGGAGCAGGTTTGGTTTTAGCTTACCGACCACATTAACAACGGTCCCTAAATTCTTCTAGAGAGGTTGCTTGGTACAATAAGTTCAGGGGATTTATCGGTCTTTTGTTCCGTTTTAATGTTTGCGTCCCATGAAGGGATCGGTTTTTTGTCTGGTGGGTAAAGTGATTCAAGGGGAGCCCAAACTTTATCCACCTTGTCGTCAAATAAGTCTCCTATAAGAAGGTCTGTTACGGTGCCAGTGAGTTCAGGGTGTTTCTTTACAAATCTTCCAAAGCTAAAGCCATCATAGTATTCACATACAAGTCGTCGCATCCGATCGACGCCTTTATTAAAGGCTGGCCCCCAACTGCCAAGTTGTGAGACGGATGTGTCGTTTTTACGAAATCCTTCAGCGATTGCATCGGCTGCAAGTTCGCCAGACTTTAGTGCGAGAAGTACGCCAGAAGAATAGAGTGGGTCGAGAAATCCCCAGGCATCCCCTATAAGTACCCAACCATCTCCAGCAACAGTTTTCGCACGGTATGAGAAATCTTTTGTTGCGAAATAGCCAGTTACACGACTAGCTGAGCGAATACGTTCTTTTACTGCTGGACAGTGCTCAACCTCTTCAGCGTAAGTTTGTTCAAAACTAGTTTTATTTTTGAATATTTGTTCAAAAGGTTTTACTACTCCAACACTTACTACGTTGTCGTGTTGAGGGATGTACCAGAACCATCCTTTCTTGTCAGATGTTTGGAGTACAACTGTAGTGCCTTCATCACGTCCACTGTCTCGGTACGCATTTTCCCAGTATGACCAAATCGCGCCCTTGTTAAGCACTGGGTCCCAAACACGCAGTCTGAGGCGATTCGAAATGAGACCGTTCTGACCGCTTGCATCAATCACAACTCTGGCAGGCACTTTTCGAAGCGAGCCGTCTTTATTGCGCACAGTCACGCCAACTGCGCGACTCTTTTCAAAGAGAATATCCATTACGCGGGTATTCTCTTGGACGCATACGCCGTGTTCACGTGCGTTGTTGAGCATCATCTCGTCGAATTCACTTCTGACAACCTGCCAAGTTTGCGAACATTCGTGTGGCTTGTTGTCCGAAAAATAAAAAGGCGCTGATTCCTTTCCACGTGAGTTTACGAATTGGACACTATGTTTTTTGATGAATTGGCTATCCTTCATTTTGGGAAGCATATTCAGGCGCTTCAGTACCCAGTAAGTTTCAGGAATTAGACTTTCACCGATGTGGAACCGTGGGAATTTCTCTCGTTCAAAAAGAACCACTGGTATTCCTTGTTGGGCAAGTAAGGTGGAAACTGTTGAACCTGCTGGTCCTCCGCCAATAACTACTACGCCTGGAATATCAGGAGAGCTTTGCTGTTTTATTTGATCGGAAGGGCTCATGCTAGGGGTTTCCATTTTCTACGATAAAGCGGTGTGCTTTCATCTCAAATCTTGGCAGTGAATCTGGTTCAACTATTAAGACCGGCACAGTGAGTCCGAGACCCTCCCGTAATGAACGTTCTACTCGACCAACTAGTTGTCGAGAATCTGTGCTTGGCATTATTTCTATTTCTACTGAGAGTAAGGCTAGAGTACCATCAAAGGATACGGTTGAACGAAATTCAATAATTTCCTTGAAGCGACGTAGTATTGACTCAACGGCCGTAGGGTAAACATTTACACCTCGTATTGACAGCATATCATCAGCGCGTCCTAGAACGCCGCCTTCAAGTCTTGCAAGTGTCCGACCACAAGAGCAAATCTTTGATTGTCGTATAACAATATCACCTGTTCGATAACGAATGACTGGGTTTGCTGTGCGTCCGAGATTCGTGACAACCAGTTCCCCAGCTTCGCCATCAGTTACTGGTTTAAGTGTCTTGGGATCTAAAACTTCACAGATGTATTCAGGCTCATTTAAATGTAGAAAGCCTGGGTTATCCCAGCATTCAAAGCTAATCGGTCCAACTTCAGTAAGGCCATGATGATCAAATACACGTGCACCCCAAGCCTGTTCAATACGTTGTTTAGTAGCTGGGATACTACCGCCAGGTTCTCCTGCGACAATCAGAAGTTTGACGCTTCCATTTGCAAGTGGCTGACCTCCAGCTTCATGTCCCACTTGCGCTAGTCTTAACGCGTACGTTGGGGTACAACAAATAACGGTTGCATTAACTGCTTCAATGAGTGCTACCCGTTGCGAGCTCGACATACCACCAGCAGGCACGCAGTACGCCCCAATTTGACCTGCAGCCTCAAAAGCTGTCCAGAAACCAAAGAATGGACCAAATGAAAAGGCAAAGACAATACGGTCTTTAGATCCAACATGTGCTCCTCGGTACACTGCTTTCCAACATTCCAGAGCCCATTGCCAACTCTCATTTGTGTCTAGCCATTTGAGAGGTTTACCGGTAGTCCCTGAAGTTTGATGGTGTCGTGTGTAATGCTCAATGGGTTCTGTGAGGGTAGTCCCCCAAGGTTTGTTGGCTTCTTGGTCAGTGACAAGTTCTGTCTTAGTTGTAAAAGGCAGTTTATTTAGGATTGCATTGAGATCATTGCCTGAAGTTTTTACAGTGTCAGGATTAATGCCAGCATCATCAAGTTTACGTGTATAGAACTGATTCAGTTTATATATTTTTGATAGAAGTTCTTCAAGGCGAGCAGTTTGAAGTGAAGCTAAAAGACTTCGCTCACTTTTTTCAGAATCCGGAATTCTATGTGACGTAATCACTGTGTTGTTGAAGCAGAAGTCCAAACCTGAAACAGATTTGAAATATCTTTAGGAATTTGAATAGCTTTAATAGATTTGTCAGGGCCTTTCTGTACGCACGCGGTCGTCATTGAGCCTGTTGCAACTGATATTTTTCCCATTACGAGGTCACAACTATACCGAATTGTTTTATTTGTTAGCTCCACAACTCGTAAGTGAACTTCAAACTCATCTTCAAAACAAAGAGGGTGTTTGTATTCGAAAGTCACGGATACTCGAGGCCACCCGATAGTTGCATCTGGCGATGCGATGCTGAGTCCAGCCTTTCTCCAGAGAGCATGTTCAGCTTCTTCTAGATATCTTAAATACCAGCTGAAGTGTACGATTCCTGCAGCATCTGTTTCGTAGAATTGTACGCGACGCTTCAGTCGATACTCGCTTGGCAATGCTTGCTCCTCTGCCAGAAGTACTTAGAAAATCCGTAAAGGTGTCTGGCATGTGAGAACTGTTCAAATTTTTTATTACACGAGCGGTAGAATTTCAACAATATCACCGATTTTGTTTCCAGATTTGTAGAGCTCAGTTTGTCGTCCATAAAGGGTTCGTGCTTCTCGCATCCAGAAGACTCCCATCATTTCTGAATTAGGTTCAAGTGATAGAAATGCCCGCGGTTGGCTTTTGAAATCTACATCGCTATCTCTGAGGATTCTTCCAAGTGGGATTTGGTTACGCTCAATCTGTGCACGAACACGTGTGGTGAATGCTTCAAGACGAAGACGAATAGCACCCATTTCAACTGGTCGACCAGTGTAGTCTTGGACTAATAAGACCCGTCGCATGTACCAGTTTTTATTTAGAACAGCTGATAACGTTCGTAGCACGACACGTCCACCAAAATGGCGCTCTAAAGTTAGAGTCATATCATTTTCGTGCACAAGCAGGGAGCGATAAGGAAACGGTATTTCCCTAGGTGACACTTCTTTTGCTTTTGGAACTGTTAAGCCAGCTTGCTCATATGCGGCGTCTAACGGATACAGGATGCTTTTTTTTGAACGGCTCTGACGACGTGGCGAGCGAAGGGCTCGAGTTTGTTTGGATTTAGCCATGGGATGCCTTAGGTGTACCGAATATCTGCATGTTCAGGTAAGAAGAATTTTGGTAGCAGCACATCAACTTGCAGTAACCCGTCGCGAGTCAAAGAAACAATATCTGTATTGAGAGCATTTAAGTGTCCAGCAGCTGACAGCGACTCAAATGCTTTGGAAAAGTGTTCCAAAATGTTGACATGGTACTTGTCAAGAAAATAACTAGGATGGATAGTGCCAAGCTTTAACTGCAAAACAAGTTCACGTATGAGGCGCTCTTCTGGGGTTGGCTTGTAAGCGCGACTTAAGGGGAGTTTGTTCTTGCCAATTGCTGCACCATATGTTTCCCAAGTATCTAAGTTCTGGATGTGTACTCCATTAAGATGACCAAAGGAAGCTACACCGAGTGCTGCCATGTCTGCCCCTTGCCAAAGCCGGTCACGGTAGAGGAATTTTGTTTTAGAAGGGTCTTTAACTGCTGTATAAGCACTTCCGACTGAGTAGCCAGCCTGCTCGAGGGCTTCAAAAGCCTCCGAGACCCACTGTCGTTTTTTTGTCCAGTTTGCAACAGGTTCAGAAAATTGACCAGCACCATCGAGTAGATCTCGGCTAATTGTTGTGTTAAAGGGAAGTTCCATCTGGTAAATCGTTATGCTATCTGGTTCAAGGTCTATGGTTTTTTCAACACAGCGGCGCCAGTTCTCCTCAGTTTCACCAAGCATTCCTGCGATAAGATCAATATTGATCTGCGGAAAACCAACTGACCGTGCAAAAGTATAAGCCCTGGAAATTTCTTGAGATCGGTGAGCTCGTCCGTTCAACTCAAGAATGCGATCATCAAAATTCTCAATGCCAAGGCTTAGACGTGTAACGCCTAGTTCACGAATGAGAGCGATCTTGCTTTCTGTGAGAGTGCCAGGTTCACATTCAAACGCAATCTCTTGAGCCTGATTCCATGATGAGAGGTTCGTTAGTCTTGTGACGAGACCTTTGAGTTGTTTGGTTGAAAGGAAAGAAGGTGTGCCACCTCCAAAGTAAATGAAATCAAGCGGTCTATTCTGAATTGCGGGGAGCTCGTTGTACATTTCCCATTCACGTGCAATGGTATCGAGGTAGTATCCGACATCTTGTGAGTTTTTATCTGTGTAAACTCGAAAATAGCAGAAGTGGCAGCGCTTTCGACAGAACGGAATATGTAGATAAAGGCCTAGTGGAACACCCGGCTTAGGTTTTTGCGCGAGAGCAGGGATTGCGTCGTGTTTGACAGCTTCAGATGACCAGACTGAGAACGGTGGATAGTTTGCAACAAAGTAGCTTCCAACATCCGTCTGGTCGGCAACGGGGATGGTCGGCTGGTTGCTAAGTGGGATGGTTCGTAGTTCGTTAGTCATTCACCAAAATTTTTTAACGTTAGTAGAACCTGCTAGTTTTTATTTCTGAGTCTTTTTGTCAGCAGGGAAAAATGTTTCTCGCTAGTAGGCCGAATTGTCAATTCGGCGGCGTGTGAGCACCTTCTTCCAGTGCAAATAGTCGATTACGGTTATTTAGAAAAAGAGTGCCATTAGCGGGCACGGGTGTCGAATATACAGAATTCCCCATATTCAGTTCTGTTAATAGGTTCATCGTTTTCCCGTGCTCAAGAATGACGACATCACCATCTTCATCCCCAAGGTACACTTTGCCATCAACAACAAATGGTGATCCCCAGATAGAGGCAAAAGCATCGTACTGCCAGTATTCCTCTCCCGTATCTGCATCTAAGCAATGCAGGAAACCGCTAAAAGATGCAATGTACACTAAGCCATCTACTACGGCTGCCGTTGAGATGGTTCGTCGAATATCACCGAAGTGCCAAATTAAACCAGTTTCAGTAATGTCACCACGCTTGGTACCATCTATTGCGTACATGTGACCTATGCCTTCACCATGTTCGGGATCCTGACCGTTACCAATATAAACACGATCGCCGTGAATTACAGGTGTTGCAATAATTTCATTACGGGTTTTTGGCCAGACTGAGTCTTTTGGGTTTGTATCAAATTCCCAGAGCTTCTTGCCAGTGAGCGCTTCGTAACTTCTTACCCAGCCATCGCCTTCTCCCATCACAACCTGAGTGACTCCGCCAATAGTGCCAGCAGCTGGTGTCGACCACTGCCCGTGGAGAATGCGGTCTTCGACGTGATTCTGTTCCCATACAAATTCCCCGTTATTCTTATTGACAGCGATGATTGCCGGTGCTCGAGGAGATGGCACATTAACGTGACTTTCGTCGTGTCCGTTAGAGGTGCTGACATAGACTAAATCTCCCAAAATGACTGGCGAAGAGTTTGCAAGGTTATGAGGGTAAGCGCCTACCTCTTCCATCATGTCAAAAGCCCAGATGCCATCGGCATCATTAGGACCAGTCAGGGCTTCGTCGGTCATCGGGCCATCATTTTCTCCATCGCGGAATCCTTCAATATCAATACACCAAAGGACTCCTCGATTGCTAACGTAGTAAAGTTTGTTGCCTTCAACGAGTGGGGAAGAGGCGACGCCTTGAAATGGCCAGTCATTAGCACGGCCAGAGGCAAGTTTTTCATGAGTGTGTTGCCATAAAAATTCCCCAGTTTCCTCATCGAAGGCCATTAAGACACCCCGATCTCCGTCTTGACTGGGATCTCTAAGCAACTCGTTGTTTGTTCCAACAAAGACCATGCCACCCGCCACTACCGTATTGCCATAGCTCTGAGAACCTAGTCTGGCAGTCCACTTGATATTTTTGCCAGATTTAACATCCCAGTCTCCAGGCAATCCTTTCATGTTTGAGACCATATTGCGGTCAGGTGTCCCGCCCCACATGGGCCACTCGCCAGTATTAGGGTCTGATGCAATTAGTGGCGAAGACCAAAATAGAGAGACCAGCGTAAAGACACCCATCAGTGCTATTGCGATGGTCGCGGTCCGAAGAATATTACGGTGGGTCGAGTGAATGAGATTGCGAATATATGTCACGGTATCCTCACGGTTGTAATCGGACGTTACTAGTTTGTGGTGACCTGTACGTTATCTATGTAGGCACCAAACTCGGCATCAATGAAGAAGCCTGGTGATCCCTCATGACTGCCAACTGGGTCAAGCCGTTCAAGCATCCACTCAGAGGGCTCCGCTTGTCCTACCGCCCAGGCTTTACCTTGCGCTAAGACTTGGCCGTCTGACTGTGTCTGCACACGTAATTTAACCCGGTGCCAAGTATCAGCTTCCCAAGCGTATGGCTGTTTGACTGTTCGTTCTGTTTCTGGTTCCCATGGTTCAATTTTAAGTTGCTGTGTCGTACCGTACAGGGCGAGCGTATAAGTTTGTGCAACGATACCGACATCTGCCATTTGCCGACGACGTTCCGGGGCGCGAATGTCGGCCTTCATCGTGTAGTTGCTTGCGTTGAAGGGGCCAGTAAATACGCGGATCCGTTTAAAAAGAGTACTGACTGGCTTCTTGTGGAGAACCTTTTCTCCATCAAGAGTTGTAACAGCGAACTGGCCGGCGCCCATATTTGCCCAGCCTGGAGGTGTTTCGCCTTCTTCGTAGTTTTCGAAGGTCTCCGTCCATGAAAGAGGACGAGAAATTCTGGCGCGAGCACTTCCGGTCAGTCCTTCAGCCGTGGCCTTAATGAGACCCGCTTGTCCAATAGCATCAGTCCCAGCGGTAAAGGTTTGGTTTGTCACCGTGCCTTTAAGACCTTCAAGAGTCCAAACAGGCGTAGATTCACGGAGAAAGCGACCATTCTTATCAAAAAGCCTGGCACGTAGTTCAACTTGCTCGCCTGGCAGGAGGGTTAATTCAGTAGGTATTACTTGTAGGTATGTCGGAGGCCCCTCGCCAGGGCTAACTTTGTCGTCAACTGCCAAACCTTTCGCAGTCTTTGCAACTTTTGGTCCAATCGCGTAGACAGCATCACTTGAGACAAAGAACACACGTCCATTTGAGATAGCCGCTCCACTAACAATTTGCTCGGGAGTGCCTTCTGATCCACAGCAACTGTTTGTGCTATCTGGAAGCGTAACTTGGCTTAGCACCTCAGCGCGATCAGGATGAGGCCGTATGATGAAGAAGCTTCCTCCGTTGGTTCCTGCGTACAGCTTCCCGTCTCCCATTACTAATGGTGCTCGTTGCGCATTGCCGAGTCGTTGTGTCCAGTACACCTGTCCTGTTTCAGTGTCAAAACTGTAAAGTGTTCCGCCTCCATCGATTTGGTACAGTCGATCACCATCCAGTACCGGTGAAGAAGTTCCAAACTCAAGACCAGTAGTTGACCATTTACGTGTGCTAATGGTGCCGGATTCAGAACCGTCGAATGCAGCTATAAGTCCCATTTCAACAGTGTCAAAGTTTTCATCACCATGAGACATGAAAACGGTATTGCCTTTAATAACTACGCCTGTGTTTACTGCGCGCTTGGCCGCTGGAAAGCTCCAGACGGTTTCTCCGGTTTGTGGTTTGATAGCGTGAACACCACCGTTCCCGAGTCCGGAGATTAGTAAGCGCATGCCGTTTATTGTTCGAATAGTCATAGGGGAGTATGAAGTGTCGTATGGACGACCACCCGGTTGAGCTACGTAAACAATATGACCGGTGTGTTTATCAAGGGCGATGTATCGTATGCGACGCATACCGTGTTCGCCCCAATTCGACACGGCAGCACTGACAATTACGAGGTTGCCGTCAATAAGGGGCGAGGCTGTTCGCCCGCCGTGAGTTGTAAAGGCTGCGAACTCTTCTCCGATCGAACGTTTCCAGAGCAGGGCGCCATTTTTATCAAGCGCAACCAGGAGTGCTCCGCCACCGAGCGCATAGATATTGCCACTTTGTGTATCAACTGCTGGCGATGCCCATGAGATTCGATGTGGAGGAACATCGCTTTGAAAGACGTTAAAGCGATATTCCCATACTGCGTCGCCAGTATCAGCGTTAAGCGCCATGACGCGTTCTTGCAAGTTGGGGCCACGTCCAGCTGGGTTTTGGACATAGACTCGATTACCGACAACAATTGGTGAAGATCGTCCACCAAACGGTGCACGCCAAAGCAACTGGTCGCCGTCAAGGCTCCATGACTCTGGTAGTTCAGTTTCGCTAGAGGTTCCGTCACGATGTGGGCCACGAAGTTCAGGCCAATCACCAAGCGAGATTTGTTGGATGTCCTGTTGCGCCTGTGCAACGAGCCCTATGCTAACAAGTAGGGCGACAATGGAAATCTTTTTCAGCATGGGGTCTTCCTTAGGTGGAGTAACAAGTACAGCATCTAATAACTTATTATCTCTTAAGCACTAAGATCGTGACAGTTCTTACTCAAGTTTTTTAGAGAATATTGATAATGAATACAGAAGTGTTATAATTAGAACAGTCTTGTTTACTCCCTGGAGGCCTGGTCGTAGATGGAATATCCAATCATATTAGATCGTAGTGAAAGCGGTGCCGTAATTGGTAGGTTCCCTGATTTTCCAGATGTACATGCCGAAGGAGAGTACGAAGAAGATGCTCTCGTTCAAGCAAAAGCCGTACTTGCGAAAGCCTTAGGAGCTTGCATTAAAAGTCGAAAGCCAATCCCAGTGCCATCCAAGGGTGTGATTACAGTTAAACATACACACGTCATCCGACCACCTGCCTTGGTTGATGCGAAAGTCCAGGTTTATCAAGCCATGCGAGTTGCCGGAGTTGGTGGCGCAGAGCTTGCCCGTCGGCTCCGCTGGCACCGACCGCAAGTGGACCGTCTTTTGAACGTTCACCATGGCTCTAGGCTCGATCAGTTAGAAGCAGCTTTATCTGTCCTTGGTAAGCGGATGTCTATTTTACTCGTTGACAACACTGACCATTCGTAAGCGGGATTCAGCTAGGAGCTGAAAATGTGTTTCATGTGGAGGTGCATGCTAGAATCCCTGCATACTCGTAAGGGAGGCGATGTGAGAGCCAAAAATCAGTTTGGTCTTGTGGCGGTCTTCTTGGCGCTTTGCTTTACCTGCGTCAGTGCAAGTGAGAACCCCGTTATTGAAGCTGCGCGGTCTGCTGATATAAAGACCCTGAACAGTCTGTTAGCAGATGGTTCAGATATCAATACGACTCAAGGAGACGGTGCAACTGCACTGCACTGGGCAGCACATTTAGAAAACTTAGAAATGGTTGACCTGCTGATTAAGCAAGGAGCTAATCTTGATCATGCTAATGATCTTGGTGCGACGCCTCTTTGGGTAGGGTCTGTAAGCGGGAACGAACCTGTTGTCAGTAGCTTGTTGCAAGCGGGAGCTGACCCAAATCTACCATTGTTATCTGGTGAGACACCATTGATGACGGCAGCACGCGCTGGTGCTGTTGGCGCTGTTGAGGCACTTTTAGCAAGTGGTGCTGAGGTAGATGCAACAGAGAATTTCAAGAACCAAACGGCTCTTATGTGGGCGGTAGCACAAAGGCACCCTGCAGTTGTCCGGAGCCTTATTGATGCCGGCGCAAACATTCACGCACGTACTGATTCACGCCCGAGACGTGTCAACACTGAAACTGCTGGATTCGGCCGTGAGGTTGTTATTGATATCATCCAGGGAGGGTTCACACCGTTACTTTTTGCGGCGAGAGTGGGCGACTTGGATTCAGCTCAGATTCTTGTGGAAGCCGGAGCTGATGTAAATGATGTAGCCCCAGAGGGTGTAAGCGCGTTGGTTGTCGCAGCGCACAGCGGTCATGGAGAGGTTGCAAGGTTTTTGCTTGATCGTGGCGCTGATCCAAATCATGCAGAGGCTGGGTACACAGCACTGCAGTCAGCGATTCTCAGGGGCGATGTGAATCTTCTGAAAGCACTTCTTCAAAGCGGTGCAGACCCAAATGAACCATTGAGCAAAGGCACTCCTGCACGTAGAGCAAGTGCGGATTGGGTGATCAGCGGACATTACATTGGTGCGACACCTTTGTGGCTAGCAGCTCACTTTGGTGAACCAGAGATGATGCAGATTCTTGGGGAAAACGGCAGCGATCCAAGTTTTGTTATGGCCGATGGTACGACAGTGTTAATGGCGGCAATCCGTGGAAGAAAACGTTATGCTGAGGGCCTTGTAGTCGATGAAGCTGACATAGAGAAGAATCTTCTTAATGGGGTCAAGGTGGCTGTCAATTTAGGTGTAGACATGCAGGCTGTTACAACCGAGGGAGACACGCCTTTACATGGAGCAGCTTTGCGGAAATTGAATACGGTTATTGAATTTTTAGCGACAAAAGATATTGATATCAATGCAAAAAACAATGAGGAAGCGACACCTTTAATGCTTGCTTCCAGTCCTGAAGGAAATAGCACAGCTGCATTGCTCCGTACACTTGGGGCAGTGGAGTAGGTAAGAATTTATATTGCTAGCAGGTTAGTCTTGGAAGAAATGATCCAAGACTAACTCGCTAGAAAAGGATTGATCGACTTTGCT
>CEUS01056348.1_pt1 | contig 16158 bp, 16 predicted proteins | sample 427031 | NCBI WGS metagenome assembly CEUS01 (sample SAMEA2622837, study PRJEB7988) | marine metagenome | biome: marine biome (ENVO:00000447); feature: marine epipelagic mixed layer (ENVO:xxxxxxxxx); material: "saline water (ENVO:00002010), including plankton (ENVO:xxxxxxxx)" | depth 140 m | reverse complement strand
TTCTTATTGCTGCCCTGCTTTGCCCCCCCACCCAAATAGGTGGACCGTCCTTTTGCAACGGCTTTGGTGCAAACTGCAAGGGAGGGAAACTGTAATAATCCCCTCTATAAGACGGATTTTCCTCAGCCCACAGAACTTTGAAAATACGAATGAATTCGTCTGTAACTTTTCCTCTCTGATTGAATGGCGGAGTATCGAGAACTTGAAATTCTTCCTCAAGCCATCCTACCCCCACACCTACGATCAATCTCCCACCAGAAAGAACATCTATAGTGGACAGCATCTTAGCCGTTAGAACCGGATTCCGATGAGGAACTATTAATACACTAGTAACCAAACTCGTGTTTTCTGTTGCTCCCGCCAAGAACGCTAATTCTGAAATCATCTCCAGATGCTCTCCATCTTGATCCCAGGGGACTTCAGAAGTTACCGAATATGGATACTGTGATTTTGGGTCGATAGGAGCTATAACGTGATCACCTGCAACCATAGAATCGAAACTGAGTGCCTCTCCGTGGGAAGCAATTTTTAGTAGTGGTTCTCTGGTTGCCAAAGAACCATGGGTAGGTAGATAAAATCCAAATTTCATAACAGAACCTCCATTCTTTGGTGGTCGTATCGATCAATTCCTCCGTGTGGGCACGCCTGCCTCTTCAAATAAGTGAATCATCTCTTCCAGAAGATGGCGGGGTAGTCTGATGGAGGGAGGTCGTGGAGGACCAGCCCGAAGCCCTACGTGCTCCATCGCAGCTTTAATAAATGGTCCTTCCCCACCTGTATATGACAGGACCTTCACCACCCATTTTCGCCACTTCCATTTAAACTCACTTAACTTATTTTTGGCAGAACTATAGTCTCTATCATTAAGTAGGTTCCATACCTCGGCAGGGTATTCAGGCCAAAAGCCACTGAGATGTGTTATAAACCCAGACGCCCCCAGAACATGGCTCAGAATATGTTCACCAGAGTTATCTATGATAGCGAGTGTACCTGCAAATCTATCGAGCCCATCTCGGTACAAGGTACCTTCGGGAGCAGACCATTTCATCGCATTAACACTCCCTATATTCGAGAGTTCATCTATCAGTGCAAGACTCATAGTAAGACCTTCCCACCACGTGTGGTAAATCATAAGGTTAATATCAGATTCCTCATCCACCTTCTGAAATAGACGAACCACGTCAGATTCTGATGGCTCATAGTAATAGGTGGGGCCGAGTTGCACACCATTCAATCCTATTTGTGACGCGTGTTGAGCTAAGTCGACTATTGCCCGAACATCTGTATGTTGAACACTCGACAGAACGGGAACTTCACCGTTTGCGGCTTCAACAGCGGTAGTCATCACTGTTTTTCTTTCTTCAAGGTTCATTGCCGGATGCTCCCCTCCTGCCCCACCAACCAGAAGAGTCCCTTTGCCAGTAACAACTTCGGCATCGACCATGAACCGTATGTTTTCAGTCAAAGCGTCCAGATCAAGCGATAAATCCTCTTTAAATGGAGTGGCTACAGCAACCATAGGTCCGCATAACCAGGAACGAATATTAGACGTCATAAAAATTTACTCCCATTGGCAATTATTGGGTCTCAAGGCTTTTTATTTAATGACGTTAATCTTTTGACATACTTTGGTCAGATGAAAAATATGACGACGCACGTCGAATAAATAAAACGGATGTTACTATCTGATAACGGAATTAGCGATTCAAGATACGGTATCAAGTTAATCATATTCATAGATTGATACCGCATCTCTGGATCAAAAAGGCGAAAGGAACGAATAGCCCTAACATGCCACCAAGCACTAACAAAAAAGGTGGAGGAATATTTTACGGTTGGTGGATTGTAGCTGCTACCTGCGTAGTAAACGCCATGGGTGGAGGAGTATATTTCTACGGCTTCTCCGTTTTCTTTCTTCCCATAAAAGAAGCACTAAAGTTAAGTAGTGCGTCCACCTCTCTGATATTTTCTCTCTCTCGAGCTGAAGGAGCCATTGAAGGTCCCTTGGCAGGATATTTGATAGATCGATATGGTCCTAGAAGAATGTTAACGGTGGGGTCGTTAATAGTTGCAGTGGGATATATCCTCCTGAGTCGTGTGAATAGCTTCGCAACATTTCTTATTGTTTATCTGGGAATAGTCTCTCTAGCCTTTAATGCAGCATTTTCTGGTTCAACAATGGCGGTTGTGAACAATTGGTTTGTGCGGCGAAAGGGATTGGCTATGGCAATATCTATCGCTGCCTTCAGTCTCGGAGGATCGATAATCGCACCTCTTTTGGCATTCGGTATTCATCATTTGGGGTGGCGAACAGCTTTGATCCTCAGTGGAGTTCTTCTCGCGGCAATAGTAGTCCCATTTGCACAGCTACTTAAACCATCCCCGGAGGCCATGGGGCTTCAAACTGACGGTGATAACCCAAATTCCAAAATGGCGGAGGAAAATAAATCAGATGAGGTAAACGAAGAAGTAGTCGATTTCACAGTACGGGAAGCCTTTAAAACAAAGTCTTATTGGATATTGGCCATAGGAACAATGCTTCGTACTGGCACTCTCGGGACAATAATAGTCCATTTTGTACCTATGATGGTATGGAAAGGCAATTCCGAACAGTCCGCGGCAATGATGCTAGGCATTCTAGCTTTTTTGAGCATCCCGATGAGAATAGGGATAGGCTGGTTAGGGGATCGGTGGTCTAGACCCAAGATCCTCTCGGCTGGAATGGCTTTAGGGGCAATATCCTTACTCTGGCTGCAAAACGCACAGGGGGTCAGAGAAATCTGGATATTCATATGTATATTCGCAGTTGTTGAAGGCCTAAGCGCTTTGAATTGGGCTCTCGTCGGGGATTATTTTGGACGGAAACGATTTGCAACCCTAAGAGGATTCTTAAGCCTGGTTTACAGCTGGGGAATGATAATAATGCCTGTGCTTGCTGGATATATATTTGATCGAACCGACAGCTACAGGATAGTGATATGGATATTTATTGGAATGTATGTAGCTGGAACATTAATATTTGCCTTAATTCAAAAACCGAAACCCCCGATACGCCTTTCACCTGGCTTAGTAAAATAGACACCTCACTGAAGTTGAATCCTTTAAACACTACTTTAACCCAAGCAATATATCCGAAAGCTCATCTGGATGACTTAACATCGGGTAGTGACCAGCGTTAAGTTCATGCCATGATGCATTCAACTTTTCAGCTGTTCTCCTCTGGTGATCGAGTGGGGGATTCGCGCTCATTTTGCAACGTACTACTGTTGCCGACCAATCTTGAGCCCAAAATTCGTCAAGAGCCCCTGGCTGATCCTTGGCCTCAATTGGATGCATAGTTACCCGGTCAATCGCCCATGATTTCAGTTCCGGATCCAATTCTCTGAATAATCGTTCTTCTAATTCTTCCTGCGAAGGCCCTTGCGTTAAATCTGTGGTAACCCTGGGAGTATTAGGGTCAAGCTTCACAATATCAGTAACTTTTTCTCCAGGTTGAGGAGCTAGCGCATCCACAAACACCACTTGGGATACCCGCTCCCTACTCATCGATGCCGCAACACAAACGACCAGCCCGCCGGTACTAGTGGCTACCAAAATGACGTCGTCCAGATCCTCATAAAACATCATGTCTGAGATTTCCCGTGCCTGTGAGGTTATAGTTATGCCCGGTCTTATGGTCGAAGAACGTTCTCCACATCCATCAAGAGTAGGCACATATACCGTTTCTCCTGCTTCTCTAAGTTTTTGAGCTGTAGGCTTCCATATCCAACCGCCCTGATATGACCCATGAACTAACACATAAGATGCCATTTTTTGTTCCTTTATATTTACATCTAATTTCAAGCATTGACTATAGCAACGTTACTTATTCACTGAGCCCCGTCCTCCGGAATATATCCAAGAACATCCTTTGCATGAGAGTTATCCCTGTATATTCTGGCATTGTCAGAGGTAGCCCAAAAAATATCAAATTTAAGTCGAGAGGGAGCCTCAATACATTTTATGGTGAGCTGTTGTAAGTCTCGATAGCTAGACCAATTCGCCATCGATCTACCAGGTTTGGGACTGTCCTCAGAAGTGCAACTACTAATACGCAGATTCAATACAGACATGTCAGTAGTAAGAGCATAAAAACGTGCTAAATCCTCTCCAAATAATTTAGTAACCCCATACAGAGAAACAGGTTTAGGTTCTGCAAACTCATCGATAAGATCCCATTTTTCTGGCATATATTCTGGTACTTCAGCTACCAGTTGTTTGTAAGGCTCCTCCAACTCGTAACCGTTAACCGTCGCACCCGAGCTTGCAAGAATCACACGGGAAACTCCCTCATTGAGGGCGCATTGGAGAACGTTGTATGTACCAACAATATTGTTGCTTAGCATTGAATCCCAGGGGGCGCGCTGGCCATCCGGACTTCCTATTCCACCATCTGCTGCAAGATGAAGCACCACATCTATACCTATAAAAGCAGGTTGAATGGCATCGATATCAGCGATATCGGCTCGGAAAACTTTCTCATGAGGTATACCCTCCACCCCACTTCGGGACAGAGCGCTGATTTCATAGCGAGATTCCAACGCCGGGAAAAGTGCCTGTCCTACTACCCCGTTCAACCCTGTTACAAGCAGTTTTATTTTATTTCCCAATTCGATCCCCTTTGATAAACATGTAAAACAATTCAATCTTGCGAGGGCGTAGTAGGTACATCGTCCCACGCCCTGGCTCTAATGTCATATTTCCCCTTTTTAAGAACAGGTAGTTGACCAGAGTCGATCATTTTCTCAAGAGGGTTAATGTCCGGTTTCATCGGAAGAATAACTTGAGAATAGGTACGAGCAGACTCATAAACAGCATGCACCATTTCGAGAGCCTTATACCCATTTATAGCTTCTCCTCTGAAATTTACACTTTCCCCAGTAATCCATCGTGCAAATTCCGTCATTTGTGCTGCACCAGCTTCAATCATTTCAAAATCTTCAGCACCATATAATTCAAAGTCGCCGTCAGGTCTATGTGTCACCCAGCCAGTAGAATCAAAACTCATAATTTTCATTTCAGAAACTGTAAATTCGATGGTCCCGTCACTACCGTAAATCCGCCCTCCGAATCCGTGATAGTCCGTCAACCCAGAAAGAATAAAGGCCTGAGCTCCACCAGCAAATCCAAAAATTCCTAACGCTTTGTCTTCTATTGGAACGGCTCGTGCCCACTGGTCGGTAAATCTCTCCACATTCCCCATCACCCACAAGCATTCTGGATCACCCAACAAATAGCGGAAGGTATCCGATAAATGTGATGAGTAATTTGGGAGACCGTCACGAGCGAAAGATGTTAAAAGATGCACATCTCCAATATGTCCATTGGCTATCGCCTCTCGAACTAAGTTGTAGGAAGGTAAGAATCTTCTTTGATGACCCACAGCAAGTTTCACCGCATTATCTTCACAGACCTTTATCATTTCCCAGGCATCTAAAGTACTATCGGACATTGGTTTTTCACACATAATCGCCGTAACTTCTGCCTTTGCGCAAAGATCCACCATCCCTTTATGGAGGCCATCCCAAACCCCTATGGAAACAACATCTGGCACAGCCTCTGATAGCATCGTTTCTGCATCAACAAAATGGATCGGGTTGTAATTAGGAGATCCATTAAAATACTTATCAAACGCCACCATCCCTTCAGGTCTGACATCACATAGCGCAACCAGCTCATATCGATCGGATCTGAGATAGCCGCGTACATGGTTTCGACAAACTTCTCCACAACCAATAATTGCAACTCGAAGTTTTTCCTGAGCCATACGACTACTCCACTTAATGATTAGAAAATATCAGACTATTCAACTACAAGACGTGACAATATGTCCCTGTTTAATTCCACTCCCAATCCAGGTCCAGAGGGAGGAATGATAAATCCATTCTCAAAAACCATTGGCTCTTCAAATATTGTTTTATGCAACGGACCCTGATTCGCTTCCTGTATTAAAAAATTGGGCGAACATGTATCTATTTGTATTGCTGCTGCTGCTGCGATGGGGCCACAAGCCATATGTGGAGCGATCATAGCGTAGTGTGCTTCAGCTATAGCCGCTATCTTCTTTGCTTCAGTAATCCCCCCGCATTGACCTACGTCGAGCTGTATTATTTGAGCCGCTCCCTTTTCTAATACTTCAGAAAATTCGTACTTTGTTACCAACCGTTCGCCGGTGGCTATCGGAATATTAGTGTGCTGGGCAACTCGCACCATCTCATCCACATTTTCGGGAGGTACGGGTTCCTCGAACCAAAAGGGATGATAGGGTTGAAGGAAATCCGCAACACGTATAGCACTGTAGGTTGTGAGTTGACCATGCGTTCCTATACCAACCTCAAGCTTATTCCCCACCGTTTGACGAATACTCTCAAATATCTTCGCCGCATGCTCAATTTCCCATAAGGGAATATCTCTTGGTATGGGGTATTCAGGCATGAAGGGATCCAGCTTACATGCCGAATTACCCTCCTCAAGCAACTGCTCAGCTATTTCACCTGCTATTGAGGGATCCTCCCTAAAATTTCCACCAGGTAATCCACTGGGCATATAAGCATATGCCCGAAGTTTTTCGTGGTATTGACCACCCAGCAGATTGTATATCGGCTGGCCTGCAACTTTTCCTGCAATATCCCACAGAGCCATATCTATCGCGCTAATCACAGGCGTAGCATGTAGACTTGGATGACGAAAATCATGCCTTGAGGCATAAATCCGATCCCATATTTTCTCGATGTTGAGAGGATTTTCCCCTACGAGAAATTCATCGGCGTATTCCTCTATAAGGTCGATCTGCGATCTGAGATCTTTCAACCTCTTCGAGTATGTATTGCCAGTTATCCTTTCTCCAAGCCCCACTATCCCTTCATCTGTTTTTATCTCCAAGAAAAGAAGATATCTTCCTCCCCTATAGGGCTCTACATTTTCGATAACCATAGTTTCCACACTAGTTATTTTCATATTTAACTCCTATTTTTGTCATCGGTATATCCGCATATTTTCTGCGCTATTTTTCAAGAAATTGACGAATAGAATCGGGGGAAATGAGAGGATATATTTGAAATTCAGCTGGAACTATTTCTGACCACTCATTCAGCAGTGCGTGAAGAGTTTCATTTGACTCCACATCAAAAATAGCGACAGCTCCCCTACCCGTTCTAGCATAAAAAGACTGTGCTTTTCCTGAATCCAATAGGCCCTGAGCCCAGGGCCAATATCTTTTCCTGTTCTCAACAACAGTGGACGGACGCACAGGTTCAGGATTGCTTATTACAAGAAAGAGCATAGTCGGCCACCTCACATTATTTGAATGTTTACATCGTAAAACCAATATCTGTAAAAGGAAAAGTTACATTACAAGGTTTTGGATCGAAGCTTGCAGGCAGATTCCACTACAGTTCAAAAATTACAGAACCTAGAATTCTCGGTAAATAAGACCTCGGTAGCTATAGAATCCAAGCCCTATTAAATTCCCACCTATAACAGCGCCGGCCATCATGCCTTCAAGCATATACCTGACCGAGAAAACCTCCACTCTGTGGACTCCACCAAAAAGAGCGTAATGAGTCTCGACCCCTCTGATTTCATTCAAAACCCATGACGAAAGCATAGAAACAATAACTACTGTAAGTGCCATCTTAAAATTAGTTACCAATGGTGTAGCTGTATTCCACCATGCCGGAATAATCCCAACTGATGCAGCACCTCCAACGAGAAGGGCATGTTTCAAAAAATATATAGTTGGGTCCGAAGCGGATGGTTGAAGGAAAACCTTTACAAAAGCCCAGGTAAGAACGATCAATACAACCGAAAAGAAAACTGCTGCCAAAAGTCTGGCTATAGCGGAGACAAGTAATTCCATTCTAAACATATTTATTCAATTCTACTGGCATATTTTAAAAAAAGAATCTTAATAAACTCCCATTTCTTCATAAAGATACCTTTGCTGACCAAAAGGAATATTGCCACCTCATCATAAAACGGTGCTACCATCTTTACTAAGTCTTAACACAAGGTGAATCAATGCCAAAAACTCCAAGGCTCTTCAACCCAATTTCCATAAGGAATGTGAACCTAAAAAACAGGGTTGTTGTTGCGCCAATGCATCAGTACGCTGCGGTGAAAGGATTCCCCACTGATTGGCACCTAATGAATGCGGGAAGATTCGCCGCGGGAGGAGCCGGCCTAGTATTCATAGAATCCACCAAGGTGGACAGAAGAGGTTGCGGTACGGCTGGGGATTTAGGTCTTTGGAATGATGCTTTCATCCCCCACTTCAAAAAACTGGCAGACTTCATAAGAAACCAAGATTCCGTTCCAGGTATCCAACTGGGACATAGTGGTAGAAAGGCGAGAAGATTCCGACCATGGGAAGGTGGACATCCTTTGACCCCAGAAGGAGCTGAATTGGCAGGTGTCACTGACTGGGACAATTGGGAATTAATAGCTCCAAGTCCTATAGGTTCTAATAATACAGAACCTGTTCCCAGAAGCCTCTCTACCAAAGAAGTGCAGGAACTCGTAGCAATGTGGGGTCAGGCCGCAGCGAGAGCTCATGCCGCAGGATTCGATGTGCTGGAGATACATGCAGCACACGGTTATTTGATACACCAGTTTTTATCTCCGCAGGCAAATCAAAGAAATGACATGTACGGCGGATCCGAAGAAAATAGAATGAGATTTGCAACAGAAATAGTAGAAGAAGTACGACGAAATTGGCCTGAAAGCAAACCTTTGTTCATGAGGTTATCGGTTGAAGACGACGCGGGATGGGATCCAGACAAAAGCGTAACTCTATCCAGATTAGTAAAAGCTAGAGGTGTCGACGTCATTGATTGTTCATCGGGTGGAATGAGAGGAAGTCCAGTCATAAGTGCGGGACCAGTGAGTTATGGATACCAGGTACCCTACGCTAAAAAAATTCGAAATGAAGCAGAAATAAAAAGTATGGCAGTAGGCCTGATAGTACATGCTGAGCAAGCAGAGAATATCTTGAAAAATGAAGAGGCCGACTTGATCGCCTTGGCAAGGGAACTCCTACACAACCCTAACTGGACGCTTGACGCGGCATTGAAGCTAGGAGCTGAAAATCCATATCAGGTAACCCCCCCAGCATACGATTACTGGCTTGAAAAGAGAGCCAGTTCAGTAACCTCAGTCACTCCATCCACATATTTCCCTGGATCTGACTTTAATTCGTTTAAGGGTTAAAACAATTTAAACTGACTACAAACAAAAAACAACCGCATAGTGCTAGGATTCCATAGACATAGACATATTGCTAGAAGTGAACCACTGTTGAGTAATAACCAATATTTGAAATAAAAGGATTCTTTTTAACATGCTTGAGAGATTTCATGTACCAGAAGATATAGCGGTCAGAGTAAACCAGGAGGATATGCGAGCTACCCTAGTTGATATATTCACCAAATTAGGAATGCCTGAAAATGATGCTGATCAGTCTGCAGATGTTCTCATGTATGCAGATATAAGAGGCGTGGAGTCTCATGGGGTCAGTAACATGATGAGATCGTATGTTGCTGGATTTCAAGAGGGCACCATCAATCCTAATCCCAAAACCAGAATAATCCGTGAAGCCGCAGCGGTTTGCACGATTGATAGCGACCAGGGTCTCGGACTTGTAGTAGGGCCTCAAGCTATGAATGAGGCCATCGAGAGAGCTGACAAATATGGAATCGGCTCAGTCTCGGTGACCAACGGACGACACTTTGGTGCCGCTGGCTACCACGCCGCTATGGCATTAGAAAAAGACATGATAGGCATCGCCATGACAACCGGAGGGGTGACTGTAGTCCCGACTCATGGGGCAGAGCGATTAGTTGGATTGAATCCCATTGCGATTGCTGCACCAACCAGAGATGAACCACCATTTATTTTTGACGCTTCAATGAGCTCCGTTGCAGGAAATAAAATCACTTTGGCGAAACGACTAGGAGTACAAGCCATGCCAGGCTGGATTGCGCAGTCAGACGGAACACCATTGATGGATGAGTCTGATATTCCAGATGACTATATGATTCTTCCGCTCGGAGGAACCCGAGAGGTAGGATCCCACAAGGGGTATAGTCTGGCAGTAATGATAGAAATACTCTCAGGGGTATTATCTGGAGGAGGAGCAGGACCTCATAGAAGAGCGGGAGCCTCCCACCATTTTGTGGCGTACAAGATTGACGCATTTACGGATGTAGATGGATTTAAAGACGATCTTGACCAATACATGAAGTCGTTAACCGAATCTAAACCAGCCCCTGGCCATGACCGGGTCACATATGCTGGCCTCCCAGAACACGAAGAGGAAAAGGAACGACTAGAAAATGGAATTCCCTATCACCCTGAAGTAATAGACTGGTTTCGTAGCATTAGTGCAGAGCTTGAGCTTCCTGCAAGGCTTTAAACCAATGAACAAGGAAAGCTGAGATGGCAAAAATAGGTGGAAAAGTCGGGCTAATGGGCCTAAGACCTCCCGGGAGTGATTGGGGAGTAACGAAAGAAATGGCGGCCCGTGCTGACCAGCTGGGATTTAGTAGTCTCACAATGGGGGAAGCCTGGGGTGAAGACGCCTTCACTTCCCTAGCGCAACTCGCAGCTGTAACAGAGAGAATATCCATAGGGACTAGCATAGTTCCAGTTTACGCAAGAACTCCTGCGAATCTTGCCATGACAGCTCTAAATATGGACATTATGTCTAAAGGTCGTTTCTTTCTGGGTCTCGGGTCCAGCGGTAAGCTAGTCATAGAAGATTTCCACGGTGAGAAATTTGAAAAACCTCTTTCTCGTATGCGGGAATACATTAACTTTATTCGTATGGCCCTCAATGGAGATCGACTAGATCAGGAAGGTGAATTTTTTTCCACCAAACGTTTTAGATTAAGATTTACTCCATTTAGAGATAACTTACCTATATTCATAGCTTCTCTTACTCCGTTAAGCCTGCAAATGACGGGGGAAATCGCAGACGGTTGGCTGCCTATATATTACTCTCCTGGGCGGATGGCCCCTTCTTACAATAAATTGAAGTCAGGAGCATCCATTACAGGAAGATCGATCTCAGACATCACGGTATCTCCTCAGGTTTCAATTTACATTACGGATGATAAGAAAGAGGCTTTCAACAGAGAACGCCCACACATCGCCTTTTATATAGGAGGAATGGGAACCTTTTACCATGAATATATGCACAGAATAGGCTTTGGCGAAGAATCAGACGCGATTAGAGAAAAATACTTAGACCGTGATCGGACGGGAGCCGCTGATCTTGTGACTGACGAGATGGTATCAGCAACTGCACTAATAGGATCCGCCAGTGAATGTCTGGAACAAATGCAGAGATATTACGATGATGGGGTGGACGAGATACGCCTCGTATTTAACGAACCAGACGCTGCCGGCTACCACAACATAATTGAGTCAATTGGCAAATTCATCTGATTACAAATTTTGACAGGAAAACACATGAATCTCACAATCAAAGAACTTATACGGGATTCTCATCAAATATCAAAAGATCACGGCTGGTGGGAGAACCCAGATAAAAGTGTAGGGGAACTACTAGCCTTAGTGCACAGCGAGATAAGTGAAGCACTCGAGGTATATCGGGACTTTGGAAAAGAAGGATTGTCAAAAAACTGGAAAGAAGAAAATGGAAAACCGGAAGGTTTTACTGTTGAACTTGCAGACGCAATTATTCGTATCGCAGATATGTGTGGAGCCTACGGACTAGACTTGGAAGAGGCATTGACCAAAAAAATGGAATACAACAAATCTCGACCTTACAGGCATGGTGGGAAAAAGGCCTAGATTCTGAAATAACTAAGGTTTACAGACTACACTATATGTGCGTTCTGATGTTATGATCCCGCCCAACAAATGAGAGGAGCAAAAAATGGCAAACAAAGTAATTGAGAAAATGCAAAAAGGTGAAAAAGCCTACGGGATAGGTTTGAGCTACTATGCGGACGAAATAATAGAACTTGCAGGGGTCATGGGGCTAGACTTCGTAAACTACGACGGTCAACATGCACCGATTACTCCGGAAACAATTGACAGGTTTTGTCGCATGTGCGACGGCTGGGGCGTCACCCCTACAATGCGTGTCCCTGACCAAATACCGAGCAACATATTGAACTATATTGATCGGGGTATAAAGGCTATTACAGTACCCTTTGTAAACACCAAAGAAGAATTGGAAGCTGTCGTAGACTGCTGTTATTTTATGCCCCGAGGTCACAGAAGCTATACCAGCAAACGAGTCCAGAGATTCGGGCTGGTGGATGACTTAAAGAAAATGATGGATGATACAAATGATGATCTTTTGGTAATGCCACAAATTGAAGACATAAAAGCATATAACAATCTGGATGAAATATTGCAGGTTGATGGAATCAACGTTTTTGCCGGGGGGCCCAATGACTTAGCACAGTCCATGGGATACCCGGGGGAGCCCGACCATCCAGACTGCATAAAAGTCACAGACGAAGGAACCGCAAAAATACATGCTGCCGGCAAATACCGTAATGAGGATGTCATGGTAACAATTGATGCCACAATAGCCTTAAGGGATGCGGTCAATGCAATGCTTAAAAGCGGAGATGGCATAAGAGGATATTAAACCGTTATATCCTCACAATATTCCTGCAGTTTCAAATGCTTCCCTGAGTTCCGACTCCTCGTCGGAATTCAGGGAACGAGTGGGTCTTCTAGGCACAGTCGCCTCATACCCAAGCATATTAAGACCTGACTTCAGCGCAGCGACCCCTTTATCCATACCAATAAAGTCAGCATGTGTTATTTTGGACTGGATATTTCTAGCTTCTGAGTAGTGACCTTCTTTGACCAAACAGATTATTCTCCGGCAAATATCAGGAGCCCAGTTTGCAAAGAACAGACATGCTCCGTCGGCCCCTATCATTGCGCCGGGCAGTAGTAATGTGCCATTACAGGTCCACAACTGGGTAGACTCATGTATGAACGAAGGTACCCGACATTCCCACCTAAAATTCAGAGACATGATATAGGCATAAACATTGTCCATAGAAGTGACTGCCAACATCTCCTCTGGAGTGGCATTTACTGACATTGCCTGCTTTGGCTGATGAATAACAATAACTGGCAAAGGACTCATGGAAACAACTTGATCAAAATATTCCACTACACCTCTGTCGGATTTATCTCCCGGTATATCTGGAATCCGCACTCTAATCATGTCAGCACCTGCGCGGGCATATTCTTCGGCCTGCGATAGTGCGGTAGTAGGTGAAGGCGTATCAATACCTGCAATAACAAAACGATTCCCTTTATGAGCCTGTGAGACCACCTCCACACAGCGTATCTTTTCCTTTCCTGAAAGATGGAATTCTTCTCCCCCATAGGATCCCACCACAAATCCACTAAGGCCGGTCTCCATCCATTTTTCTATGTTCCCAGCAAGCAAATCGTAGTCTGGTTTATCCTTGCCAGTAAACGGAGTTGGAGTAGGTGCTACTACGGGTATAGAGTTCCTATCTGGTATTAAACTCATTCTGTCACTTCCTAATGCCTGATCAGAGTCAAAAAAGTCTGCCCTGGGGACTCATGCCGAGGAAATGCTGCCCGGCCGTATCGTAATGAGAAAATCTACCTTGAATTTGCTGCGATATAGTTCTTACGTCCTGAGATTTTCTCTGTATCGCGGTTTGCTCAAATATGGCGCTCGAGCCGGTCAATGAATATGCAATATCTGCAACCTTCACTGCTTCTCTTATAGCGTGCGTACTTGATAATCGTAGATTAATACGCTCTTCAACTGGAATTTCTCCCTCTGTCACCGCAAAGTGCCATGCCGATTCCGCACTGTCCGAAAGATAGGCCTTGGCAGATCGCCAAATAGCCTCTGCCTGGCCTATTTCGCGCTGAGTGAAAGGTTGCTCCATTAGAAGTTTCTGCTCTTGAGGTGTTTTTGCGCGAGACAACTCGATTACAGAATCTAATCCCGCTCTGGCGACACCCAGAGCAGTCGTAGCAAATCCGGAACAAAACAATAGGCTTTTAGGCATTATGTAAAGTGGCCCTTCCACCTCTGGAGGTCCACCATCTATAAAAGTTAATCTTTCAGGAACAAACAAATCATCAACAGAGAAACTGAAACTGCCCGTACCCCTTAAACCATTGACCTGCCAAGTATCTTCCATCTCTACCCAGTCCGCTGGAACAATCATATTCCTTACTTCGGACTGACCATTAGATCCTTTCCTCCCTTCAACTGGAGTCAAGGCGACACGCCAAGTGGCATGCCGGGAACCACTACTGAAGTTCCAACGACCATTCAAAACATAACCATCTTCCACTGGTACAGCTTTTGGATTCACAGGAGGGCCATTGGACAAAACTGCCCTTCGTTCAGCCCATATCTCTTCTGCCAAGCTATCGGGCATGAAGGCAGACAAAGTGGAAAGAACATTGTTCTGATTCAGGCACCAAGCAACACTACCATCCGCCTCAGCAATAATCGAAACAATCTTTAGAAATTCTAGATAATCAATTTCATATCCACCCCTGGATTTAGGAATCAACAACCTGAATAGTCCGGCATCAGCCATGGGGGCAGAAACCCTGTCTGTAAGCTGTCGCTCACGATTAATTGAGGATGCGTGCTGCTCTATTAGGGGTACGATACCCCTTGCAACAGATATAAAATGACTTTCCGTCACCGGCATTGTTGAACTTTTAACCATATCGTCGAAAATGGTAACTAGAGTTACAGCGACAGTCAAAAAGATAATGATATAAACCTAATAAGTTCTATACATACGAAAAATTCCCAAAACTATTTGGAAGCGGAGAAGAGGATATGTCTAACATAGTTGAAATACTTAAATCACTGTCTGAAGCCCCTGGTATTTCAGGTCACGAACATGAAGTAAGAAATGTCATGAAAGATATTTTGACTCCTTATGTAGATACAGTCACCACAGATGGACTCGGATCTTTGATCGCCAATATTAAAAAAGATGATGAGCTACCGAATGTCATGCTCTCAGCCCATATGGATGAAGTTGGGTTGATGGTCCGATATATAACCACTGACGGTTTTATAAAATTTCAAACCATAGGGGGATGGTTAGATCAAGCAATAGTAGGACAGCGATGGGTTATTTCAACCTCCTCAGGAAAAGTAAATGGAATATCGGGAATTAAAACCCCACACGTCATGTCAGCGGAAGAAAAAAGTAGAGTTTTTAAAAAAGAGAACCTTTTTTTGGACGTAGGGGCCTTAGACAAGAAAGATGCCATGACCAGATTGGGTATCAGACCAGGGGACCCGATTTCACCGATAAGCAAATTTGAACGTCTCAACCAAGGTGATTTTCTTCTAGGTAAAGCCTGGGATGACAGAGCGGGCTTGGCTGTAATGAGCGGAGTTGTTGAAACCCTGAGCGAAGTCAACCTACCCTGCAATATCTATGCCGTGGCGACTGTACAGGAAGAGGTGGGGCTAAGAGGCGCTCATACCAGCAGTGAGATAGTAGCGCCAGACATCGGAATCAATTTAGAATCTGGAGTGGCTAGTGATTATCCCGGAATTTCCGAATTTGAGGCACAGGAAAGTCTGGGAAAAGGCCCGGCAATATTTCTACATGATTCTTCGATGCTACCAAATCATAACCTTCGTGATTTAGTGGAAAGAACAGCATCTGACTTAGAAATGGACCTTCAATACAACGTGCTCAGCGGATATGGTCAAGATGGGGCAGAAATGCAGAGATCCAAAGGTGGAACTCCATCAATTAACATCACCGTCCCAACTCGATATTTGCATAGCCATAATTCAATAATACATCTTGATGATGTTAATAAAGCTATTAAGTTAGTCAGCGAAGTCGTAAGGAAGTTGGACTCTGAAACAGTTAGTAAGATCCGAACCTTTGGATAGTAAGGGTCCACGTTAAATTGACTAGGCGATTCCAGACAACTAACATTTATCTCTGGTGTCTAAGGCGTGACTGGCTAAATTGAATCTCGTTAATCCGCTCGAACGTTATCGGGATGATGAAATTACTGGCCTAAATAATGGATACATGCGCTTGTAGCTCAGTTGGATAGAGCGCAGCCCTGCGGAGGCTGAGG
>CEUS01550328.1_pt1 | contig 16163 bp, 10 predicted proteins | sample 427031 | NCBI WGS metagenome assembly CEUS01 (sample SAMEA2622837, study PRJEB7988) | marine metagenome | biome: marine biome (ENVO:00000447); feature: marine epipelagic mixed layer (ENVO:xxxxxxxxx); material: "saline water (ENVO:00002010), including plankton (ENVO:xxxxxxxx)" | depth 140 m | reverse complement strand
ATCGAGTGTTAATGCCTTTACGCCTGTGAGTGGCTTGAACTGATACCTGTGCTACAGCCCCGATGGGCATGGTACCGCCGGGAACCATCATGTCCAGTCCATAGCTTGTTGTGCATCCAACAATATTACCGTCCTCAAACGCAGCTAAGCTCCTGTCTGGGTCGAATATGATTCTGAATCGGTCAATATCAGAATCTCCGTAAAAACGGTTCTGTGCCCTAGCGTTTACGCTCTTAAGATTTGGGAATTCCTCCCAAGTGTTAGACCTGATCTCAACTTGCATAAATTCCTCCAAATCGATGATTCTGCGGATCGATTATAGCACCGTCAAAATCCATTACTGGATAAAAATTGCAATAATTCCATTATGTTCAATAGTATTGTTGGGTTAATAGTAACTACCACATATAAAGCTCGTATTGTAAAATCAACAAGATTTCATGCTAATGGAGGTAACTAATGCCACGGGCACTGGATAGAATTACCGTGCTTGATATTTCAGTTGGAGAAGCCTGTGCTCTTGCAACAATGATACTTTCTGACAATGGGGCAAGAGTGATTCGTGTATCGGATCCTACAGATGAAAGAATCAGGAACAGCCAAACCTACCGCATGCTGGACCGAGGCAAGGAAAGTCTACACCTTGATTTAAATCAAGTCCTGAAAGAGTCCTCCATGACAGGATCTGTTAAAAATAACGCAGAAAAATCTTCACTACTGAATTTCCACAAACTAATAATGGAATCTGACATCCTGATAGATTCTTATCCTCCTAGCTCACCATTCCAGGAACTTGTTGACTATGCCAATTTACAGAGGATTAACCCGAGCCTTGTACGTTGTTCTGTCACAGCATATGGGCGTCAAGGCCCAATCAAAGACAACATTGCACAGGATGATTTGGTCATGGCCCAAACTGGAATATTAACCAGTCAACCATCATTCAGAGACGGACCAATCCATATGGTTCATCCAATTGCAAGTATCGGGGCCGCTTTACTTGCGGTTCAAGGTACAGTCGCTTCCTTGTTCGCACGGGAGACTACAGGTATCGGACGCCATCTAACCACATCCTTGATGGCTGGAGTACTCGCCAATCAACCGAAAGCACAGAGTAAAACACTTAAAGCATGGAGCCTAAGGCAAGAACGACCAACTGGGGACTGGCCATTCTACAGTGTATTTAGATGCTCCGACGGAGAGTGGTTACAGCTTGGCTGCATTCATGACGGTTTCGTTAACAACGCGGTGGAAGCCTTGGGGATAAGCGAATCTCTTGGCAATTTAAATATTGGAACTAGGTATAATGCCCCCGCGGAAGAGGACAGGTCAAAAGTCTACGATATAGTGGCAAACAAATTCGCCACTCGTCCAATGAAGGAATGGGCGGAGATAATGGAAAAAGCAGACGTCCCTCATTCTCCTATATTGGATATAGAAGAAACTAAGAAAGACCCGCAAGCAATTTACAACAAAATGTTCATCCAAGTAAAAGATCCTCAAATTGGTGATTCAACTCATGTTGGTATCCCAATCAAGCTTCTCAAGACCCCAGCACACATAAGCAGTACTTCTCCTACGCCAGGTAAAGATTCAGATGCAATCTACTCCGAAATATCATCGTTGGAACTCAAAGTTCAAGAAAATACACTGGATCCTAAAGTCCCAACACAACCTCTACCTCTTAGGGGCGTAAAAGTGTTAGCTATCGACAACGTTATAGCCGGCCCCATGTCAACAAGGTTATTAGCCGATCTTGGGGCAGAAGTAGTTAAACTTGAACCGCCTGGAGGAGAGATTAGCAGACCATCCGGGAGTATCCAATTCTCTGCATTCAACTGTAATAAAAAGTCTGTCTCTGTAAATGGGAAATTACCTGAAGGTCAAGAGATAATCAAGAGATTAGGGTCATGGGCTGATGTTATATCTGAAAACATGAGATCTGGGGCAGCGGATAGAATAGGCCTAAGCGCAGATGACATCAATCAATTAAATCCCGATATCGTCTACACCCATATAACCGGATTTGGTTCTGCCGGGCCATATTCGCATAGGCCCGGACTCGATCCATTGGCTCAAGCGATGGCTGGTCTGCAAAAAGCACAAGCAGGCCCCGATAATCCTCCTGTATACTTGGGAGCCTTAGCGCCGGCAGACTACGTCGGAGCAATGCTAGGGACAGTGGGCTCAGTTTTAGGACTTTTTGTTAAGGCAAGAACCGGTAAAGGACAAAGAGTGGAAACATGCCTTCTAAATGCCGGTGTACTTGTTGCATATATGGGGATGGAAAGAATCGGTGACCAAGGACAGTATGGACGTCATGCTTTATCTCGGCTCTATAAAACACGTGATGGCTGGATTTATTTAGTGGCTGAATCACAAGAAGACTGGGCTCAACTTTGTAAATTGATTAACCGTCCCGATCTTAGCCAGCAAAGTGAATTTGCAACTCCGGAAAATCGTGATAAGAACGACTCTGTACTAATAGAATTGTTGTCAGAGATTTTTTTAGAGCGCACAGCCAAACAATGGATTTCCGACATGAATGAAGTTGCTATCCCATCTGCTTTAGCAGTTGAAAATTATGAAACAGGTTTCTTCACGGACCCTCAGGCTGTTAAGAATGGCATGGTATCTGAACAAGATACCGATAGTATGGGCCAAGTAAAATTTTCTGCAAATCTAATAGACTTTTCTAACTCTGAACGCCCAATCCCCACTGTCACACCTATGCTCGGAGAACACAACAGTGAAGTCCTAACGCGACTTGGATATTCAGGGTTGGAAATAGAAGAATTCTACAAAAAAAAGATTATCAACACTGACACTGATTTTAACAGTCAAAACAAACTGTGAAACCATAATTAATTTTCCATTATAAAGATGCAAATGGGTACACTCTATTTAGTTTCAACCCCTATCGGTAACATGGAGGACATTACACTACGAGCCATCCGCATTCTAAAACAGGTAGATTTAATAGCAGCTGAAGACACGCGCGTTACTAGAAAGCTTATGTCCAAGAATGGGATTGAAAACAAAATTACCAGCTACAATAACCATAATCATCGAGCAAAACTTCCAATTCTATTGCAATCATTGACTAATGGTGATGAAATTGCGCTAGTTTCTGATGCTGGCACACCTACATTGAGTGATCCTGGTTCTGAATTAGTTGAAATAGCATCCCAATCTGGCCATGCCACAATCCCTATACCTGGCCCATCCGCAATCACGGCAGCTTTAGCGACATCAGATATTCACAGAAAAGAATTCACTTTCATAAGCTTCTTACCTAGAAAACAAGCCGAACGAATTAAATACCTAGACTCATTGAAATCTGAGTCACGACCGATAGTTGCATTTGAAGCACCTCACAGATTAACTAAGTCACTGACAGACATGCTGTGTGTGTTAGGGGATCGCCGTGTTACCCTGTGTCGAGAATTAACAAAAATTCACGAGGAAATCTTCCGAGGCAGTATCTCCGAGGCAATTGATCATTTTCAAAATCCCAGGGGAGAATTCACAATTATTATTAGTAGTGGTACTTCAGATATTAGTTACAATGATAATGACCTCTTGACTCTCCTCAATAAATACAGAACATTAGGAGTTGAGACAAGCAAAGCCGTTAAGCAAGTAGCACAAGAAACTGGCATAAATAGAAGCGAAGTGTATAAACTATGGGTACGGAACAAAATTAAATCTTAATGAACTCGATAATCCTAAAATCCCCATTCCGCATTCCGCATTCCGATAATCATCGTTGTGCTAACATAACCTTGCAATGACAGAACGTATATTAGTTGCAGTGGCTTGGCCATATGCAAATGGATCCATACACCTAGGTCAAGTTGCAGGTGCTTATCTACCTGCTGACATATTCGCCAGATATCATCGACTCAAAGGTAATCAGGTATTAATGGTGTCTGGGAGTGATGCTCACGGGACACCTGTTACCCTTACAGCGGAGTCGCAAGGAGTCACACCTGAAACTATCGCCAGTAAATACCAGTCTGAATTTGTTGATAACTGGAAAAGATTGGGTATAGATTTCGATCTTTTTACAACAACTCATACTCAAAATCACGCCTCAGTCGCACAGGATATATTTCTAACTCTTTACAAAAAAGGTCATATCTATAAAGACTCGATGCTTCAGCCTTACTGTGATGGTGAAGGTAGATTCTTGGCAGACAGATATGTTGAAGGGACATGCCCCCACTGCAATTACGAAAATGCCAGAGGAGACCAATGTGACAATTGTGGACGCACATTAGACCCCGAAGAACTGGGCGATATGAGATGTAAAATTTGCGGCGATTCCCCGGTTATCAAAGAAACGGAACATTTCTTCCTAAAGCTAAGCATTTTTGAAGAGCAATTAATCACTTGGATACGAGAGCAGGATCACTGGCGACCCAACGTGAAAAATTTTTCCATCGGTTATCTTGAGGGTGGACTTCACGACAGGGCCATTACAAGAGATATTGAATGGGGGGTACCCGTACCCCTCCCGGGATATGAATCAAAGCGTATTTATGTCTGGTTTGAGGCAGTAATCGGATATTTATCAGCTGTAAAAGAAGCGAGCCAAAATATAGACAATCCAGATCTATGGCGAGAATTCTGGCAAAATGACAGTAAATCTTATTACTTTATGGGTAAGGACAACATTCCCTTCCATACAGTGATTTGGCCCGCGATGTTAATTGGATACGGGGGACTTAATTTACCATACGACGTGCCAGCAAACGAGTATCTTAATTTAGAAGGCATGCAATTCTCCACAAGTAGGAACTGGGCCGTATGGTTACCGGACTACCTAGATAAATATGAGCCTGACCCTATCAGGTATGTCCTCGCTTCACATATGCCCGAAACCAGCGATTCAGATTTTTCTTGGAAAGAGTACGTCCGAAGCAACAACGAGGAACTGGTAGCAACATATGGAAATTTGATTAATAGAGTTCTCGCACTGGTATATAAAAATTTCGATCACTCCATACCTAAACCCGCAACTTTGGAAGATATAGATCTAGCTTTATTAGAAAATGCTGAATGTCAATTGACAAATGTTGCACAAGATATAGAGTTGTGCCACTTTCGGTCAGCCTTGCAATCTGGAATGGCGTTGGCAAGAGAAACTAACAAGTATCTAGAGACACAGGCACCTTGGAGAACAATAAAATCAGACCGAGCAAAAGCTTCCACCACTCTCTGGGTCGCAATGTCAGTTGTTAACTGCCTCAAAACAATTATGTATCCCTTCATTCCATTCTCATCAAAAACTTTGCATGAAATGCTGGGGTTCAGTTATGACTTAGAAACAGATGGTTGGAAATGGGACAGAAACCAACTGAAGCCAGGGAATCCAATACCACAACCGCGTCCGCTTTTTACTAAATTAGACGAATCGCTAGTTGACTCTGAATCTCAGGACAGTCAACAATGACACCCGTGAGAAACCCTTTAAAACCCCCGAAATCAATGTATGCCCCTATACAAGATGGGCTTGATAGGGTTGATAACCTCTTGATAGGAATAACTGATACAAGTTTTCCTTTCCTAACAAAAATACTTAGTCATATTTTTCAATCCCCAGGTAAAAGAATTCGCCCGGCCATAGCACTACTTTCATCGAAATTTTCACCTAATGACCAACACATTAGCGAGTTGATGGCTGCTGGCATAGAATTGCTTCACCTGGCATCTTTAATACACGACGATACAGTAGATGAGTCGTTAACCAGAAGAGGATTACCCACTTTAAGTAGTATTTGGGGCAAGGATGTGGCTGTACAGGCTGGTGATTATGTGTTCGCCTCATCCGGAGTATTCATGTGTGACGCAGGAAATATTCGAGTACTTAGGCGATTTTCACAAACAATTATGGAATTGGCAACTGGGCAATTGAGAGAAACAGAATTGGCCTTTGATCCTGATCAAACCAGAGAGGATTATTTTGAGCGCATATACAATAAAACCGCATCTCTTTTCCAGACTGCCGGAGAATCAGGTGCTATATTGAGTGAGGCACCAGAGCAAATAGTGAATGCCCTTAGCTCATACGGCCGCAACACAGGATTATGTTTCCAAATCATAGATGATATATTGGATCTCGATGGCACAGAAAATGAGATCGGCAAAACACTTGGTCGTGATCTGGCAAATGGCGTTCTTACCCTGCCAGCAATACTAGCGATAGAGAAACATCCAAAAGATAATCCAATCAGGCTATTGTGCCAAGATCAAAATAATAAAGCACTTTTAGATAAAGCAATGAACATGGTGCAACAGCCCGAAATATTACGGGATTCTTATAAAATTGCTCGGAGCTATCTTAATGCATCATTGGAAAATCTGACCGCACTTCAGGACAACCCAGAGAAACAATGCCTTATCGAAATAGCACATTATGCTTTCTCAAGGCGACTTTAAAACGCCATGGTTCGGATCACGCTACCAATAATCTTTTGATAAAGAGATGTGGATCAATGGAAGTATTAATAGAAACCTAGTGATTTTAGCAGCAGCCAGAATGTTTAAGGCACCTAATTTTAAGCAATTCAACCGCAAAGAAGATGATGCTCCAATACAAAATTTACGTTAAGCTTCCCATACTATCCGTCCACCTAAAATAGTAAGTGCTACCTTTGCATCTAGTAGTTCGGTTTTTTGAATTTTAGTCAGATCCTTATCAATCAACACTAAATCAGCCAGTTTACCGATTTTGATTGAACCGCGTTGCTTCTCTTGATTGGCGGCATACGCAGAATTGATTGTGTGCATAGCTAAAGCTTGTGCTAAATCTACCCGCTCTTTATTACCCAAAACATTCCCTGACTCCGTACGCCGTGTCATAGCTGAATAAATACCAAGTAATGGATTTGGATCTGAGATCGGAGCATCGGAACTAGCTGCAACCGTAATCCCTACGTCAATTAAAGATTTCATCCTGTAAAGAAAAGGTTGGATTTTTTCACTAATTTGATACCGATACTTATCTCCTCTTTCATATATGAAATTTGGCTGAGTAACAACAACACCGCCGAACCTGGCTATATTGTTTAATGCTACAGTTGAACATTCTGAGCAGTGTTCAATCCTATTTCTAAACTGACCACCTAGTACTTTCGCCGCCGCTTCAACTGCTTCCATTTCAACTGCATGAATTGCCACCGGGAATCCCAATTGGGACGCGCTCTCCACAGCACGTCTCAATTCATTTATATCTGGAGTCAAGCATCCCGAATCCACAGTCAGCATAATCTTAACTGGTCCCACATTCATCTCCTGATCGCCAAAACTATCCTCATTTACTATTTCTGAAAATTCCTTAATATATTTCAATCCAGGCATTACTGTAATTCTGGGTTCGATTATTCCTTTCTTTTTTGCCTGTAAGAGAAATTCCCATCTCTGTGGTGAATTGTTACTAGTAGCGTCTTGGACTGATGTTATGCCCCTGGACAACATCAATCGATTCAATGCTCTCAATCCAAGCTCCATTTCCAAACTAGATATTTTTGGAATTCTTTCATCCAGAAACGAATCCATATCAAACAACACACCCGTGGGCTCGCCGGTACGCACATGTCGTTCTATAGTCCCATATTCAGGATCTGAGGTGGTTCGCGAAATATTAACTTGAGACAATGCCAATGAATTAAGTACAATCACATGCCCTGAACTATGCACTAGTTTAACGGGGTGAACGCTAGTAGCTTGATCCAGATCCCATCTGGTGGGATGCCTTCTTTCAAGCAAGTCATTGTGATCATACGTTCCGGCTCTTATCCAATTTCCTTGTGTTATGGAGGAAGCTTTTTTATGTACAGTATAAGTAATTTCATTTATTGAAGAGAAAGCTGGCTTTTTGGTAAATCCCAAAGCTATGTTGGATGCCAGAGCCATAAGATGTATGTGAGAATCTATGAATCCAGGCAATAGTGTTCCACCACGACAATCTATCATTTCGGCACCCTGGACTTGAGACAAATTTGTGTCAGAACCAACCCGGACAATTTCCTGATTTTTAACCTCAATCAAATTTGCTCTGGGTCGATCTGGATCTAAAGTTAATACAGTTGCGTTATGTAAAATTAAGTGATTATTGGTACGAGCGCTAATCATATTAATCATATTTGAACACAATGATGCAATCTACGCACCTATCACATGTAGAAAACCTATATATACGGACCCAAATCCATACCAAAGTATCATTGGGCAAATAAATAATATTTTCCATGTAAATCTTTTTTAATTAATTCATTTCGACCCAACACAGTTCCATATTTCCGTGTATAATGTTGCCCGTAATCGAACATCTTACACTACGGACCAAAATAGATAGTGTCTTTAAAAAGAGATCCATCAGAAACTTCAAATTCACCGCTACCAGCTCCCCAAATAAACATCTCTTTCCTCAACAACCTAGACGAGATGATTTCAGAAGCCAATCTAGGACATAATTCGGAAAGTGCTTGGAACAACCCTAGTGATCATTGGCTTCAAAACCAGATAGATTACCTAGACGAATTAACAGAGAGAGAGAAAACCAAAATCCTTGAAAAATCAGAGCAGATGGAACATCTTGCTTTGTCCTTGAGTAACCAAGGAAAGGTGACTGAAAAAGTCTGGCCCAAAATAGGTGTGCGGTTGAAATCAGGAGGACTCGCTTCGTTTAGCCAGCTTGGAGTTCGCAGAAGGCCTGACATTACAAAATATTTCGTCGACGGATTCCCTCGTAACAGGCATGCAAACCTGCTTACAGAAGAAGATCAAGACCTGCTGTCAGAAATACTACCTCACATCACCAAATACATGAGAAACCATTTTCAAAAAGGTGATTCAATAATCCAAAGTGACCGGCAAATAGGAGATGTTATTGACCGTTCCTTTCACGCTCGGCAACTTTTGTTCGGAAGTGATTATCCACATGTAGCATACATGTGGCGTAAGCTCACTTTCGATCTCTCAGAGAAAAACACAGGCTCCTCACCCGATGTACTAGAGATTTCACTTCCCCATTGGCTGGACATCCTTGAACTTCCTGACCAACTTAAAAGTCGCATCCTGAAAAATAATTTAGATAAACTTATCCTTAAAGCACCAACAAAGGGACTGTCACTCCACCTAGGATTTGATTACGTCGGCGAACATAAGATGGGACCACTATCAACAGCGATGTTCATGGTGAGGCAATCTGGAGGACTAGCACTACAGGCAGCACTCAGTATGACTCGTGCGCATACCCTCGATGGAAACCCTGTCAACACGGCATTGGTCACAGTGGGGCCATCTCTACACGGCAAAAGCACATTGACGATCATGTTAGAGCTGGAAAACAGCCAACTCGCCAAGAAGCTTAATCTAAGAACTGACTCGTCTGAGGGTGTGTACCCAATGAACGATGACATTGTACTGTTACAGCGTACTGATACAAATCCTCCAAGTAATGCTGATCAATCTTCAAATTTTTATCCGTATTCCATTGACGGTACCGAAGATAATTTTTATGCGGTCCCTTTCGGACTTACAAAAGAAAGTGACCCTATAACCTATGACGTAATCAAAAACAGTGATGATTCCAATATCAACGAATTACTCGAGAATGTCCCACTGGATTTAAATACACTAGAACCAAACTATGGCTGGAATCCTGTACAAAATATGCGCATGGTGTTGGACAGGAAAAGCCTTCTTGACAAAAAAGGTGTAACAAACCTGCTAAGCAGCATAACTAATTCTAATCTATCAGAATCAGTCCACGTGCCGATGGAGTACACAGACAAGATTTTCTTTCAGTCAGTAATGAGACAAAACACCATAATACCTCCTCTGAGAAGAGTATCTCTTGAAGAATATGTACGAGTGCTTATGTTTGGAGAGGCTGTCCAAATGGGAGCCTCAACCGGGAGTATCGGACAACCTTATATAGAATATTTCTCCGATCCTTTCATCATTGGGCTGGAAGACGAAAATGCTAATTCTTTATACAGAATCCTTAAAGAGTTATCAAATCTTCCTAAACCTTCAATTCATTTCTATGTATTCAATACTGGTGGCGTGGGTTCAGATAGCAACGAAAGTGTGAGTGGACCGAATTATAAGAAGATCCCAAGGGAGTTAACCCTCATGTTACAGGAGGCCTTGTTACGCGAATGCGTAGTTTTCGAACACGATAAACTATTGGGTTCGGATATAGCAACCGGCATCATAAATCACAAAGGTGAAACCGTAGTTGATTTGGCAGAAAACTGGTTACCCGCTCGGCTTTTCAATAAACATGACTATACATATAGAGTAGAACAATTAAGTCGCAGCAGATATTATGGGTTGAATTCTGAAGACAAAAGCGGCATTCTGCAATATACAAAAACCCAGAACGAAATCATCGACTTCATACAAATACCGAATCCTCGTAATATAAGAGAACTAAGCTGGCTCATATCCTTCTACTGGAATACAACCACGGCGTGCAACAATCTTAAAGAAATCGAAATAGAGTTAGCTAGCTTACCTTCAGTTCAACATTCTTCCAAATTCCAACAGTTGAAACTCAAATGCAAACCATTCATAGATGGGAACAAAGATCTGTCTACCGAAGATGTCTCATTCCTTAAACACCTTAAGATCATTTAACCCTGGCAATCTGAAATTCATGTTAAGCCAAAAACCAACACGCTTGCGACAACGTACAAAGCTATCAAAGTAATTGCCTCATAGGTCCAATTTTTATGAGGTCTTTGCCTGTTTCTGTCAATCAATGCAATCACCACAACTGCCGTCATAATTATTGCCACGACCGCAGTAACTACATGGATCTGAGCTAGTTCTGTCCATATAGCTCCGGTAGTGTATGCCAAGTCATCAACAAAAAGAACGAAACCCATGTTGAAAACATTACTACCTAGTACGCCAGATATAGCAAGCTCCGGGGCTCTAATTCGAATAGCCGCAAAACCAGCAGACATCTCTGGCAGTGATGTACTGAATGCTAAAAATTGAGTGCCCATAAAGCTCGCATCCCATCCCATTTCAATGGCCACTCTATGACCTGAATCAGCGAGCCATATAGCCGATATAACCACTACAGTAGCGGATAGGCTGTAACCAATCACAGCTTTTATCAATGAGTCATTTTCATATTGGGAATCCTCAACTTTGTGATCTTTTGGCTCAGATTTCTCAAACCTGTATGTCATGTACATTGCAACAAAGAAAATTAGTAAAATAACGATGCTTACCGGACTGACATACCAACCAGACGATATATTTGTTTGGTCGTGGATAATGATAGCTGCGGCTGCTAACCCGATCACAACTATTGAGAGAGAAGCCACCAACACAGCAGTTGTGCTAATCTTGTTAAGTATAGGACCATCTCTCCAAAATAAATCTAGTAGCCCTATAATCAACAGATTGAACATGTTGCTGCCAAATGCATCTCCGGCGGCTAGATTCACTTCTCCCACAAGCACTATTGAACTTACACCAGTTCCAAGCTCAGGTAATGATGTGGCTGTAGCTAGAAGAACGACTCCAACAAAAGACCTGCCCAGCCCTGTTTTAAGAGCGATAACATCGGCAGATTTTGCAAGGTAAGTAGAGGCACCCAAAATCAGCAAAGCTGCAAAACCTAACTGAATCCAAAGTATATATAAAGTCATTTAGGGTTGCTTTCTATGGCCAATGGTAATGTGCCTCTTGAGCCCAAGTGACCACCAAGCTTATTCATTTCTGAGAAATGTCGAAATCTTCATATGTCTATCCAACGCATCCTCAAACATCCCCCGTTCAGCTACGGAAACAATTACTTTATAAGATTTTGACATCCGGATGCCTTTTTAGATCGATGGTCTCTTTGTTCATTCAATTGACTTGTGTCCTGAAACACCTTCTTTGAAAGATCGAGCTAATATTACTGGTGCCATGATGGTAGTCACTATAGTTACAATTATTGCCACTGCAAAGATGTCATTATCTATGACACCAGCTCCCATACCGATGCCGGCCATTATCAAAGCTACTTCTCCCCTGGGAAGCATTCCAATACCAACTCTCCAGGCTCCTACTCGGTTGAATCCTACAAAAAGTGCAGGTATCCCACTACCGAATACCTTACCCACAATAGCCAATAGCGTTGCAACTAATCCAAATAGCCACACATGTCCAATAGAAGTGACGTCAAACATCATGCCGATTACCGCAAAAAATATTGGAACAAGTGCATGATACAGTGCCTGTAACGGCTCTTCCAACCTTTCTGCTAATTCAGTACCGGATAATCCAAGACCTATCGAAAATGCGCCTATTATCATAGCCAGTCCGAAACTTTCGGACAAACCGGATACAAATAAGGCCAATCCAAGAACTATAGCTAGAGGGGCTCCACTTACTCTAAATCTACCCAACAGATTAGATATATGGTTTCTGAGCAAGAACACAACTCCAGTCAGACCAATCCAAAATCCTAAGGTCTTCAGTGCTGCCAAACTAGTTGCAGTAAATGAGAGATCTCCTCCAACGGCTATAGCCAAAACGACACCCAAAAGAAGTATCCCTAAGACATCGTCAAGAACAGCCGCTCCAAGTATAGTGATCCCCTCAGGAGTATCAAGTCGACTCATGTCAGCCAGTACCCTAACTGAAATCCCTATTGATGTCGCTGTAAATATTGCACCAACAAACAATGCAGGTGGGGACCCAATTGAGTCTGCATATCCAAACAACACTGTACCCCATGCCCCCAGCAAAAACGGAACAGCGGCTCCGCCTATTGCTACTAAAGTAGCCGGACCCGCATGTCTTATAAATTTCCTGGAATCTGTCTCTAGGCCCGCACAAAACATCAGTACGATTGCACCAATTTGGGACAATGACCATAAGCTTTCGGAAACTGGCAATTGAAAACCGCCATCTCCGTTATGAGCATTGATTAAGTCTGGAAACAACGGACCAAACCCGACCATCTCCATCCCACCCAACATATACGGACCGATCAAGATCCCAGCAGATAACTCACCTAACACCGGCGGAACTTTTATGAATCTCTCACAGAGTTCCCCACCCAGTTTAGCCGCTATCAAGATAGCTGCTAACTGGAACACTAGAGTAACAACAAATTCAGAGCTATGTTCCAAAATTCAATCCCACCTAAAATAATTTATCAGTTCAAATGTTGATCCTTCAAATTATACCAAGCTTCACATCTCTATAATACGGTTAATATCGCACCGTTTAGATACAAATTTACAAACTCCAAGCTGGGACCGATCAATATCTGAGTTATAATGATGGTTAATCTAGGAGTTTACATGTCACAACTGGGGCTGATAGCCTTGATGGGATCTGGAGAAACCGCTCCCAGCGGGCGTATTCTTCACGAGTGGTCCTTCAAGAAATTATCTTCACCTGTAAAAGTTTCTGTCGTGGAAACACCAGCTGGATTTGAACTAAACTCCTCACAGGTTGCTGGCAAAATATCAGATTTTGTAACCCAACGCCTTAAGAACTACAAACCTATTGTGGAAATTATTCCAGCCCGGCGTCGAGACGGCAAATTCAGTACAAACAATCTCGATATCCTAAGTCCACTTTTAGACTCTGATTATATATTTTTAGGCCCTGGTAGTCCAAGTTATGCAGTAAATCACCTTTCAAACAGCATCGCCTGGGAAATAATTACTGCTCGCCACAGGCTCGGAACATGCTTATCGTTCTCCAGTAGCGGCGCTATTGCTATTGGTGAAAAAGCCTTACCTGTATATGAGATATATAAAGTTGGTATGGACCCCAAATGGATACCTGGACTAGACCTCCTTGGAAATTTCGGATTGAGAATAGCTTGCGTCACTCATTGGAATAATACGGAGGGTGGTACCAATATAGACACAAGCAAATGCTACATGGGCCAATCGAGAATGGACCAACTTGTTTCATCAATTCAACCAGAAATCAACATTCTTGGGATTGATGAACACACAGCATTGATGATTGACCTAACACAAAAAACTTGCTCTGTTGTAGGCAAAGGCTCCATTACAATTATCAACTCCAATGGCACAACTACATTCCAAACTGGTGAAAATTTCTCAACTGATATATTAGGGGACGTGTATTTTCCAAAGCAAGGCGAGGGCATCGATTCTGATGTATGGGAAAAGGTTGTAACACACCACCGCAAAATAAGAGAGAATCAACCCTTGCCCGACAAAGTGATTAATTTAATCAAGGAAAGATCAGAAGCGCGCGACCGAAAAGACTGGGACCAATCCGACTTGCTAAGAGAGCAATTAGTTGATCAGGGGTATTCTGTAAAAGATACTTCGGATGGACCTAAGATATCACCCATCCGATAAATTACACCACATTTAGCCTTCAGATATGTTTAACCGTCTCACCTATTTTAAGAACTCTCAACAGATTTGTTCCTCCCGCAATACCAATAGGTAAACCAGCCACTAACACGACTAGGTCATCTTTTTTTAACCCCATCGCAGCTTCAGCCATCTCTTCACCCTTCCCAAAGAAATCCTCCACCAACGTCAAGTGCTCCACCGTGAGAGGAGTAACACCCCATCGCAAAGTAAGGGTCTGTTGAACTTTTTCACTTGGTGTAATAGCTAATATCGGGACTTTGGGGCGATATTTGGATACCCTTCCGGCAGTGCCTCCAGATTCTGTAAACGCCACGATAGCTTTAGCGTTAAGTTGATGCGCTGTCCTACATGCGTCATAACTTATAGCATCATCTGTCTGTGCTTCTAACTGAAAAGCCTTGGATCTCATCATAGAGTCGTATGGCAATGCCGCTTCCGCCTCTTTTGCAACCCTCGACATGACATTCACAGCATTAGCTGGATATTTACCAACAGATGTTTCTGCCGACAACATTATTGCATCTGTTCCATCAAAAATGGCGTTAGCAACATCGGTAACTTCAGCCCTTGTGGGAACTGGAGAATCAATCATTGACTCTAACATCTGTGTAGCTGTTATGACAGGCTTGCCTGACATGTTACACCTAGAAATCAAGTCTTTCTGTATTATCGGAACACGTTCAACCGGAACTTCTACTCCCATGTCACCTCTTGCTACCATTACTCCATCGCTAGCTTCCAAGATACTGTCAATATTTTTCAATGCCTCTGCTCGTTCTATCTTGGCAATAATCTTAGGGTTACTCTCTAAAGTATTTAGCATCTCTTTTGCGGAATGAACTTGCGAATCTTCGGTGATCACTGACAAAGCGACAAAATCAGATTTCTGTTCGGCAGCAAATTTAAGTGATTCTACGGTTTTTGCATTCAAAAAAGGCTGACTGGGCGCCCTGCCAGGAGTAGTAACTCCGCGGCCCTCAGTAATTTTTCCACCCACTACAACCCGGCAAAACACTTGATCTTCTTTTTTACCAGTAACAGTCATCTCTATGAGACCATCATCTACCAATATGGGCCGTCCAATAGATGCATCTACATGGATCCCTGAGGGAAATACTGCCATGATTTCGTTATTCCCAACAATGTCTTCGCTACTCAAAATAACCTGATCACCAGACTCTAAATCTACTGCTGCTACGGACAGTGGCCCAATACGATATTTAGGGCCCGGCACATCAACCATTATTCCAACTGGACAGCCCATTCTAGTAGACTCTTTCCTTACTAGCTCTATAGATAGTTGATGTGATTCTATGGAGCCATGAGACAAGTTAAACCGGGCTACACTCATACCTTTTGAAATCAATTCTCTTATCATTTCAGAGGAATCTGAAGCAGGCCCGAGAGTGCATACAATCTTTGTTTTGGAGCGTTCTCCCAACAGTGCACTATATTTCATTCCTACCTCCTTGCTATGCTCAGATGTCATAGCCGATCAAATACTCTGTTATATAAATATGTGAACTTTGTGTTACATGTTATATTATCGATGCGAACAATATAACATTGAGTTACAATTAGTGTGCAATTAACATAAGCTCCAAATACAAATTCTCGAGGAAGAGTTCATATGACAATAAAACAACTATTTGAACTCCAGATGTTAGACAGTGAAATAGACTCTCATACCAAATCACTAAACCAGATCAATGCGGCAATGGGAGATGATACTAAATTGAATGCGCTTAAAACCCGCATTTTGGAGCTAAA
>CEUS01150031.1_pt1 | contig 16165 bp, 14 predicted proteins | sample 427031 | NCBI WGS metagenome assembly CEUS01 (sample SAMEA2622837, study PRJEB7988) | marine metagenome | biome: marine biome (ENVO:00000447); feature: marine epipelagic mixed layer (ENVO:xxxxxxxxx); material: "saline water (ENVO:00002010), including plankton (ENVO:xxxxxxxx)" | depth 140 m | reverse complement strand
TGCTATATTGAACTTGACATAACATATATAGTGCGAACCATAAACTTCAGCTATGTAATAATGCCTGAGATCTATATACTGGTTTCCGCTGTTCCCTGTTCCGGCATTAGAGGCTATTTGCTACTCTTTGTTCCTTAGTACGCTGTCTATGGAATCCTTAAGTGACTCAATACCTAGCTTGGATGTGGCAGAGGTTAAGATAGTGTTTATCTTATTACCTCCTATACTCTCGATGGATGTCCGTAACGTGTCAATGATGTTGGGTTCTAAGGAGTCAATCTTGTTCAAGACCAATATTTGTGGCTTATCAGACAGGTTCATTGTGTTTAAGGTGTTTTCTACAACGCTGGCATGTATATCTGCGTTCTTGTGTGTTATGTCTACAATATGAAGTATTAAGTCAGTGTCTAATAGTTCTTCTAGGGTTGCTCTAAATGCAGTTATTATTGTGGGGGGTTGTTTTTGGATGAATCCTACCGTGTCAGTGATAAGGACTTCCCGTCCTGAAGTAAGGTGGATTTTTCTAGTCGTTGGATCTAATGTCGAAAAAAGTCTATTTTCCGCTTCTACATCTGATCCTGTCAACGTGTTTAGTAGCGAACTTTTGCCAGCGTTTGTATATCCGACCATGCTAACTATAGGATATCCTTGGTCTCTACGGCGCTTCCTGTGAATACCTCTATCTCGACCTACTCGTTTCAAGTCTTTTCTAAGTTTCTGTATCCGCCTTTGTGATAATCGTCGGTCTGTTTCAAGCTGGCTTTCTCCAGGACCCCTAGTACCTATTCCTCCTCCTAGCCTCTCGAGGTGTGACCATTGTCCTGCGAGTCTAGGTAGAAGGTACTCGTGTTGCGCTAGTTCGACTTGTAGACGCCCTTCCTTTGTTCTTGCTCTGTTGGCAAATACATGTAATATCAATGCAGTTCGGTCGATTATTTTAACTCCACTTAGGAAATCTTCAATGTTCCTTTGCTGAGCAGGAGTTAATTCATCGTCACATATAATAGTGTCAAAGCTCTTATGTTTAGCCAGTTTCTTGAGTTCTTCTAGTTTCCCTATGCCTAAATAGGTTTGGGAGAATCGATTCAATCGTTGTGAAGTTGATCCAGTTACAATAGCTCCGGCACTACGCGCAAGATCTGCCAGTTCCTTCAGGGAATCTTTGGATTTCAAAGCACTTTTTTGTCCGCGTATATCTGATGCAACTAGATAAACTCGTTCTGGTTTTAACCGCGTTTCAATTAGTTTCTTAGAAATGCGTGTTCCTTTTCTTCCTTATCTGTGGATTTGAAGTGCTTCTTTACGACGTAGCAGGTATTTTCCAGTCGGACATCCTTCTTAAGCCTTCTTCCAGTTGTTCTTCAGGTATAGTAAGCGATAACCTGATGTATCCCTCGCCATTTTTACCATATCCACTTCCTGGCGAGACTAGTACATTGCGGTCTTCAAGAAGAATCTCAGAAAATCTAGCTGAATTATATCCGTCAGGAACACTTGCCCATACATATAAGCTAGCTTTTGGGGTCGATACTTTCAATCCTGCATCTGTTAGTGTGCTTACTACTCGGTCTCTTCTACTTTGATAAATACCGATACGATGATCAAGAATATCCTTACTCTCATTCATTGCTTCGATACCCATATGCTGTATAGCCTGAGGTACTCCTGAATCGAGATTCGATTTGATAACCATAAGGCTATTTATCATTTCAGGATTTCCTACAGCCATTCCTAAGCGCCATCCGGTCATATTGTACGTTTTTGATAGAGAGTGGAATTCGATACCCACGTCTTTCGCACCATAAGCTTGTAAAAAGCTTGGTGGTTCGTAGCCGTCGTATGCTATTTCCGTATAGCAAGCATCGTGCATGATGGCAATATTATATTTCTTGGCGAAGGCCACAACCTTTTCAAAATATTCCAGGGTCGCTACTGCAGAAGTAGGGTTATTTGGGTAATTTAGCCACATTACTGTAGACTTTCGAGCGATTTCTTCGGGGATACTGTCCAGATTCGGTAACCATGCGTTGTCTTCAGACAGAGGCATCATATAGGAATCCCCTCCAGCAAAGAGGGTCCCTACAGAGTATACAGGGTATCCGGGGTCTGGTATCAGTGCTACGTCTCCAGGTTCTATGAAACAAAATGCCGCATGGCCAATACCTTCTTTAGCACCAATTAGTGAAACAACTTCTGAGTCAGGGTCCAATGACACTCCGAAGCGCTTATCGTACCAATTGCTTACAGCATATTTAAACTCTGGTAGACCATCGCTTTCAGGGTATCTATGGTTAGGTGTATCTAAAGAAGTAAGTCTGAGTTCTTCTATGACATTGGCTGGTGTAGCTAAGTCTGGATCTCCTATTCCAAAACTTATAACCTCAATTCCCTGAGATCGCTTCTCTGCTATCTTCCGACTGATTTCGACGAACAGATACGGTGGCACTTCATTTACTCGGCGGGCAATCTTCATATTACTACTCCAAACTAATTTTGCGTTTTGGTTAGGTTGATTAATATGTAATCAATCAGGCCATTCTCCTACAAAAACCTCTTCTACTGGCCCTTCCATAACCACTTCAGAGTCTTTTCCTTTCCATCTGACCAATAGGTCTCCGCCAGGTAGGGAAACTTGTACCTCATCACCAGTTAATCCTTTAATTCTGCCAGCGACTGATATAGCGCATGCTCCTGATCCACATGCCATAGTCTCCCCAGATCCACGTTCCCATACTCTGGCTTGAACGTGTGAAGAGTCGACTACGTTAACTATTTCGAAATTCACTCGTTTAGGAAACATATCATGGTTTTCTATAATTGGGCCTATGTCATGAAGTGGCATTTCACCTACGGGTTGGTCTAAAAAGGCGACTGCATGAGGATTTCCCATTGAAACTCCGTTGATCAGGTATCTTTGATCTTTGATTTTGAGCGGGAAGTCAGACAGAGTTTCATTGCCAGGTGCATAGGCTGGCAGATCACGTGTTCTAAGATTAGGTTTGCCCATTTGGACAATTGCACGAACGATGTTTGGCCCATCCCAGATAGGAGTTACGGTCTTGTTCCCGGCCAACGTTTCTACAACTACTTTAGACGATTCTTTTGGAACAATTCCAAGTCGATACGAAAATGCTGCTAGACACCTGATCCCATTGCCACACATTTCCCCTTCTGTACCATCCGCATTTAGCATAACCATTTTCAAGTCAGCCTGCTCTGAAATTCCTGCCAGTATTATCCCATCCGATCCAACACCAAAATGCCTATCACTCATAGAAATAGCCAGAGATGACCAGTCTTTTTGGTTTTCTATTCCCCTCGCATCTATAAACAGGTAATCGTTTCCTGCTCCATGCATTTTAGTGAATTTCATAATGTCATCCTCCGTATCGGGATTGTAGCACAGTAATTTCTAGGTATACATTGATTATTATTGGATTTCATCTTGGTGATCTCTTTGGTTTATAAGTGGTTGGTTATGGCATTTCACGTAACCATTAGTAATACTTCCTGCACGGCTTCAGGGCTCTTATTTTCAATCCAGTTTATCCGGTCGTCACTTTCTTTAAACCATGAATTTTGATGCCTAATGAATTTTTTGGTCCTGCTTTTGGTTTTTTCGATGGCTTCATCTATGGTTGTTATTCCGCGGAGATGTTCACATATTTCCGTATAGCCAAGACTAGACATAGATGGCAGGTCAGCGCTGTACCCCATGGTCAGTAGTTTTTCTACTTCTTTAACCCACCCATTCTCTATCATTCTATCGATACGGTTTTCTGCACGTTTGTACAAATTTGACCGTTCAAGGTATAGTCCGGCAATGTTAATTGAATATGGCGGGGGTATATTATCGTATGTGTTAGCCTCTTTGCCTGAAGAGTAATAAATTTCAAGAGCTCTAATTATTCTCCTTGGATTTGACGCATCAATTCTTGAAGCCGACTCAGGGCTGAATTTAGTCAATTCTTCATATACTGTAGCTAATCCATATTTCCTGATTCTACGTTCTAGCGACTTTCTAAGCTCAGGATTAGGCGGGATTTGAGGCACTTGCCACCCTTCCAGTAGTCCCCATATATACTGACCGCTTCCACCGACTAATATGGGTAGTTTTGATCTTTCGAAAATATCATCTATGGTGCGCCTAGAGTGATCTAGAAATAACCCTAGGCTGAAATCATCATTAGGATCTACAATATCTATTAGGTGGTGAGGTACTGAAGAGCGTTGTTCGACGGTAGGTTTGGCTGTACCTATATCCATGTATTTGTACACTTGCCTGCTGTCGGTATTTACGATTTCTCCATTAGCTTCTAGGGCTATACGTATAGCTACATCTGTTTTTCCTACGGCAGTTGGACCAACGATTGCTAATATTCTGTCTTCTGAGGACAATTTATACCAGTTTAGCTGCTTGTGTAACTATGTTTACGAAAGAATCTGGATTCACACTTGCCTGCCCTATCAGCGTTCCATCTATATCTTTCTGATATATGAATCTAGATACGTTTTCTTTAGTAACACTTCCGCCATAAAGAAGAGGGATTTTTCTTCCACTCTCGGCGCCATATCTTTTTTCTAGGCAGGCTCTTATGTACTCCATATTAAGTTGAGCTTCTTCAGGAGTTGCTGCTACTCCAGTTCCAATGGCCCAAATAGGTTCGTAAGCTACCATAAGGTCAGTAGGATTTTCCAGATATTCAGTTCCTGCATAGAGTTGCCTTTCGATAACTTGTTTGGCTTGGTCAGATTCTTTTTGTTGAAAAGTTTCTCCGATACACAATATCGGTTTAATTTTGTATTTGGAAGCGGCTTGTATTTTGAGAGCTACTTCTTGGTCACTTTCATTTAAAAGTAGACGTCTTTCAGAATGTCCCAGTATCACGTATTTGCACAATTCCACTACCATTTCAGGAGAAACTTCTCCTGTGTAGGGACCTCGGTCACTGAAATACATGTTCTGCGCACCTATGGCTATTCTAGATTTAGATAGTATAGACAGCACAGATTCAATCGCAGGGAATGGAGGAAAAACAAGTATTTGGATTCCCTTAAGTTTTTCTAGCCTAGACCTAATACTTCCTGCGAGTGCTTTCGCTTCTTTTATTGTAGTAGTCATTTTCCAATTAGCTGCGATTATTGGCACGGGCATATCAACTGATCCTTAGTAATTTTGGCGAATGTTTATATTTATTGAAAGTATGTACTCTGAAAAAACGAATTCTACGGACCGAACTTTCTTAGCTTTCCAGCGTTCGCAAGAGATAAGCCCATCACATCCGTAGCATCAATTCTACCGATACTTCCCTGAGACAATGATTTTTCAGAAAATGAAGGTACTCCATCCCCGATAGTTAATTTCGAGTGTATGGTGAGAGGAACAGAATGCCAACTGTGGCTCCCCATTATAGATGGGGTGGAATGGTCACCTGCTACCACTAGTACATCAGCGTTTAAGTCCATGATTCTGGGGATTAACTTATCTAAATCTTCTAGGGCCTTAATTTTTTCTTCGAAATCACCATCTTCCCCAGCAGCATCTGCTGGTTTGTAATGAATGAAGAAGAAATCGTGATTGTCAAAGTGGCTTTCTAGAGTGTCTACTTCATGGCTGAAAGATTCGCCAGTAGGTAACACTTTCATTCCTGCGAGTTTTGCTATTCCTCTGTACATTGGATACGCTGCTATAGCTGCAGCATTTAGCTTAAAAACATTGGACATTGAAGGGAGAGTAGGTAGCTTGGAAAACCCTCGTAGAAGTACCATGTTGGCTGATTGGCTATTACTAAGTACCCTACCCGCCTGCTCGATAAAAATATTTGCCGCCACCGCTGTTTTTTCTGAATCCATGTCTAGTGCTATAGATTTTACTAGCGCCAGCCCTTCAGACTCGGGGTCGTTACTAGTGACGTTTTCACCTAGATGATCACCTTGGAGTAGCAATACGAAACGGTGGTCTCTAACTGGTAGCACTGATGTCGTTATATTTGGCACGTCGATTTTGTCCAGAAGTTTTATAAGGGGTCCACTTTGTTTTGAAGGTATTCTGGCTGCTCTTCTGTCTGTAACTATTCCATTTGGATCAACTGTGCAAAGATTCCCTCTAATAGCAACCTGGCGATCCCCAATTTCTATTCCTATTCCAAGAGCCTCTAATATACCTCTTCCGATTGTATATTTCAGGGGGTTATAACCAAACAGAGCTAAGTGTCCAGGTCCGCTTCCAGGGGTTACCCAAGGTGATACGGGTGTTGTCAGGCCTGTAGCACTTATTTTAGCCAAATTATCTAGGTTGGGTATGTTAGCTGATTCAAGTTCTGACAGTCCGGTTGTAGTACTAGGAAGACCTCCCAACCCATCGACTACTAGAAAAACTATTTTGCTTTCGTTTGGCTGAATCAATTCTTGAATGTGAGGTAGGTCTATCATATAAATACCTGTAAATCGTAATGTTTAGCAAATATTCAGTTTTGGTTCAATAACCCTACTACACCAGGGAGGGTTTCGCCAGATAAAAATTCCAGAGTGGCACCTCCTCCTGTAGATACGTGGGTCATTCTATTTGCAAGGTTGAGGTATTTTACAATATCAGCTGTAGATCCTCCCCCTATTACTGTCATGGCCTTAGTATGGTCAGCAATGCATTCAGCGATACTAATTGTGCCTTTAGAGAAAGGCTCCCATTCAAAAACGCCCATAGGTCCATTCCATACTACTGTTTTTGAAGATCGAATTACTTCTTTAAACATTGTCGCTGTGTCAGGACCTATATCCATGATTCTCGAATTATTGGGAATGTCAGTGATGTTTACGGTCTGGTAAATAGCATCGTTAGAGAAGGAATCTGCGACTATGACGTCTACAGGAAGAATTATACTGGATTGTCTATTATTGATCATGTCGGCGGCAGAACTTATATGCGCTTCCTCTATGGGAGATTTGCCAATGCTATATCCTGCTGATTTCAAAAATGTAGCTGCAGCTCCACCTCCAATAATTATGGTGTCAGCCAGTTCAGTCAGATTTTTTAGGGTTTCTATCTTGTCGGAAACTTTAGCGCCACCGAGTATTGCTGTGAATGGATGAGTTGGGAAGGATAACAAAGTGTCTAGTACCTGTAGTTCCTTATCCATTAGCAACCCTGCGACTGAGGGTAACATATCGGTTATTCTTTTGATTGATGCATGAGGTCTATGTGATGCACCGAAAGCGTCATTGACGTATATGTCAGCGGGTGCAGATAGGGCTTGTGCGAACTCATGATTATTCTCCTCCTCCTCTACGTAAAATCTCACATTTTCTAACAAAGCTACATTACCATGCCCCAATGATTTCAGTGTTTCTGTGACCGTTTCTCCTACGCAGTCAGGAATTAAGCGAATAGGCATATCGAGTAGATTAGATAATCTTTTAGAAATATGTTTCATACTTAAGTCTTCCACGATTGAGCCGTTTGGTCTACCTAAGTGGGAACAAATCAGTACTTTACAGTTATGTTTAACCAAATATTGGATAGTTGGCAAAGATTCTCTAATACGAGTGTCATCTGATATTTCGGTTGATCCGGGGTGAAATGTCACGTTAAGGTCAGCTCGCAAAAGAACGGTTTTGAAATTGACGTTGATTTCTCTAACTGTTTTCTTGTTCACTTTGTATTTCTGTATCTTAGTAAGTCACTGACTAGATTGGATTCACCATATTCTCGTTCGAAGGACTCTATAGCTTTATTTGCTTCTTCTATCTTTTGATTAACAATGTTTTCGCAAAAGGTTTTGGCGCCGGTTTCGTCTAGGATCTCTCGTACGGCGGTGGCATCATCTTGTTCTAGGACTCGTTTGAAGTAAATATCGCCTAGGCGCCTTTTTATTTTCAAATCTCCTACTTCAATTGCGTATGCTACAGGAAGCAATTTTTTCTTATTTAACACCTCTGGGTTCATGTCGAAGTCAGACTCATCATTACCCCATATTGCTCTAATATCATCACTTATCTGTATAGCTACACCAAGATTTGTCCCACATAATCCTAATGATTCTACATGTGGTGAATCGGGTTTCCCTATGAGTGCTCCTAGTTTCATAGCACAGGCATAGAGAGATCCTGTTTTCCCATCTGCCATTTCTAGATAAGAGTTGACATCTATATCAATGCGTTCTTGAGCTTCAAGATCTAGAAACCGGCCTACAGACATACTTAAACTACATTCATCAAGTACTTGGATTGATTTGTACGCGATATCTGCAGATGAACCACGTTCTTGAATTTTCAACATGACTAGACGCGCCAGTGCATGCATACCATCCCCAGCATTTATGGCTTGGGCTGGACCCCAGACCCACCATACAGCGTCTTGGCCATCCCTACTAGGTGTCCCATTTTCTATGTCTTCGTGAATTTCATTGAATCCATTTGTGAGTTCCAGCGAGGCGGCTGCAGGAAGTAAGGTTTCAATATTACCACCTAATTCACGACATACCATTAAGCAAGCCAAACCGTGACTCCAAATTCTATCAACTGTGGTCGTAATATTCCCTCTCGCATCTTCCAATCTCAAATGATAAGACATCATTCGGTATAAGGGTATGCTACGGCTCTGAAATACTTCCCGCAGTTCTTTCTCTATAACCCCAACTAAATCATTCATAATAACTCTTAATTTACGATAACTTCAGTGTCACATACATTTTCGATTTCGCCAATCTCTAGAGCACCTTTACGAAGGATGATTGGCTGTTCTACAGTAAGGTCAATTATGGTAGATTCCATACCCCCTGACGGTCCACCATCTATAAGTAATTCGAGGTCGTTGCCCAGTTGTTTTTGAACCTGATTGGCGTGTGTCAAACTAGGTTCGCCTGATTTATTCGCACTCGTCCCAGTGATGGGTCGACCAAGTAGGCGAATTATTTCCCTTGGAACCCAGTGATCAGGAATCCGAATCGCAACTGTTGACATACCTCCTCTAACAATTTCTGGCACAAAATTTGTCGAATTCAGTACCATCGTTAACGGTCCCGGCCAAAAAGCATCTGAGAGCTTATATGCCATTTCAGATATTCCAGTTGCGTATTTATCTATTTCACCCACTTCAGAAATGAATATTGGTAGGGCTTCTGAACCTCTGCGCCCCTTAATCCAGAATACTCTCTCAATCGCTTGAATGTTAGTTACGTCTGCTGCTAGCCCATAAGTAGTATCTGTAGGTATTCCTATCACCTTACCATTTAGCAACAATTCTATTGCTTTATCTAAGTCTGTACTAAGTATATTAGGAGTTTTGTGGTGGGGTGTTGATGTATCCATTTTTAGCTTGACGGAGTATATCATAGATGCTAGCCTTGGATTCCTGCTTGAGATGACAAAAAAATCGCTTTCAAATCGAAGTCGAAGAGTATCCGCTTCAGACGATTTAGAGGTGTCGGCCTACCTTGAGATCGCTAAGGAAAAAAGTGGCCAACATTCTAGTACTTCCACTTCGGATCATATCCACCATGAAGCTATAATCATTATAGATTTCGGATCGCAGTATAGTAAGTTGATTGCACGTCGAATTAGAGAAACAAACGTTTATTGTGAAATAGTTTCTCCAGATCAGAATTGGGAAAGTGTGTCTCATTTAAATCCTCGAGGTGTGATTCTTTCAGGTGGCCCGGCGAGTGTATACGATCAAGATGCTCCCATGGCACCAACTTGGGTATATGATCAGCGATTACCAGTTCTTGGAATATGTTATGGAATGCAGGTGATGGTGCATCAGTTAGGTGGAAAGGTGATCCCAACTACCAAGCGTGAGTACGGTCATGCAGTTTTACATCATGGCGGATCTAGTCAGCTTCTATTTGCAGATCTTCCGTCTTCCATACCTGTTTGGATGAGCCATGGTGATCGCATATCTGATTCTCCACCGGGTTTTTATCCGATTGCTCACACTGAAAATTCTCCCATAGCCGCAATAGCAGATGGGAATAATATGATAGGTATACAATTCCATCCAGAAGTTGTACATACTCCAGATGGTAAGACTATTATCGATAATTTTGTTCATGAAATATGTGCTTGTGGTAGGTTTTGGACCCCAGCAAATTTTGTTTCCGATGCAGTCAAAGATATCAAAGACAAGGTTGAAGATGGCAAAGTGATATGTGCTTTATCTGGAGGAGTGGATTCAGCAGTAGCAGCAAGCCTAGTTCACGAAGCTGTTGGCGATCAGCTGACTTGTATATTTGTTAATAATGGACTGATGAGAAAGGAAGAGCCTGAGAGAATCCTTAAAACTTTTGAGGACCATCTTAAGGTTAACCTAGTTTATGCTGATGCAACTGATCAGTTCTTGTCGGCACTTAAAGGTGTTATAGATCCTGAGGAGAAACGTAAGGTAATAGGACAGGAATTCATTCGTGTTTTTGAAAGAGAAGCTGAAGCTCTGGGTAAGGTTGATTATCTTACTCAAGGGACGCTGTATCCTGATGTGATTGAAAGCAAGACTGACGACAATAAAATTTCGGCTACAATCAAGACTCATCACAATGTTGGCGGTATTCCAAAGGACATGAAGTTGACGTTACTAGAACCGCTACGTCACCTTTTCAAAGATGAAGTTCGTGAAGTTGGGTTGGAACTTGGTTTAGCTGAAGAGATGGTTTATCGGCAGCCTTTCCCAGGGCCCGGCCTGGCGATTCGTGTAATGGGCGAAGTATTGCCTGAAAAGCTTGAAGTATTGCGTGAGGCGGATTGGATTGTTATGGATGAGATCAAGAATAACAATTTATATAATCAAGTATGGCAGAGCTTTGCAGTTTTAACAGATACTCGTACAGTAGGTGTGACAGGAGATCATCGTACTTATGGTTATGTAATTGCTATTAGAGCCGTTACGAGTGAAGAGGCAATGACCGCCGATTGGGCTCGCATACCCTATGAAATTCTAGCTCGTATCTCTAATCGTATTGCTAATGAAGTTTTAGGCGTTAATCGCGTTGTTTTTGATATAACCAGTAAACCTCCTGGCACGATCGAGTGGGAATAGAAATATTAGATGCAATTTGAATTCCCTTATTTTAGCTGATATTCCGTTTATAATAATGGACTCGATTCTAGAGCATTTAAATATATGATTAAGTCTCTGTTAAAAAATACTCCAATATACACTCCTTTACTGATTGCTAAGAGATATTTAGACAACTTGCTTAACAAACGTCATCCTTTGCAAAATGTAAAAACTGATAATCGCTACGATTTAATACGGTTGGGATCTGATTATGGGGGATGGACATTTGTTGATAATTCTTCTCTATACGGAGGCACCATAATTTCTGCTGGTCTAGGTGAAGACGCATCTTTTGATATTGAATTTGCTTCTAAATACGATGCTAAAGTGATAATGATTGATCCAACGCCTAGGGCTATAGATCATTTCAATTTCATTTCGAAAAACATTGGGGATATAATAGAATTCAAGAACGAGCATGCTCCGAAACAAAACGCCCTAAGCTACGATTTATCTGTGATGCATCAATCGCAGTTGGTGTTAGATACTCGGGCTCTGTGGAGTGAGGCTGGCAGGATTAGATTTTATGAGCCTATAAATACTAGACATGTCTCACATTCGATAGTCAATTTCCAAAATGATTACTCTAGATCCACTCCGTACATAGAAGTGGACTCTTGTAGTGTTAGACAGTTATTACATGATCATAATGAAGATCCTGCATTAGTAAAACTTCTGAAGTTAGACATTGAAGGTGCGGAGATAGAAGTAATCGAATCTATGATATGCGACGGTTTTATGCCAGAACAAATATGTGTTGAATTTGATGAGCTTAGTAAGCCTTCCATAAAGGCATTCGATAGAGTTACTGAGGTAAATAAATTACTTGAGACAAATGGTTATACATGTATTTACACTGATGGTAATACAGATTTTCTATATTACAGGACCAATGATTAGTAATCACGGATCCAAAGTAGAAACTTCCAAAATTGTAATAAAACCTGTTGTTTGATTAGACATATCGGACGAAAACTTCAGTGACTTAGTAGGTGTATGGTATGCGAAAACGTAAAGGTTTTCTGGGTAATATTTTTATTACATCGACTAGGGTAATATATGGCGTTGAGGAATCAACATTGAATTTCCTCCGTTTATACATGGGATCGGAGAATATTTTAAATGAATGAGGATAACTTAGCAGGATCTTTTCTTGAAAACATGTCACCCTTGGTTATTAGAGACCATTCTAGCGAGAAAATTTGGGATTATGAGAATGCTTTTTATTGGTTCAGTCATCCTACACGCTTAAATCTGAAAGAGATTAAGTCTATTATTGAGAGAAAGAAATTTGAGAACATTGAACTTATTCAAGGTGATGTATTTGACACGTCACCCATTTATTTGGACATGGATGTAATGGAGCCTACTCTCTACGTTTTAGATAAAATGTTCGATCGAATTGTACCTAATGGTGTTATCGTATTCGATGATTACAATACTGTTGCAGGAGAAACTAAGGTTGTAGACCAATTTCTTTCGAAACACAAATTGGTTATTGAAAAACACAGTCTAAATCATACCCCCTCTTATGTGATAAAAACTCCTTAGTAAGTCATATTAGTATTTGATGGGATGGATAGCATGAATGTTTTAGTGATAGGTAACGGTGCTCGAGAGCATGCCATTTGTTGGAAGTTAAACGAGAGCCCTTCTGTAGGACGAATCTATACTGCTCCCGGCAATGCTGGCACTAGCTGTATCTCACAAAACGTTCTCATAGACTCCGATGATATAGATTCGCTTCTAGATTTCGCAGTTTGTAAAAGCATTGATCTGACAGTAGTTGGACCTGAAATACCATTGGCCAATGGTATTGTTGACAGGTTTGAAAATGCTGGATTGGCTATATTCGGTCCATCCAAGGCAGCAGCTAGGATTGAGACCAGCAAGGTTTTTGCTAAGGATCTGATGGTCCGATATGGTATCCCTACCAGTAGTTCCGAGACATTTAGTGATTACGACTCTGCTGCTGAGTATGTTAGTACTCAAACTATGCCATTGGTTATTAAGGCAGAAGGACTCGCTGCAGGGAAAGGGGTTGTGATAGCTCACACAAATGAAGAAGCTTTGAGGACTCTCTTAACAATTATGAAGGAAAAGAAATTAGGTTCCGCTGGGAATAGAGTTTTAGTTGAGGAGTATCTTACTGGTCACGAATTGAGCGTCTTTGCATTTAGCGATGGATATAGGATCTCAAATTTGTTTGCCGCACAGGACTATAAACGTGCCTTTGATGGAGACTTGGGCCCTAATACAGGAGGGATGGGATCGTATAGCCCACCTACAGGAACTTTATGGAATCAAGAGATCCAAGACGTCGTCCGTACTTCAGTAATGGAGCCAGTTATAAATGCTCTCAGAACGGAAGGCTATCCTTACAAGGGAGTTTTATATGCAGGGCTAATGGTTAATGGTAGTTCTGTTAATGTAATTGAATTTAATTGCAGGTTTGGTGATCCTGAGTCTCAAGTAGTGCTACCGAGGCTGAAGACAGATCTTTTGGAGATAATGCTGGCCGTTTCTGATAGCGATATATCAAAATTGTCTATAAATTGGGATGATCAATATAAAGTGGCAGTAGTACTTGCATCTGGTGGGTACCCAGAGGAATATAATACTGGATTTGAGATAGATGGTTTAGACGGCTTAGACAAAGATATACTAGCGTTTCATGCTGGAACTATTCTCAATGAAAAGAAGGGTGAAAGGATTCCTAGAGTTTTGACTTATGGTGGGCGGGTCCTGACTATTGTCGGGTCTGGTGCCACGATGAAAATTGCTAGAGATAAGGCTTACGATAATATTAGTAGAGTAGACTTCGACGGAGCTTTTTACAGAACTGATATAGCAAATTTTGAATAAGTTTGGAAACATGATGAATTTAAGTGCCCTATTCTGATAGACTGCGCTTTGGTATATTCATAGATTGAATGCAGTATCTAGGATAGTTGACGTTGGTTTTTAGATATTTTAAGGAATGACATATGATTGAGCGGTATTCCAGACCCCAAATGAAGGAGGTTTGGTCAGAACGAAACAAATATGAAAAATGGCTTCAGGTTGAATTAGCTGCTTGCGAAGCGTGGCATAAAGAAGGTCTAATTCCTTCTGATGAAATGATTAAGTTGAGGTCTGCGACAGTCAATTTTGAAGATATACAGGAAGCACTTAAGGAAACACGCCATGAGTTGGCAGCATTTCTTGGATCTGTGACAGGAAGTTTGGGTAAGGAAGGTCGGTGGGTTCATCAAGGGTTAACTACAAGTGATGTATGGGATACGGCTACAAGTCTCCAGATAGTTGAGGCTTTAGATATTATAGATAGTGAGATAGCTAGTCTTTTAGATGCGCTCAAGGTTCGAGCCATCGAACATAAAGATACCCTTATTATGGGACGTACACATGGTATACATGCTGAGCCAACTACTTTTGGACTCAAGTTGGCTATATGGTGGGATGAGACAAATCGAAATAGGGAACGGATTAGCAGTGCGAGACGTAGTATAGCTTACGGTAAAATTTCTGGTCCAGTTGGGACGCACGCCACTGCTCCACCTTCCATTGAGGCTCACGTGTGTGACAGTCTAGGGTTAGAACCAGCGCCCGTTTCAAATCAAGTTATACAACGAGATAGACATGCCCAGTTTGTTACGACTCTTGCGATAGTGGCCGCATCGCTAGAGAAATTTGCTACTGAGATACGAGGCTTGCAGCGAACAGAGATTGGCGAAGTTCAAGAGTCTTTTCCGGAAGGACAAGCTGGGTCATCTTCAATGCCTCACAAACGTAATCCTGAGTTGTCAGAGCGAGTTTGTGGTCTATCTAGGTTAATTCGTGGGCATGCAGTTACAGCGTTGGAAAATGTGGCTTTATGGGGTGAGAGGGATATAAGTCATTCTTCTTCGGAGAGAGTTATACTTCCTGATGCATGTCTTGCTTTGGATTATATATTAAATTTGTTTACGGGGGTAATCCGGGATCTTCATGTAGATTCTGACCGTATGTTTGAAAACATTGAGTCTACTCGTGGGGTGCTATTTTCGCAAAGAGTACTCCTAGCTCTTGTTGAAAATGGTGCTCCCCGTGATGAGGCTTATAGCGTGGTTCATACTGAAGCGATGAAAAGTTGGGATAATAAAAGTGATTTTCGTGACCTAATACGTTCAAATGATTACGTCTCAAGCTGTCTTTCATCAGTAAATATAGATGAACTTTTTGATTACCGTTTCTACACAAGATATGTGGACGAAATATTTTCACGTGTGGGGTTAGAGTAATTTCCGTAAGATATTGGAGTTGTTAACAATTCGTTTCAGGAATCATCTGATTAAAACATATCTCGTTAAAGGGGTAATTTATGGATGCTATGAGTGAGTCCCCCTTACCTAACATTGTATATCGTGGGAAAGTTAGAGATACACATGATCTGGACAACGATCGTTTTTTAATGGTTGCCACGGATAGAATTTCGGCATTTGATGTGGTATTGCCCACCCCTATTCCTGACAAGGGGGCAGTTTTGAGTCAAATGTCAGCATATTGGTTTGAGTTAACAAAACATATTGTGCCTAATCATTTGGTGAGTATGGCTGGATCAGGGGCTGATTTGGATATACCTGCTTATATTGCAAGACAGGCTATGGTCGTTAGGAAGGCAGAACGTATCGATGTTGAGTGTGTTGTGCGTGGTTATATAACTGGGTCTGCTTGGTCTGAATATAAGCGTACTGGTAAAGTGTCGGGCATGAACATGCCAGAAGGTTTATTTGAAGGTGATAAATTTCCAGCCCCACTGTTTACCCCCACAACCAAGGCTGATGCCGGTCATGATGAAAATATGACATATAAGCAAGTGGAAGATATGGTCGGTAGAGATGTCGCTAAACAATTGGCTAATACAACTGTTGAGGTGTACAATTTTGCACATGATTTTGCACTTAAGAAAAACATTATTATTGCGGATACTAAAATGGAGTTTGGTTTTATTGACGGTGAATTATCATTAATAGACGAGTTGTTGACGCCAGATTCCAGCCGTTTTTGGGACACTGATGGATACAAACCAGGCAAATCTCAGCCGAATTTCGATAAACAATTTGTGAGAGACTGGTT
>CEUS01148414.1_pt1 | contig 16178 bp, 11 predicted proteins | sample 427031 | NCBI WGS metagenome assembly CEUS01 (sample SAMEA2622837, study PRJEB7988) | marine metagenome | biome: marine biome (ENVO:00000447); feature: marine epipelagic mixed layer (ENVO:xxxxxxxxx); material: "saline water (ENVO:00002010), including plankton (ENVO:xxxxxxxx)" | depth 140 m | reverse complement strand
CCACGCCCCCGCTCACCAATTGGCTGGTCACTGCTCATTACGATCGGTTCAGCAGCAGTGCCATTGGCTAAAATCTGTGCGTTTCTGGAAATGATGAGAGTGCCATTCGTAGCATATTCGCCGAAGATCTCGGTGCCCGCATTGATCGTTAGTCGAGCTGGTGCCTCGACAAATACCGCGCCACGGAGAACCCAGTAACTACCGTTGTCCCAAGTGGTGTCAGTGGTAATCCGACCTTTGACCACACACACTTGTTTATCCACGCCGCGTAGCGCACGACATGATGTAGTTGATTGACTAAACGTTGGTTCTCCGGCCAGCGTGATTGCAATAACAGCAAGTGCGAATACCGCTACCATGTGATGCCCGATGTGTCGCATTTTCTGAATTTTGTTGGATATCGACATACAAATTTTCCCTGAGGGCAATTGTTCTTGGTTACTGAATCCAGCTAAACAATTCACAAATCTTTCCCTCGTCATGGGTGCACCGTGAGGCCAAAGCTCATCGTCCGACCCAGAAGGAAACGTCGCTGGTCGAGACCACCTTGCGAAAAAACAAACGGCCTGTCGGTCAAGTTGCCGATTGCCAACTTAAAACTGAGCGAGTTAAATCGTTTAGAGAGGACTAAATCGATCGAATTGCGAGCCCGCTCAACAATGTCTGGCAGACCCAGCGACCCAACGTCGCTTATGCGGTCATCATAGAAGTTCCAGAGAAGTCGGGCGGAATACCCCATGCCACGCCCCTCTAATACTAGGTTAAAGAGGTTCTTCGAAGTTCCTGCCAGTGAGCGCACGAGTGAAGTCTGGACTTGTCTAGCGGCCGCATCGAGTCTGACTTCTGAGTCGACGTAAGTGTAGTTAGCACCTATGAGGACAAATTCGCTAAACAGTTTTCTCGCCTCAAGCTCGAAGCCAGCGTTCTGCGCGGAGACAGCGTTGGTGAACGATGTTCGCAGTTGAGCCGTAGGTTCAACAATTCGCTCGATTGGCTTGTTGAAATTCTTATAGAAGAAGCCTGCTGAAATAACCTCCTCGGCACCGGGAAATAACTCCCACCGAAGGTCAATATTTTGGATTAGTGATTGCTGCAGGTTGAGGTTTCCGACAACAGCTCGCCCACCTACTACATCGGTGAACTCGAATGGGGCCAATTCACGGAATTCAGGCCGGTTAACCGTTTGGCTGACTCCGAAGCGGAGATTCTGATTGGGTGCTAAGGAGTAGACGAAATTTGCTGCAGGGAACAGGTTGTTCTCGTCCAGTTGGGCCCGGAGAATCGTTGGGTTGTCTCCAACTTCACGCACGAACGGGTCGAACGTATCGACGGTCTGCTGAAACATTTCCACTCGTAGACCCGCGACAAGCCGAGCCCGAGCGGACAACGGCATGTCGAGCATGCCGTAGCCAGAAGCAGTCTCTTGATCAGCCGTGTAGGTATCGGTGGGACGCGTTTCTTCCTTTAGTTGAAATTTCGGACCTATATTTTCCTGAGTGAACAGCTCTTCTGCAGGCAAGGCCAAATTTAGACCAGATGTGTTGATCGGGTTAAACCGGAAACGCCTCGACGAGAAATCACGGCTTCGACCAATGTATGAGGTGCCTACCTTCAATTGGGCCGGCAATCCGGCAACACGAACCACGGACGACCAGTTCGCGTTAAACTGGACACTTTCATCGTCGAGATCGTTAAATTGGCGAAGGCCACTTTGCGACTCATCAGCCAACACATATGCCTCTCGTGCTGGGTCGAACTCGTAGAGAACTTCACGCAGGTCCGGTTCTTCTCGGTCTGCCAACGAGTAAGCCAGCTTCCAGTCAAGGCGGCTACTTGATGCGTTTGAGAACAAGTGGTCGCCGCCGACTTGGTGGGACCTCATCTGCTCTTCGACAAAGAACAGACGTTGGTTACGAATGTTATTGTCGGCATCATTGTTAAACCCTTCGAAGGTACGGGTCGAATCGGTGCCAACGTGGGTATACAGATTATCGAATGACAACCGATGGTCTGGAGACAGTTGATAGGCCACGTTTCCCACAGCACCAGCCGTGGCCCCAAATGTTGTGTTCTGGAAATCGTACGGACCATTGAACCGTTCGACAGTCGAATTCTGGCCGATTTTGTAGAAGGTCTGTTTCTCGTTCGTGAGTTGCGAATTTTGCGAATGGCGTCCAGTCAGGACAACACCAAGATTCCCAAAACGACCGCCAAAAAGTCCATTGTAGGACTGGTTCATCGGCAACTTTTTCTCCCTAGGGTCCCAGGTATTCCGAAATGATTCACCGAGGGTTTCTAACTGATCGTTGAGGAACCCCACTTCGTGGCTCGTAAATCGGCCACCACGAATAACCTTCCGATTAGGAAAGTTGCTTGGGAGTCCCCTACTACCGTCGTCATAGCCAGTCCAAGGGCTTCCGCCGGCATAGCTAAGACCAGCCTTGCCTGTTGATACTGAGTTATGAGCACCGCCAATAGAGAATTCGGCCGCTGTCTGAGCCGGCATTTTGAGGGGAATAATTTCAACCAGGCCGCCCGCAAACTGTGACGGTTTATCAGGAGTGTAGGTCTTGCTGACTTGGACGCTATCAATCAGTCCAGTTGGGAACAAGTCTAGGGGAACCACCCGTTTATCTGGTTCAGTTGAGGGCAATGCAGCACCATCGAAGGTTGTAGTACTGTATCGCTCACCAAGGCCACGCACGAATACAGACTGGTTGTCCACAACGGACACCCCGGTAACTCGACTCATCGCATCAGCAGCATCGGAAGCGTTGTTAGCGCGCATCTCGAGCGCTCCAATATTGTCTTGGACGGACGGTGCCCGCATTCGCAACATCAATTGGGCTCCAGCCGTCGCAGTGTCTTCGTCCAAGCTCGAGGCCACGACGATGACTTCTTCCGAAAAGCTATTGGTCGTCATCGAAACTTGCACCTCGACGACAGAACCTGCACTTACCTCAACATTCACAAGCTGTTCGGCGTAACCGCCCAGGGAAATTTTGATTTGTTGCTGACCAGCGGGAACTGTCAGCGCGTAACGGCCGTCGAGGTCGGTGTAAACAATTTGGTCAGTACCAATGACTTCGACCGGTACCCCTGGTAGCGAGATCGCGTTAGCTTGATCGATCACGACCCCGACAATCTCACCTGTAGTCTGAGCCCAGCCAGGTGAAACCCACATAAACACCACGATGGCACACCACCGCCACGACCGCTGTTGCATGATTTTCTTTCCTCGAGGATCCCGGTGAACGGTCGGATGACCATCGAGTCGACCGGGCGAACAAGACCGAACTGCTATCACGAGTGTAAGAGTACCGATGGCTTGTTGCAGCTAAATGACACAGAGGTTACACCGAAGTAAATTTGTCAGAGAGGCAGAACGCTGTGGCTCTCGCAACCTTGGTTTTGCTCGTGCTGTTCAAATGTTTTTGGATAAAGCCAGTAACACCAGCCTGTTTACTCACAATTTACCAAGTCGTCATTGAAGCGAAATACCTCAGCAATAAGATTCCTTTCAAGATGAGAGTATTGGTAGTAGAGGATGACGGCGACATCGCCACGGTGATTCAGACAGCGTTCCGCAGGGAGGGCGTGGGCCAGATTGATGTTGTGGGCACAGGCTCAGCTGCCTTACAAGCAGTTGATGCAGACCCACCAGATGTCATGATCCTTGACCTCAATCTTCCTGACATTGACGGATTTTCCTTGTGCCGCAGGTTACGGGCACGCAAACGTGGAACAGAGATGCCGATCATCGTGGTGACGGCTCGGACCAGTGAGACCGACAGGGTAAGGGCCTTTGAACTCGGTGCAGATGATTACGTAACAAAGCCGTTCGGCCTTCGGGAACTAACAGCTCGCGCCCGAGCAGTATCGCGCCGTGCCACATCAGGATTGCAGTCTTCCGACGTGTACGAGGGACAGCGTCTGACCGCGGATTTTGCCGGAGTTGAAGTTAGGGTCGACAAACGACCAGTTAAGCTCACCCGCCGAGAATTCCAAATCCTACGATGCCTAGTAGAAAACCGAAACCGAGTCATGTCTCGTGACAGACTCTTAGATCGAGTCTGGGGCAACGGAGATTCGGTCGATGAGCGTACCGTCGACGTTCATTTGGGCCGATTGCGCTCCAAGCTGGGACAAGCAGGAAAACATATCGAAACCGTGTTCGGGATCGGATACAGGTTTCTTGACGACGCCAGCCTCGGCATGTCTGCCTAGTAGCAGCGTTACTGAAGCAGGGATCTCATGTAAATAAGTTAGTTCACCGCGTGCGATATAGCTTCTCCAAGCGAACGTGTCACCCCGCACTTAGGCACGTTCACTTCACTCTTCAGCGGGTTCCATGATTCCTTCCAGGCGGTAATGACATTCAGGCATCCTGAATGCCAACCATCCAACTAACAGTCACTATGTCGCACGCGGACCGCTTTTTTGCGCCGCGCACCTTTTCATGTCACCGTGCTTGCGGTTTGATCGGTCGAAAGGTCATCTCTGTGCTATCTTGCAATTATGTCGGTGCCTCCCAAGGATCTGGAACATCTAAAACAACGGATGCTCGCGATGGCTGGAGCTGTGGAGGAACAAGTACGAACAGCTGTCGAAGCGCTCGTCGAGCGTAATCACGATATGGCCCAAGCGGTATTGACTGGCGATAAGCCAATCGACCAACTACATCTCGAAATTGATGAGAGATGCTTTCAACTGCTCGAAGCACAGCAACTGCCATCGACCGAGCTGCGTGTGGTGGTAACGGGCGTAAAGATCAACAGCGACCTCGAGAGAATCGGCGACTTGGCAATTAACATCGGTGAAACCACACTGCGCTATCTCGAACACCCATCTGTCAAACCGCTTATCGACATCCCCAGAATGGGAAGTATCGCGCAGGGTATGCTTCGTGATTCCCTAGATTCCTACGTTAAACAGGATATGACCTTGGCTCAACAAGTGTTGAATCGAGATGATCAGCTGGACGAACTAAAAGAACAGGTATTTCACGAACTGGTCGGGGTGATGTGTTCTGACACGACAATTACTGAACAAGCACTAGACTTGATTCTTATATCTCGGCACCTTGAGCGTGTCGGCGATCACGCGACGAATATTGCTGAAGAGGCAATCTTCATGGTCTCAGGTCTCGATGTCCGGCATCAGGGACAGGAAGGTCAGGCCAACAGGTGACTCCTGATCGGATATTCGTGGTCGAGGATGACTCAGATATTGCTCAACTGGTCGAGCATCATCTGAAACGAGCAGGTTTCCAAGTTGACACCTTCCTGACTGGCAACGAAATGCTGGACCTGATGCGACAACATCCACCGAACCTGCTCGTGCTCGATTTGATGTTGCCTGGGCTGAGTGGATTTGACCTCTGCCGTATGATGCGAGCTGATTCGGCAACGGCCGCCATACCTATCATTATGCTGACCGCTCGAACCGAAGAAGAAGATCGGGTGCAAGGCCTGGAGCTCGGAGCAGACGATTACCTGACAAAGCCTTTCAGTCCAAGGGAATTGGTTGCTCGCATTCGAGCCGTGTTACGGCGAAGTCAACCTTTTGGGCCGAACAAGGTCTTGCGATTTGGTTCCCTCGTAGTCGATCTTGACCGCCATGAAGTCTCTGAGGACAAACGTGAGGTTCGGTTGACTGCAAAAGAATTCCTGTTGCTCCAATATTTGATCGAGCATCGCGGTCGAGTGCTGTCTCGAGACCTCCTCCTTTCTGATGTTTGGGGTTACCAGTACACGGGTGGCACCAGGACAGTGGACGTGCATATCAGACGACTGCGGGAAAAGCTACCCAGTCTCGTTAAGCACATCGTGACCATCAAGCAGTTTGGCTACAAGTTTGTTGAGGCCACCTAAGACCCTATAGGCCTCAAGAGGCTATCCCTCGGACACGTTGCTCGTTGAAGGGCAAAGATCAGTGAGACTTCGTACACGTTTTTTTCTCATGGCAGTTGCGGTAGCTACCGTAAGCCTTGCCGTAGCGGCATGGCTAGCTTCATCGACGCTACGCCGAGTCCAACTCGATCGCATCGAATCAGACCTCGTCGCTGAGACTCGCCTGGTCGCTGAACTACTCACTCAGCGCAGCCTGTCAGTCCAAGGCGTAAACCTCGACGAAGAAGCTGATGCTCTGGGAAGACATCTTCGAGCCAGGGTCACCTTAATTGATCGTTCTGGAGCTGTGGTAGGGGATTCCGCCGAAGATGGCGTAGCACTCGGAACAATGGACAACCATGCCACGCGACCCGAAGTTGAGATGGCTCGTCTGCATGGGTTAGGGGTTGTGCAACGTTACAGCACAACAGTCGATGAAGCCCTTCTCTATGCCGCTGTATCAATTGAGCACCCCATGGTCGCAACCGTTCGATTAGCAATGCCATTGACTACAGTCGAAGAACAACTCAATGTGTTAACTAGATCAACTTTCTTCGGACTACTCGTGGCATTCTGCGCGGCATTGCTCGTCGCCTGGATCGTATCTTCGGCTTTGGGACGCCGGGTTACCGCAATTGGTGAAACTGCAAAACGTTATGCGCTTGGCGACCTCCCCGGGGATAAGAGTGATGCACCAGATGATGAACTCGGTGTTGTGGCCAAAGCATTAGACCACACCGCAAAGGAGTTGGGACGCCGGGTGCAGGAACTATCAGCTGAGCACAACCGAACCCAGGCAATTCTCGGAGGCATGGTCGAGGGAGTACTCGTTGTCGATGAGATGGGGCAAGTCCAACTTGCAAATGAATCAGTCAAGCAGATGCTTGGACATGATGGCGAACCAACTGGGCGATCGTATATGGAGTTGATCCGCCACCCAGAGGTAACTCGCCTAATCGAGGCTGCCGCAACCGGTGCAGCAGCACCTCAGACCGAGTTGAGGTTAAACACCGACCCGGTAAAAGTTTTGCTGGCAAGCGCTAGATCATTCACAGCAAATTCGCAGTCTGGTGTGGCCCTCGTGCTTAATGATGTGACTGAATTTCGACGGGCAGACCAAGTTCGGCAAGACTTCGTAGCAAATGTTTCACATGAATTGCGTACCCCACTTACGGCGATCATAGGTAGTGTTGAAACCTTGCTTGAAGATGTGGACTCCGGAGACAACCGTCGGTTCTTGGACATTATTGCCAGGAACAGCAATCGCATGGAGCGATTGGTCAACGATTTACTTCGCTTGGCTCGTCTCGATGCGGGCCAAGAAGAACTTAATTTGACAGTGTGCTCAGTCGAATCGGTGTTCAGTGCGGTTGTATCAGATTTGTCACCGCTAATTGATGCAAAGAAACAGCGGATTGAGACGACCATCGCTTCAGAGGCTCAGGCGATTACCGCCGATCCCAACAAGCTGCACGACGCTCTCCGGAATCTTGTGGAAAATGCGGTCCACTACACACCGGCCAGCTCTGCGATCCAGTTGGCCGCAACCCAGCAGCATGGGCGAACCACCCTGTGCGTTGCCGACAGAGGACCGGGAGTGCCCGATACTGACCTAACCCGAATTTTCGAGAGATTCTATAGAGTTGATGGTGCGAGAACTCGCGAACATGGGGGTACCGGATTGGGACTCGCTATTGTCAAACACCTCGTGGGACTTCATCGTGGATCGGTACGAGCCGAAAATCGAGAGGGCGGTGGCACAGTGTTTACGATCGAGTTGACAGACCCTTCGACAGAATCCTATGCACCCGGGCCAGGTTGAATTCCATCTCAATATTCAATGGACTCGGCTTCCATGCCGAAATTTCGGCACATGTAACGACAGCCTTCGATAACACAGCTACGAAGGTCCTATACTAGTTACATGCCTGAAATCGACCCTCTGCCCGGGAACAATCACCCCGCTGTGCGTCAGAGCTTGGTGGCTCGTCTTCGTAATCAAGGAGTTGAAATCGGATACTTAACCAAGGGCCTGGATAACAACGCTCTTTCCCGACGTGTTCTGACAGACAAGTGGTCGTTGAAGGAATTGGTCTGCCATCTCTGGAGGGTACAACATCTGTTCGATGACCGAATTGAAGCGATGTTAACCAAAAAGGACCCAGTGCTCTTACCCTACACCCCAGACAGTGACACTGATTTCGACAAACTGGTCTCCCACGATGCAACGGAAACGCGGGAGGCCTTTCTAGGCGATCGGATTACCTTCACGTCTCGGCTTGAGCAGTTGAGCTCTTCCCAATGGCACCGAACAGGGCAGCATCCTGAGTATTCGCGATTCGATGTCCACTTTCAGGTCGAGTACATGGTGCATCACGAGGCCCATCACATCTATCAATTGTTTCAGCGACGGCTTCAGGTAGAAACGCCAGAACGCTGAGGCTTTATATGGACTTTCAAGGACCGACAAGCCGAACCAATGGATTTACTCTCGGTCTACCAAATTCAGACTCTCACCCTGGCAAAGCCCCATCCTGTAGCTCCACAAACACCCTTCTGAGTCAACTGATTCGGAGGCTCTCAAAAATCCTCGTGAGCCCAAGCGCACCAAGCACTGGGACCACAGAATGGATAAAGGAATGCAGGCGGGAACAAGTTATTTTCGAACAGCCCTAAACCCAGAGAAACATCTAGCATTGCTTGAATGCAAACCACGAATAGAGTCTCTTTAGTAATTGGTAGGACGATTGTGTCATAGCCCCTGACGCAGAACCCGACACGAGAATCCAAACACTTAAAGCCTACCCACCCCTCTTCGGTGGTATCTATCTAGATCGAGATCTCAGCAAATGACATTCTTTTAACTTCTACGTGACCGTGACGACACATCCAGAAATTAATCTTAATAAGGTCAGGCCGAATGTGACTTGATAAATCTTGGAACCTCTAAGTCGCAACCCTAGACCAGATTGAGCGTTTCAGACTTCTTTGACCAATTGCTACCCATGAAGACACTCGCAAACTACATCCATGCACGCCTGACAGAATTTGACCAGATTAGTTACCACCGCCGTCACACACTTGAGCAATTGGGAAGATTGATCACCCATCAAATACCCGCACAAAAACATACGAAGATCGTGTTTGTTTGCACCCACAACTCAAGACGGAGCCAACTGGCACAGGCATGGGCAACGACGGCAGCATTCCATTTCGCGATCTCTAAACTCGCTATCATTTCGGCTGGCACTCAAGCAACCGAGGTTGACCGACGCACCATCGATGCACTAGGCCGTGCCGGCTTCACCTGGAAATGTTCGGACAACCCCAATCCTACCTACACACTCCGAATTAATTCCACCGGTCAAACCATCTCCCTCTTTTCAAAAACCTTATTGGACTCAATCAAAGATACCGAAGACTGTATCGCATTGATGACATGTAGCAGGGCCGACCGTGCGTGTCCGACTATGGATGGTGTGTCGAACCGGATCTCTCTTTGCTACGACGATCCGAAAACTTCAAACGGCACCTGTCAGGAATCTGACATTTATGACACGTGCTGCCAGACCATCAGCCGAGAAATGCTGTACGCATTTTCGACTATCCAAAGGTCATAGCACGGGCGATGCAACAGAACAGGACTTTGACAATACGGTTGATCCTTAGAATGACATGATCAATCGCTTAGCAGTCGAAGCTGTAGGCACATTCGACTGGCCTTCACGGGCACCACAGCCATTATCATCGAAGCCATACCATTTTGAGCGGAACATTGTTCAAAGGAGAATTAGGAACTGCCTGAATATATTGAAAACGGCTTGCAATTACTTCTCGTGGAGTATCTTGACAGCCCAGAGCTCTCGCTTTCAACTCTTCAAGTAGGTTCGCTTTTGGAACTCGACAAGCCAGCCACACGTGAGCTACTTCAAGCCTCGATAACCACAGGCCTATTGGACCAAACTCAAGAAGGCTATTTCGTACTCGCAGACCACTACCAATGGCCCCACACCCAATGTGTGCACATCAAACGACGAGCAATAATTAATTCAGCTCTTTTCGAGCCCAGCCGTCACCTCAGTTAAACCAGAAGGCGTGAAGCTAACTGAACTTGCATCACAAGCTTTGAGGGCACTAGGCCTTTCAATTGAACAGCTTCTCTAAACAAGAGGGTTTAGGCTTTCCGGAGCCTCCATCAACCAGGTACAACATCAGACAGAACCCCACCTGCTACCGATAGAACCCTGCCACAATTGACAGTCACAATATTTTCCTGACTAGCAAAGCGACAAACCAACTGGTCTTACGAAGAACACACTATGCGGCTTCCCGCAAACGAGAAGTACGCTCTGCAACAAGGTCAAAAAGAAGTGACTGATTGAACCGTTTCTCGGTCACAAAATGTCCAACAACAGCAACTAGTGGAATCAGGACAACGGGCATCGCCGTTAGTCCGCACCACCAGAAAGCCTGTCGCTTCCAGTCCAAAGGATGCTCAAGCAGTAATCGAAAGCGATCTCCATAGAAGCCAGAAGCGGCTCTAACGATATCGCTAGCCATCCGAAGATAGCCTCCATGCCCCCCCCACTCGGACTCGGCCAGCTTTCATCTCAAGCAGGAATTCCTCTCGATTCGTCGCCTTAGGAGCTTCTACCCAGGTTCGACCAATCGCACCTTGGGTGTGGGCATCACTTCCACCCAATGCCACTTTGTTGTAGGCACAAGCCAAGCACTCTGCAGTTCGGTTCTGACTGGATAACCGAGAACCGTTCCTGACCTCAAGCGCATCGATCCATGGCAACAGGGAAACAATATGGGAACCGGTAACAGGGCCATTGATTCCAGAGGCCACATGGTTTAAGGAAGTAAAAATAGCTTCGCGTCGCAGATAGGGCATCAAATTCCGTACATCGGTTCGTCTCCGCTGTATCTCAAAGTGCTGTCGCTCATTGATATCGAATACATTCAAATGAACTGCCACGGGTTCATCGGGGAACTCAGCTGTTACTTCGCAACCCACGATGACATCTTCGCGGCAGCCAAGTGCAAGGGCACCAGCAATCTCATTGTGGTCCGTGATCGCTACAAGGTCCATACCACGTGCTTTAGCAAGCTCGTACACACGATCAGGTTGGTTGTATGATTCGCGAAGCACCTTCTGCAACAATGGCAAAGAGGAATACCCAGAGTGGACTGTGTGCACGTGCAGATCTGCCTTCATTACCATCCCTCTCAAATGAGTAGTATAGTCATCCACGCTAGCATTAGACCATGTCATCGCCGGCGTGCATCAGAACCCATCACTAAAGACGAATCCCCCTACCGCCAGACAGAGTCTCGCTAGCTTGTTTGATAGCACCGAAACGAATTTGATGCTGGGAGATGAAACTTCGTTTTTCCGAAGCCTCGCCTGTCAGGTTACAGTGAGCTTAGAGACACCTTCCTGACTTATGTGATTCTGCATTACCCTGCGAGACAATATTGCAGGCTACCCTACACTAATCAGATAACAAACCCTGTTCCCAATGGACACCAATTGGACGCACCTAGCATGAACCGGGATAATGGCTAGCATAACTGTGGACTTGTCAGTGTCTACACGAAAAGAGCAAATGCTCAAACGCGACGAATTTTTCACCGAACCAACACTGACAACGTCGGCTTGGACTCTCCTGCCCAACTGTTTCCAGCATTGGGCTGCAGACTCCTCTGGTGTAGGGTCACCATGAGCCACTCCCTGTCCAGGCAGAACGACCACACAGAACCACGGTTATCTGAACTTTTGTTGACAGTACTAGAGGAAGAGCTTCCGTGCAGGCGGAACATGACGGTTCGAGTTAACCTAATGTGAGGGATTGAAGCCTATGTCGCACTCAAATCAACTCAAGAAGCGCCTCAAGAGCTTGGAGTCCCATCTATCACAAGAGAACCCAATCCTCTTGCAAGCCGTCACAAGCTTTCGCAAACTAGACAAGATCGCCCAGAGTCTCGGAGGGCTACAGCCGAATGAATCATTTGCGACGAAAATTTCCTGGTGGCCAATGGTCGCTGTATTAGGTACTTACTCTTCCGGGAAATCCACCTTCATCAATCACTACATCGGAAAACAACTCCAACTCACCGGAAACCAAGCAGTCGACGATCGATTTACCGTCATCTGTTATAGCACTGACCATGACGATCCTCGGGTACTCCCGGGTCTGGCACTCGATGCCGATCCCCGGTTTCCGTTCTACCGGCTCAGTCAATCCATTGAAGGCATCGCCTCAGGCGAAGGCCAGAGAATTGATGCCTATTTACAACTAAAGACCTGTACGAGTGATGTCGTTCGAGGCAAGATCGTCATCGATTCTCCTGGCTTTGATGCAGATGCCCAACGCACCTCCACCCTGCGAATCACCGACCACATCATTGACCTATCTGACCTAGTCTTGGTCTTTTTTGATGCCCGTCATCCTGAAGCAGGTACCATGCGAGACACGCTGGAACACCTCGTTGCCCAGACGATTCAGCGACCTGACTCCAACAAATTTCTGTATATACTAAACCAGATCGATACCACTGCTCGCGAAGACAATCCGGAAGATGTCATCGCGTCTTGGCAGCGAGCTTTAGCCCAGAAGGGATTAACCGCAGGGCGGTTTTATCGGATTTACAATCCCGATGCTGCTGTACCTATTTCAGACGACACACTGCGAGAACGATTCGAATCAAAACGAGACATTGACCTTGAAGAGATTCACACTCGCATGCGCCAGGTTGGAGTTGACCGCGCCTACCGGATCGTCGGGGTACTCGGACAGACTGCGAAACGAATAGAGGACCAGTTGATCCCCAAGCTGCAAAATCTGCTGACATTATGGCGGCACAGAGTTTTGTGGCTAGACAGTATCGTGGTCAGCATCATTTTGGCAGCCATCCTAAGCTGGACACTGTTCACTGGCACTTGGGAGAACCTTACATTCCGCCACCCTACCTGGAAGCTTGTTCTTGGTGATGAAACCTGGCGTCTCGCAGTTCTAGGGTCAGTTGCCGGTCTCGCCTTCGTCGGCCATTTCATAATGCGTGGCAAGGCAGCCGGTGACATCCTCTCTAGGCTTAAAATAGAGAGTAGCGAGGGACTGGGGACTGAACTGACCGAGATGCTACCCCATGCCTTTCGCAAAAGTACACGCTACTGGCGTAGCATTTTTCTAAAAGATCCAGCCGGTTGGGGTTCACGGTCACGTCGCCGCCTAGCCGAGGTAATTGCTGAATCCAACACGTATGTCCAGAAGCTCAATAATCAGTACACCGACCCATCTGGCACTGGAAATAATCGCCCCTAACATCAGAAATAGTGACGCTGGTGGGATCTGAGATCAATCGGCCAGCACCAAAGCCAACGGTTTTGGGTTTTAAAACCGGCCAAATCTGGGACGGACCCTGATTTGGGGACCCAACTAAGCACAAGCAGCTATGTGTTGGAGTGCCTGTCCTCAACCGTGACACTTGAGCACAGCCCGTGTAACATATCGCTATATTGTTTAGCTTAAATTGTAGGGTTAGGGATCTGAATGCGGAAAATACACGTAGCAGCCTCCATTGCCGGATTCGCGGCAACCTTGCTCAGCACCGCCTTACCCACATCGGCGAACGCCAGGCCTCAAGAAGCACTAGAACCTGAGTCTCACGGACAAGCACTCGTAAACCGATATTGCCTAAGCTGCCATAACAACCAGGCACTCCGCGGTGGCCTATCGCTCGAAGAAACGCCGCTCACCCAACTGACCGGTAATGAGGCGTTGTGGGAACGGGTCTTGCGCAAATTGCGAGCGGGTGCCATGCCACCAACCGGCGCACCACGCCCAGATCTGGCCGCCTATGGGAACCTGGTCAATTTTTTGGAGACCTCCCTAGATCACATCGCTGCAAGCTCGCCAAATCCAGGCCGAACTGAGACCTTCCGGCGACTAAACCGGACAGAATATAGGAACGCTGTTCGAGATCTGCTGGCACTCGACGTTGACATATCCACGCTGCTGCCAAGCGACGACACCTCCTTTGGATTCGATAACGTCGGAGTTGTGGAACTGTCACCAACACTCATGGAACGCTATCTGACGGCCGCACAGAAAATCAGTCGGCTCGCCGTCGGAAGCATGGCCTCCGTGCCGGGAAGCCGGGTAGTGACACTACGACCCGATTTAACCCAAGAAGGCCACATCGAGGGCCTACCTTTCGGGACCCGCGGCGGCACGCTAGTCGAGCACACATTTCCGCTCGATGGCGAATATGAAATCGAAGTCAGGCTAGCCAGGAATCGGAACGAGAACATAGAGGGACTAAGAGAAGCTCACGTCTTAGAGATGACCCTCGACGGGAACCGGCTGGACTTATTTAATATCGCCCCAGACCGAAACAGCCTAGGTGGCTATTACGCTGATGAGAATGTGGACAAGCACTTGAACCTTTCTCTTCCAGTCAGTGCCGGCCCTCATGTCTTCGGGGTAGCCTTTCTTCAAAAGAATGCAGCACTCATAGAAACCGAGCGGCAACCCTACCAAGCCCAATTCAACCAAGACCGCCACCCTCGGCAACAACCAGCAATTCAATCGGTGTCCATCTCCGGCCCGTTTAGTCCAACCGGTTCCGGAGACACTCCAAGCCGGCGCCGTATCTTCACCTGCAACCCCACCGTCCCTAGGGATGAGGCCGATTGCGCAGCATCTATCCTTTCGGATCTCACACGAAGAGCCTACCGGCGTCCAGTCTCCTTCCAAGACCTAAGGGAACCCCTGTCCTTCTACGAGCAAGGGCGGCAAACAGGCGGATTTGAGGATGGCATTGAGCTCGCTTTGAGAGCCCTACTCAGCAGCCCTGAGTTCCTGTTCCGAGTCGAACGTGATCCAGACGGAGCACCAGCCGGCACCGCTTACCAGTTGAGTGATATCGAGTTGGCCTCCCGTCTATCATTCTTTCTATGGAGCAGCATTCCGGACGACACGCTGCTCGATCTAGCCGAAGCAAACCGTCTCAGAGATCCCGGTATCCTCGAGGCCCAAGTGCAACGTATGTTGGCAGACTCGCGGAGCGGAACTTTGACCACGAATTTTGCCGATCAGTGGCTATACCTCCGAAACTTGGCAACAGTAGCACCAAACCTACGTCAGTTTCCCGACTTCGACGACAACCTCAGATCCGCATTTGAACAGGAAACCCGGTTACTCTTCACCAGCATCGTCAAAGAAAACCGAAACGTCCTCGACCTGCTTCGAGCCGACTACACATTTCTAAACGAGCGCCTAGCTCGACACTACGGCATCCCCGGAGTCTACGGAACCAACATGCGTCGCGTAGAGTTGCCGAGCAATAGCCCACGCCGTGGGCTACTGGGGCACGGAAGTATCCTCACCGTCACCTCTTATACGACCCGGACTTCGCCAGTACTACGAGGGAAATGGATTCTTGAAAACCTCCTCGGCATGCCCCCTCCTCCTCCGCCGCCCAATGTACCACCCCTGGCAGAGCCAGAACCTGGGGTTGCTGCAGCATCAATGCGTGAGAGGATGGAAGCACACCGGGTAAACCCTGCCTGTGCCGCGTGTCATCGTCTGATGGATCCAGCTGGTCTCTCAATGGAAAATTTCGACGCAATCGGGCGCTGGCGCAATCGCAGCAACAACCGAACACTGATTGATGCAGCCGGCGGAATTCCAGGCGGGGGCAACTTCGAAGGCATTGCTGGACTGAGAAAAGCAATCCTAGACCGCCCGAAAGTGTTCGTTGGCACCATGACTGAAAAGCTACTAACTTATGCGCTCGGGCGAGGCCTCGACCACCACGACGGTCCGGCCGTGCGTAAAATAGTCGACTACGCTGCTACGAAGGACTATCGTTTCTCTTCTCTGATACTCGGAATCACCCAAAGCCCCCAGTTCCAGATGCGGAGGTCACAATAATCATGACGATCACCAAAATGGCGCTTCCGCGCCGCACGCTCCTCAAGGGTCTCGGCGCCGCAGTGGCGCTGCCTCTGCTCGATTCAATGGTGCCGGCCTTTACAGCTCAAGCAGCTACCGTGGCCAACGTGCCACGCCGCCTTGGTTTCGTATTTATTCCGATGGGAATGAACCCGCAACCATGGACCCCTCAGGAAGTAGGCCCACTGACCCGTCTTTCTCCCTCGTTGGCGTCCCTAACGCCTCATCTACGGGATGTGACCGTGGTCACCAACATGGAATTGGAGAATGCCCATACCACTGGCAATCATGCCTCTTCCAACGCAGCCTTCTTAAGCTGTCTGAA